>JACCDR011958589.1_pt1 | contig 21779 bp, 14 predicted proteins | sample 7446431 | NCBI WGS metagenome assembly JACCDR01 (sample SAMN15323443, study PRJNA562643) | freshwater metagenome | isolation source: river surface water | place: USA:Blue River Watershed | collected 2017-08-17 | reverse complement strand
GGGGGGGATACAAACAAATGAAAGGAAAACACACACAAACAAATGAAAGTAAGAGAGGATACAAACAAATGAAAGGAAAACACACACAAACAAATGAAAGTAAGAAAGGAGAAGAGAGAAAGGAGAAGAGAGAAAGGAGAAGAGTGAAGAGAGAAATGAGAAAGGAGAAGAGAGAATAGTTGGAGTTTACGCATCATCTTCACCATCATCTTCATCTTCATTGTCAGATGCTTCACCCAAGACATTAACACCTAGGATGTTACACACCTGAACATTGACAACAGCAATGTCAGTTGATCGTGCATTCCACTTCTTTTGAGCAACGATTGGACGCCAGTGAGCAATTACTCGATGACACGCATCAAGCTGTGCAGTCAATAAAGCCGCCAAATTAGGATCTGCCTGCTGATTTGACTCATCAGTAAGATGACTAATTTGATGTTCCAGATCTTTGGCATTTTTTTCGAGCTGTTTAAGCTTGACGAAGAGTTCACCTGCATTCACTTTGTACGACTGATTCACATCATCTAATACTTGCTGACCACGACTCAATGCATTCATGTAGTTCTCATCAGCTACCATCCACGATTCCAATGGAACCTGCGTTGAAGGATTAGTACGATTAGAAACCGTAGTAGAAGCTGCAAGCGACGTTGCTTGACGAGGTACCTGATAAGGATAAGAGTAGGGATGCTGTACGAACTGACTGTTCTGAAGAAAGGGCTGTTGCTGAAGAAAGGGCTGTTGCTGAAGAAAGGGCTGTTGCTGAAGAAAGGGCTGTTGCTGAAGAAAGGACTGAGGATATGATTGCTGAAGAAATTGTTGCTGTTGCTGACGCAATGGCAGTTGTTGCAGTGGTGTAGTTTTTGAAGCTACTAACTGTAACTTTTTTTCTTCTGTGCGACCATGTGCTGCATTCAATAAGCTACTAGCATCAACTACTTCTTTTGCAGCTGATTTCAACTGTTCTTTCTTTTCTTCTAAGGTAGATACCTTAGAAGCTAATTCCTTTTCCTTTTCCTTTTCCTTTTCCTTTAGTGCTTGCAATTCTTTTTCCTTTTGTGCGTTCAATTCATCTTCTTTCTTCTTTCTTTCTTTTTCTGCATATCGTTTGTTAATTTTCTCCGCATATTTTTCCTCATCGGAAAGAACACGTTCTGTTGTGCTCGTGCTAGCAGTAGAGGAAGATGAAGCAGAAGAAGCAGATGTAGAGGAAGAAGAGACAACTGCAGAGGAAGCAGATGAAGCAGATGTAGAGGAAGAGACAACTGCAGAGGAAGCAGAAGAAGATGAAGAGACAACTGCAGAGGAAGCAGAAGAAGAGGAAGATGAACCAGTGCCAATATTTTGGAGAGAAGGAGGAATCACGATTCCAAGTCCGGAGGATTCATTAATCGGTACAGAAAGACTAGTAGCATGAATACTGTCATCTGCATCAGAATTTTGAACACCGACCAAGACAGATGGGTGTGATTCTGACTGAAAGGGATCGTCGTTGAGATTGATCCCGTACAAAGAGGTAGGAGCCCGAAAAGGCCGCCCATCACTAGATTCAACAGTTGTTTCAGTAAAACTGCGATGAGAAGGAGATGTGACACGACGAAGAGGAGAAAGGTCACGACGATGAGAAGGAGGAGGAGAAAGGTCACGACGATGAGAAGGAGGAGGAGGAGAAAGGTCACGACGATGAGAAGGAGGAGAAAGGTCACGACGAAGAAAATGTTCGGTGCGTGAAGTACGTTCACCAGAGTCGACATATTCAGTTTCATGAGTATGGATTTCCATACGATCACGCATAAGTGATTGTAAAGAAGTCTTGCGGGCAAAACATTCAATGACTTGTTGTTCGGCAATTTCTTGACGTTCAACGAGAGCCCGACGACGAATCATGAGGTCAGAAATCTTATTGTGGTAGAATAAGATATCTTCATCGATGTGTTTGACTTCTTCACGAGCATTTGATACGCGAGTCATGTATAACCCAATGGTTTCATCAATCAATTCAGCACTAATTTCCTTTGCAGGAAAACCAGTACGAAATCGACTGCTGGAATCTTTGGTTTGATCACGACGAGTGAAATGAACTTTAGGGACAAAACGTTCTGATTGGTGAGAGGAATGATGAAGTTCATCATCAAAGCGAGTTGATTTGGAACCACGGGGGTTACCATATCTGGAGCTTTGATATTGCTTAGGAGCAGTACTTTGGTGTTCAGACATCTTGAGTAAGATATGTGATTTTTGAGCAAAAGTAATGTTTGAAAGCGATTTTGATTATTTTTCTGAATGAAAAAATGTTTTGAAAATCAAAATTGTTGATATTTAATATAGCGCCCAAAAAATCAATTTTTTATGTTTTTTTCTATATTTTAAGGTATTTTAATACAATTCTACACATTTAAATACAATTCTACACATTTAAATACAATTCTACACATTTTAATAGAAATCAGCAACAAATCGTGTAGTTTTACATATACCGTAATATTATGATTTATATCACAAAATCTCGTATAAAATAGATTTAAACTTAAAATTTGAAATAGTATATTTGGAATATACCAAATTTCTTATAATATACGTTTTTTATCGAAAATGAATAACATAACAGGTAGATTACATGATAAGATTATATCTTATAGTGATCTTAAGCAAGTATTGCCGGATAGACTTAACTGTTTAGACCCACAAGAACGCGCTAAAGTCGATGACATAATTAGAAAAGGTAAACCATTATTGTTTTTACCGACATATTTAATGGAAACACATATGCAGGATATTAAATATCAAAAAGCAAAGTATAAGATTGTTCTTATGGGTATTCTTAAAGATGGCCGAAAAATCAATGTTATAATTGATAATATAGAACCATATTTTGAGGTACGTATTAAGGACGGAACTAAAGAGGAACTTAAAGCTCAAATTCAAGATATAACAGATATACTAGCTCGAAATGAACTTACAGAACCAACTAAAAAATCTTTGATTAAAGCAAAGCCATTCAAATACTATCAACAACACAAATCATGGTTTTTAAGACTATATTATCAAAAAACAAAGAACAGGCAGATCGCTATTGATGAATTACGAAAAAATAATTATGAAACAGCAACAGATGATAAAAATTCATATTATCGAGTTGTATGTCGAGATTATAAAACAACATTTAGCTCATGGGCTCTTTTAGAGAATTATGAACTTGATGATGTTAGTAATTTGAAAGGCGATACTATTCGAGTTGATATTAGTAACTATAACTCTGTAGATTTAGATCTGTTTGCTAAAGTTAAAATAGATATGGATGCTGCTCAAAAAGAAACAGATCCTAAAAAGAAAGCAAAGAAAATTGATGAGTGCAATAAAAGACAAACAGACGAATCTAGAAGAATAAGAATGTTAGATAGACATCCAGAATATATGAAATTATTCCGAGATGAATTTAACAATGTATATTCCGGCAAATCATTTGCCGAAATGACGAAGGATTCTTCATCATATGCATTATTAGATGCTGAATGCGATTATTTATATCAAACTCTATTAAAAGACAAAACATTGTCTTGTTGCTGGGATATTGAAACATGGTCGCAAAGCGGAGAATTACCGCAGCCTGAAAATAAAGATGATAATATCTTTTGCTTAAGTATGACATTTCAATGGGTAAATGAAAAAGACCCATTTTTAAAATTATGTTTATGTGATTATCCTGCTAACGCCAAACAAGGTTATTTAACTATTGTTTGCGGTACAGAACAAAATATCATTAAAGCTTTCTCAGATATATTTGCGCGAATGCGTCCAGAATTTATCTTTGGGTTTAATGATAGTGATTATGATTGGAACTGGGTTATTAAAAGAGCTGCACAAAAAAAAGGACTATTGTCCTACATCAGCAAAAACTTCGACTCTACAGTTCCATACAAAACATATAGTGAAGATGAAATTATGAAATACAGCTTCAAAAAAGAACGTGTAAAAGTAGAAGCAGAAATTTTTGTTGATGGTTATAGTTTAATGATGCCGGGATATATTCCTGTAGATGTCAGAACAATATTTAGAAGATTATATCCAACTGCAGAACAATCAAGTTTAAAATGGTTTCTTGCCAAAAATAAACTTGGTGGCAAAGAAGATATGCCATATGAAAAATTATTTGCAATATACAAAGAATATCGCGCTTTTATGAATCTACATAAAGAAGAAATGATAGATAGTGACGGCAAAATATTAAAAGATCTCAATACTAATCAATGGTCTGACGAAGAAGTAAAAAGTTATGAAACTCTTAAAGAACAATTAGGCGAGATCAATAACTACTGTGTTGTTGATGCCCAGAGATGTCATGATCTAATGAAAATTAGATGTGTTATCATGGATCATAGAGAAGTATCAAACTTATCATTTGTATCTGTATATGATGCATTCTATAGAGCTAATGGTATGAAAGTAAGAAATCTTACTATAGCCATCGGACAACAAGAACCATTTTGTATTCGATTTTCGAATATTTCAGATGGTGAAGCAACAAAAGATCAATATCCAGGTGCTTATGTATTTCCTCCAAAAAAAGGTTTAAAAATTAGTAAATTAAGTATGGAAGAAAGATGTAAGAAGGCTGAACTAACAAAAAACACTTCAAATAGATCTTGCCAGGAGTGGTTAAACACTACTTCTGATGAATTGAAGAAGTATTATGATATAATAGAAAAATATGGTGCTATAGTAGATGATTCAATGATAGCACAAATAGAAAAAGATATAAATGAAAGTTTACCGAAAAAGTTAAAAGAATTTTTGAAAGAACCTATTGGAAGACCTATTACAGGTTTAGATTTTTCATCACTATATCCATCACTAATACGAGCCTATAATTTCTCTCCTGATTATTGTATTTTAGCAAATAAGGAGGGAACTGCAAAAGCTCGTGAATTAAATAAAGCTGGACAAAAATTAACAAGAGTTTGTTTTAATTTTGGTAAAGACGAAACAGGTAAGCCCGTTAAAAGATTGGCTTATTTTGTATGGCATAATAATAAATATGACCCATACATTCACGAATCAAATGGAGATATCAAGATAGATAGTAAAGGAAAACCTGAGTATGATCCAGAATTTCAATTTGGCATATATCCTTATATCTTAAATAACTTATTTGATAAAAGATCTGTGCTCAAAGTACAGATGAAAGATCATGACAAAGTGAAAGAAGAAATTGAAGCAATGAATGAAGGAGATCAGACGAAAAATAAATTATTATATGAAGAAACTGTTTTTCAAAGAAATTATATTAATTCAAAGCAAAATGCACTAAAAGTTTTTATGAATACATTTTATGGTGAAGCTGGTAATCAGATTTCACCATTCTTCGTTTTAGAAGTGGCTGGAGGTATTACAACATACGGCCAGAAAAACATTATGAAAGCTCAAGCTTATGTTGAAGGGGAAGGTTGCGGCGTATATTACGGCGATAGTGTAGCAGAATACACCCCTATCTTAGTTAAAATTAATGATGAAGTTAAGTATTGTGAAATACAAGATTTAACAGAAACAGTAAATGCTACGTTCGAACAATATAATAATGGTAAAGAAATAGCCATATTAAATAATATTAAAATATGGTCGGATAATGGATGGACAAATGTAAAACATATCATTCGACATAAAACAAACAAAAAAATGTATCGAGTTATGACTAATAGCTCATTAATTGATGTTACTGAAGATCATTCTTTATTAGATTCTCATGGCAAAGAAATCAAACCACAAGAATCTTTAGGATTATCTTTATTAACCAAAGATTTACCTAAATTGGATATTTCAATTAGGTTAGAAAATACTAATCAATTGAGAGAATTACTATTGATTAGTAATTTTAAAACTATATATAATCAATATGAACAAATTCAATTAGCAAAAATATGTTATTTATTAAAATCATTAGATATAGATTATAAATTAAAATATGTAGCTCCTAAAAGAAAACACATAACAATTACTGAAGGCCATACTACAGAAACATATTACTCGAATGATTCTAATGAAAGTTATATAGAATTAATTATTGACCCCAAAGGACCAATCAGGGTAAATGAATCCCAAACAAAAAATAACACTAATAATAAGTGTACTCAAATAATAGAATTACCCCGCACAACACGATTTGTTTATGATATTGAAACGGAAAATCATCATTTTAGTGCAGGAGTAGGAAATTTAGTTGTTCATAACACAGATTCTCTATATATATCAGCGCCAGAGAAAAATTTCATAAACATGGATAAACAATTTTATTCAGGAAAAATAGAAAAGAATGATTATTGGTATAATATGGTTGAATCTACTATGGATCTAATTAACATTATTAGAGATGGGGTGAATACTATGTTTATCAATGATAATGGAACTAAATTTCTCTCAATGGCATATGAAGAAGTATTATATCCTGTTGCATTTACTGCAAAGAAAAAATATTTTGGAATTGCTCATGAACATATACCTAATTTTAAACCCAAAGAATTATTTATTAGAGGTTTGGAGGTTAAAAAAAGAGGTGTATCAGATTTATTACGTAAAATATTTACAGAACTAATGTGGTTGTCATGCGATCCTTCAAATTTATATGATTTGATAGAACTCGTACGAGCGAAAATAGATGAAATTTATTCGCGAAAATGGAATTTATCAGATTTTGTACAAACAGGAGTTTATCGTACTACAAAAAAGAATATTAAGATTCAAACACTAGTTGAACGTATGAGGCAAAGAGGAATTATAGTTAAACCAAACGAACGTTTCGGTTATGTTATTGTTAAAAAATATCCATTTGCTTATGACATACGAGGGCGTAAAACAACATTATCTATAGGTGATAAGCTAGAACTTGTAGATATAGCGGAAAAGGAAAACTTAGAAATTGACTTAGATTATTATATGCAAGGAAGTGTAAACGGGCAGTTAGCTCGTCTTATTACATATCATCCCATGTTTCATGTAGAGCCTTTCGATTATGATGATAAAACAGAAGTTCAAGCAGCAGAAGTTAAAATCTATAAAAATGCTTGTAAATTTGTTGAAGATTATTGCGATCGACATTATTCAAAATACAACACATTTGGTAAGTCGTTGCAAAAGATTTATAAGACTGCAAATAAAGTTATCGGTGGGGCATTAAAACAAAATGATGATTTAGCATGTGAATTATTAGGTGCTAATGTTAGTTATGATAATTTTGAAACATGGTTTGTCGAATATGCCTGGAAACAAGCTGATAAAACTATAGGAAATTATGGTAAGGAGTTTGTACTTTCGGAGCTTAATAAAATCAGCAATTTAGTACGTGATAAATATGACAAAATTAAACTTAACTATACTGCAAAAGTTAAAAAACAAAATGTGGACGACCAAAACACAGACGAAAAAGAAGACGACCAAAACACAGACGAAATTGCTAGCTACAGCGAGTATAAGGATTCATTAGATAGTGAAATCAAAAAAGAAATTAATGATAGGCGCAAGGAAAAAATCAAAGATATGCAAAAATCATATTATGGTTCAAAAAAATCTATATCCGAGTTGCGCAAAAATGCGTATGAGGAAACTATGTCTATCTTACGCAAACGAGTAAGAGAAAATTATGATGCCTTTATGTCATTATATAAATTATATAATGATGGTATACAAAATATTATTGATATTATTAAATCAAAACTAAAAGTTGATGAAGAACTTAAAAAACCTACAAAACAAGTATGTGATTTCAAATTGGAAGACTTTGATTTCGAGATTAACGATGATTTAGAGAATAATCTTGCAAATGTTGCAACTGATTATGCATCGAATATCCTGCAAAATGATAAGATGAAAAATATATTGAATAAGCTTAAAACCTTATACACTGATATTATGGCTGCAAGAATATCATATATGAGAACAGAAAATATCGTTGAATATTTAAAGAAACGACGAGATATAGACAATAAAATGGTAGTAAGACCTGATCAAGACACCATTAAAAAGTTGATAGAAGATAATATTGAATCAAATAGCGATGATATTATGAATTTGAAGCTATAAATATCATTAATATATCGAGTTGCGATATTAGAATTAATATGATTTTATTTTTTTGATTTCCAAAAAATTGAATTTTTTAAATACTAATAACATTCAATCAATTAGTATAATTATCAATCAATTATCAATCAATCAATTATCAATCAATCAATTATCAATCATGTCTTATCGTATTCCTAAGAATCCTTTAGTAGAAAGTATGGAAAACTATGTAGGCAAAGCCATCATAGAAAACAATAGTAAGACCACTTCTGATGCTACAAAAATAGCATATTTTGCATTGAATTCATGGTATGATATTATGAGCAAAATTGGGTATGTATTTGTTACAAATAATCATGCTTTAATTCAGCAAATCAATAGTGTTTTGGATGCAAATATTGCAGCTCATATTGTAGCAAATGCTGAAGGTGAAGAATTCACCAATTTAGAAAACAATGGGTATCAAATCAAATATGATACTATTGAGAATAATAAATATATCAGAAAAGATGAGCAGTATGATGAATTTAATTATTATGAACAGTCAACTGTCAACGACGAATCAACTGTTAACGACGAATCAACTGTCAATGATGAATCAACTGTCAACGATGAATCTGCAAAAGTTCCTCCTTCATTGTCCTTGGACGAGTTCCCAAATTTGACATCTGAAAAGCATCAAAATTCTAAGAAGTTTGAAAAAACTAATAAGAAAAATGATGTCAAATCAGTCAGTGTCGATGAAACAAAGAATTCGGGTGAAACAAAGAATTCGGGTGAAACAAAAAGTATTAATGCAGTCGAGAAACCAATTAACAGATTAACTGTTGAGATTCAAGAAGATTCTGTTCAAATTCAGAAGCCTGTTGAGATTCAAAACAAAAATGAAGATCAGCTCATTACTAGCATTCCAAAAAGACAAAATCAGGCTAAAATCAAATCTTGGGCTGATATTGAAGATGAAGAAAATGAAATTGTTCGTGAACAAGACGAACAGAAAAAACTGGCCGAAGAAATGGAACGAAATAGCAAAGAAGCCGAACATAAATCTGTTGAAGAACTAAAAGCTACAGTCGATCTTGCTACAAAAGTAGCTATGTCTCATATCAAAACTGTTGCTGAAGTAAAGAAATTTCTTGCTGATAAGAAACTTCGTGAAGAAAAACGCAGTCAGGAAGAAAAACAGAGACTTCTGGAAACAGAAAGAGCTCTTAAGGAAAAGAAACTCCTGGATGAGAAAAAGAAAAAGATTTATGAAGAAGAAAAGAAGAAATACATTTCTATTCCTCCAAAAGCAAATTCTGAAACAATTATTTCTAATTCTGACATTCAATCTGGAAAGAAAAAGACATCTAGTAGATGGTTTTTAGCTCGTCATTTGTTTAAAAATGTCAGTACAATGACAGAAAATGATGATAAGTTTGCTTGGAAGTGCGATGCATATGGTCGCCCAGTAGGATGGAAGCGAATTGGTAATAATCGTTGGGTGAGTGACTATGCATCTCCATTTATTCATATTGAACTGCCAGATGGTATGTGGACTACAGTTGAAGCTGAATTTGATGTTGATGGAAAGATTATCAATGAGAAACAGATTGGAGTTGAATACTTCTTATGGGCGTCATTGCCAGGAAAGTTTAGAAAGTATCATTCTGTTCCAGATAGTTTTGCAAGGGCTGTTCCTGATTATTAAGTCATTTATAATGGTAGTGAATTTGTGTATGTGATGAATTTGTGTATGTGATGAATTTGTGTGTATGTGATGAATTTGTGTGTGATGAATTTGTGTATATGTGATGAATCATAAAAACTCTATATTTTTTATGAGTGTTGATCATATGTTTTTTTTGTCATTATTATCTATAAATATTATAAATGAAATTATTGTGGTATTAAATATAATGAGAAATAAGTCTGTAAAATTAGACAAAGCAAATTATTTGGAATTGCCGTATTTTAATTTAACTAATTATCCATTATCCGTAAAAGGACAGCTTGAAAAAATACCATATGATGAGAAAGAAGCTGAGTTATTGAGATATCATCAATTTGTTGTAAAAGAATTTTTTACTAGAAATCCTCATCAGCGTGGTATTTTAATATGTCATGGAATGGGACAAGGAAAAACTCGTTTGGCAGTAGCTATTTCAACTCATTACAGATCATTTGATTCACATAGAAAAATTATAGTATTGTCTGCAAAAAGTTTAGAAGCAAACTTTAGAAAAGAAGTAATATCATACACCGGTAAAAATGATGATTACGTTAGTAATAATTATAAATTTGTCAGTTTAAATGCAAGTAATATGTTTAGACAGATAAGTAATGTAGATAAGTCTCAAGAAGAAATAGAATTAGAAAAAAAATTAGGTAATTTCATGGATGATGTAGTGCGTGATAGTTCTCTGGAAAATTCTCTTTTAATAATTGATGAAGCACATAATTTATTTAATTCTATTACAAACGGAGCTAAAAATGCTGTTGCGCTATATGATTTAATAATGGAAACAAAAAATATTAAACTTATATTCATGTCTGGAACGCCGATCATTAATAGTCCATTTGAATTAATTCCATGTTACAATATGCTGAAAGGACAAATTATCCTAGATGATAAAACTGGAGGCAAAAATTCTAAAAACTATTATAAAAAATCTAAGGAAAAAAACAAAAGACAAAAATCATACTCAGAATATAACAACAGCAATGTATATGGAGGCGATGAAGATAACGACGAGCCTGGCGATGAAGATAACGATGAGCCTGGCGATGAAGATAACGATGAGCCTGGCGATGAAGATAACGACAATAAAAGCAGTATAGATATTTACGATAATGAACCTGATGAAAGTGAGATCAAGACGGGAGATAGTTATGAACCTATCACTGATATTACTAATGAAGACAATAGTGATATTCAAGACAATACAGAAAATACACATGATAGATTTAATAAAAAACTAAACAGAAATCAAGGAGTTAAACGAAAAAAAATTTCCAACAGAAAAAAGAAAGACCTCGTAACAACGTTATTTTCTGAAGATATAGACGAATTCGAACAATACTTCGTTGATAAAGAAAATAAAAGCATTAAAAATAAAGATAAATTTACAAATCGAATTTACGGATTAACTAGCTATTACGGCGATATTTATTTTCCATCTACAAAAGATAAACCAGGGTTTCCTAAAGAATTAGATACTATAATAGAAAAAGTTTCAATGAGTCAGCATCAGTTTGCGAGATATATGAGCGCTAGAATATTGGAACAAGATGAGACAAAACGAGGTTATAGAAGTAAAGAATCTAGATTTTCATCATCATCTGGTGGAAGTAGTACATATCGTGTAAAATCTAGACAGATTAGTAATTATTGTATTCCAGAATATGCATTGGGTCCGGCCAGAGGTTCTAAGTCTAGAGAAAAATTTATATCAAAAATAAAAATAGAGGATTTACAAAATCTTGAAGAGTTCTCGCCTAAAATGCATAAAATAATTCAGAATATAGAAAAGCATGGGAATCAACAAGGTATAATATACAGTCAGTTTGTATCAGGTGAAGGTATAGCTATATTCGCTAGAGTTTTACAAGCGTTTGGATATAAATCATATGGGGATAGCGCATCCGATGAAGATGTATATGGTATCAAAAACAATACTAAACAGAGAACATTCGCAATATTAAGCGGTGAAATTTCTCCAGAAGAACGCTTGGAAATAATTAATAAATTTAATAGCAAAGAAAATAAAGATGGTTCTATCATTGGATTATTATTATTAAGTGGTGCTGTTGCTGAAGGTATCGATTTAAAACGTATAAGACATGTACATATTATGGAACCATTTTGGAATTATGCAAGAATTAGTCAAGTTAAAACACGCGCTATACGTTATCTCAGTCATGAAGATCTTCCAGAAAATGAACGTAATGTGCGAATATACATTTATTTGAGCGATTATCCAATTGGGTATCCAAAAAATAAAATAACAGAAAATACTACAGATATAGATCTATATAATCAATCAATTAACAATATGCAAATTATAGATACATTCATGCAAGCCTTAGCAGAAGCTAGTATAGATTGTTCTTTGCATTATCCAAAATTAGACGATATCGTTAAAGAACGCATACGTTGTAAATTATGTTCTCCTGATAATAATATATTGTATCACCCACTACTTAAGAGAGATATGGAACTACCATCGACATGCAAACCATATTCTGAACAAAAAGTTCGAGTAAATGAAATTATGATTCCTGATTCAGATGAGAAATTTTTCTACAGGAAAACTACTGAAGGGAGTGTTGATGGTTCTGAACAAATCAAACTATATCATTTTAATAAAAAATTAAATGGTTATGCTCCATTATTACGTACCCATCCGTTATATGGCGATATTATGGAAGCTATTGTATTGAAAGAAGGATAGTACCGCCATATAGTAATAGTATTTATAGATAGTATTTATAGATAGTATTTGTTTAAAAAAAACTGAATAGATTCTGTTTAAAAAAAACATAATATCACAGCAAAACAATTAATAAAAATATTAAATGATAGAAATTAATCTGCGTATGATTAATAAGAATTGAAAATGTTTCAGCACTTCTTTTCAATTAGTAGATAAAACTTATTATCATGCTGTAACTCATCTATAATATCTAATTCCATATCTGTAATTATCTGTTTTATATCGTTGATATTTACATATGATGTGCTTAAATCAGTATCAAATATATATTTTTGGTATAGATGCAGTAAGTCACATAAATCTTTTTCGTGGTTGTTTGATATATCGAAATCTTCGATAAGAATTTTACCATTTTGACTTAGCATATCTTTGTATTTTTTAAATTCTACAACTGGTTTAGAATGATGTAGAATATTGGTAAGAATTATTAAATCGTATTTGTTCGTGTCATCTCTATTTTCTATGTTTATTGCATCGTTTACGACTAACTCTTGTGTATTATTAAATAAATACTTATATTTAGTATTATCTCCTGCACATAATATTTTTTTGCTGCTGATTTTTAATGGAAAGGGAATTATATCAGATATTAAACAGCATTCTTCACATTTTCTGACTTCCAACTTGTATGTATCAGATAAATACTTATAATATTTTTTTAATAACTCCCATGTAATTTCTGGATTATGTAATATATATCTGATTATTATATTATGCAAACGTATATCACCATGAAGTGTTTCCATGTACTTTATAAATTTATTGATAGTTTTGGCATCGTATTCGCTAATTATGTTTAATTCATGTTCATCTTCATTAGAGTTTTTAATTTTATATTCATAGGTACTTTCTGAATCACCCCCGCTTTTACTAATAATATCTTTTTTATCGTTGTACTTAAACTCTTCTATAATAAACTTAGGTCTAAAATATACTTTTCTATTAATTTCTGGCAGAACTACTGACTCGTAATGAATTTTGTGATAATGTTTATTATGCCCGTCTGATGGATATTGTTTTGTTTTTCGTAAATTATCATAATTTTTTATTTCCATCTTATGAATAAATAGTATATGTATAACAAATATATTACAATCAAAATTTGTTTTCATACAAAAATATTTCTGAAGCATGATATAAAATTCAATATGCCATTTGATGAATTATCTATTTTACCAGTTATATCATTGAGTTTTGATTTTAAAATAGCTGTGTTTGATTTAGATGATACTTTATGGAATGGAAAAAAACTATTTAATGATGTGAAGTATATACTAACTACACTTAAAACATATGGAATTAAACTTTATATAGCTAGTTATAATTTAAATGCTCCTGATTGCTGCAAATATCTGTCAATCTATCATTATTTCGATGGGATTTTATATGGAAGAAATTCTAACAAATTAGATATGATAAATATGATACGTGAAGATAATGCAGATATAGAAGAAAATAATATTATTTTCTTTGACGACAACATCGATAATATTGATATAGTTAAAAATAATTCTAATATAATGACATGTCTAGTTGATTCTAATGGATTGAGATGGAATAACATAAAATATAATGTATTGTCTAAATTCACAGACAATAAGTATTGTTTTCCATCGCATTCATATAATGATACAAAGTGCACAATAAATACAAAAAATACAATAAATAATTTAGATATCGAAAATTTTCATATATCTGATAGAGCCAGATACGCTAAAGCGTCTTTTAATATTAAATATTTTGATGAATAAAACTTCATTAGTATAATAAAACTTCATTAGTATAATATAATTAATACAAATCATGCCTAATTTAAGTAATCATGAATATCTTAACTATGCAAGTGTAATACTGGGAATAATAGTAATGATTCTTTGCTTATTAGGAGATGTTCCAAAAAATTATGCAACATGTATTTTTCTTATGATGCCTTTATTAGTTACTGTCAATTATATTTCTTTAGTATGGTTAAGTGATCCAACGCAAAATATTAAATAATTCCAGCGCTATAAATTTTAAATATAAATTTCTATGTATTACATAAAATAAATACTAATATATACAAATGAAGTTTGCTGTAATAATTATCATAGTTATTCTAAGTTTTTTCATTAACTTATTATATTATACATGTTGGATGTTGACAGATAAATGGTTAATGCTTGAGAGTGATGAAGATTTGTTAACTAGTATTTCGGATTCTGTTAAATCTCTAACTTCTAATAATACCGCTACACCAGCAACAACTACAGTGCAACCGCAATAAAATATGGAGCATACTCCCATATAATATATGACAAGGTATATGGATTTCTTGGATAAACTAAAACCACAATAAAATTGTTCATCTTGTGGTATATTACTAAAATTAATTATGAGCGTACAACAGCACAAGTTTATTATGTGTTCTGCGAATTAAATAGTACATTTTAACAACCCATATTACATTTATAGTGTGGAATATAGAACCTAATACATTTAACAATATATAATTAAATGGATATATACCAAACGGTAAAATTACCCTGAATACTAACCATAGTACTAATGTTATACTATTAGCGGCTAATTGCCAATAATACACATACTTATTTTTTCGCAATTCTAAATTTTCTAATATTTTATGATGATGCATAAATAGATCGCCAGTTTTTAATAGAAATAATGATCTATAAATTTTATAATAATCAAAATACCATGAGCACCAGTTCAAATTGTATAATGTAAATAAATGATGACATATCATGACGTAATCTTTTTTATATAATTCGATAAATAAATCATACCAGTAATATGATATAATCCAATCAGTAGATCTAGTTAATATACATCGCCAGCACACAAATGAACTAATTATATTAGTTACTAAATCCGAAGCCTTGTTATATTTACGAAATAGAAATAATAACGTAAAATATGCAACATAATACATTAATATTTCATATATGTCGAAATATATACATTTATCCATGTATTGATTGTGATAAAAATTATCCGCCGATATCTGGGATATAAAACTTGAATCGCTCGGAGTAATATACGATACAGCTCCTCTAATTTTTTCCATACCATGAAGACCATCTAATAGAAAATAATTCGCAACAAAAGATGACATGTTATTACTTATAATATTTTTAATTATTTAATTTAGACAAAAAAAGCAACATCTATTTTAGGAGATATCTAATAATAAGTCTTATTTTTTTAATACAAATACAATCATATGTAATTTAACCAAGAACATATGTAGTATTTTCTCTCATTTGGTCTGGTGTTTCAGAAGGTTCTTGACGTGCGTCAACGGAAGCATAAACATCACGATATCTTGGTTTTCTTAATCCAACCCAGGGAACAACATCGTTGGGATCGTCACGTTCCGAAAGCATGGAAGGTCCTGATGTACTTCTATTCATATCCATAGTATATCGTGAGTGAGATTCGTATACTTCTGGATCTACAGACATATATTGAGCTAATTCATTATAATCATCATAAGCAGTCACATTTAAAGCATTATTATATCTTGAGTTTGATGCTCTATTAATTACAGCTGTACCATAATCAGACATATCTACTCCTGGAGTCTCATGTCTTGTATTTCTATTATTTGTATTTTTTCTAGGTTTTTTACGTTTTTTACTAGAACAAGAATATAATAACACTAATATAACTACTATTGAAACGCCTAAAGCAATTACAACGTGATCCATTATTATTTAGAATTGTATATACTATATAACTGAAAAAAAATAAATTAATAAGCAAAAATTATTATTATACGTAATTAATATTAAACATACAAGATAATACCGTTAATGTAAACATTTCTATCTAGATCTAGATTTCTTACGGGATTTTGGAGTTTTATTAGATATTTTGTCAGATCTTTTTTTAGATCTTGATCTAGATCTAGATCTTCTACTTGATAATAAATTAGATTTTGAGCGAGATTTAGATTTATTAGATTTTCCAGATCCTTTTTTCTTCGACAGCATTTTATTATGTGTATCAGTTGTAATATCAACAATATTTAACACCGACTCTACAGCTATAAATTTATTTATATATGTATCTTTTGCAGTAGAACATTTTTCTATCATATCACTATTCAAAAATATGTCATTTGCTGTTATTTTTGCATATTGTATTGCTTTACCAGCAATTTTAAACCATGTGATTAGATCTGCATATTTTATATCAACATACGACCAAGGTTTAGTTTCCGATATATAATGTATGTTTCTCGGGAAATCTCCCTTTGATAAAAATCCATCTTTCCAAGCGATATAGTTATATCTATGATGTATAACAGTCCAGTTTTTATTTTTTATTTTCGTATAAAAATAAACTATACTTTGTTCATCAAACATACTATTACAATTTGTATAACCAAATGGCTGCATAGATTTTATTGTTTGTATATATTTTGTGTAATCATCAACGGAAGGTTCTAATAAAACCATATTGGCTGTTAATACAGTGCCGTTTTTTTGTAACATATTATTTATTTCTTCTAAAGTTACTATAGATCCATGTTTTGGATATCTATCCGTATCTAATTTCTCTTTATTAATAAAATTAGGAGAAAACCCAAGTGGTTTCATAAAGGGGCTCGCAAAAGGAGCAGCAGGTGCTTTCATTTCAAATATATTGTCTGTATTCATTGTATGTATAGTATCTCCATCAACAAATATAGCTTTTTTATAGGGTAAAGCTAACATATTCCATTTAGTATATGAAACACTAAACCAATTTTGATACATTTCTCTTTGTCTAGCAGTTCGTAATGCTTTTGTCTCAAACGATAAATAAGGTATATCAAATAAATGGGTTGCGTATTTACGCAATATTTTTTTTGCAGAATCCGATACGTCATCTGTAACCATTACTACTAAATCAGCATTTGGTTTTGTTCTTATTACGCTGTAGATAGATGTAACTATACCAGGCAGATAAGAATCACCTTTCATTAATAACCACACGTAAGCATTTTCATGTGTTGGTTTTTTTGATAATATTAAATTGGTTGCCATTATATATAATGGTTATAATTAATATATGTGCGAAAATATTTTCATCTGGTTTAATTCAAGACAAAAAAGTAATAACGGACATACTACAGAAAAGATCTCATTTGGAAATCAATGAACTAGAATTTAAAGACAGCGTTATTAAAGCGGATATTACTGTGTTTTTAGAACACATCAATCGTAAATTTCTATCTAAAAAAAATATTTGGATACCAAACCATGAATTCATTAGTGATAATGATGAAGAGTTAATTTCATTGATGGATGTAATTTTATGCAAAACACGCTATTGTTTCGAAATATTATCCAAATATTGCAAAGAACATAATTTACGATGCAAAGTGATCCATACGGGATTTATCACTCCTAATCCATTTCCTGTACAAATGGATTTTGATAAAGACAATAAACTTTTTATACATTTAGCTGGAACAAGTCATATGAAAAATACAGATCTATTAATAAATCATTGGATCACATCATCTCTATCCGATGCTGATATTAAACTTTTGGTTGCCATAAAACCGACCTATATAAATAAATTTAACGTAAATAATTTCAAAGTGCAATGGATAAAAGATACATTTAAAAGTAAAGATGTAGAGCTCAAATGCTGGCGATATAAAAACCTATATGTATATGATGATTATATAGATGAAACATCATATCATAAAATATTACTCAATGCCATATGCGCTATATGTCCTAGTAAAACAGAAGGATTTGGTCACTACATCAACATATCCCGATATGCAAAAAATTATATAATAACTTTAGATAAACCGCCTATGAATGAATTTATTAAAACATCCTACGGAACACTAATTAAAGTAGAGAAATCAGACTTCGCAAAAAATAAATTTGTGTATTTAAGTAAATCTTTTGATCTGCCCGTGTATACTTTTAATAAAAAAAATCTTGTTGATGCTGTTGAAAAAGTATTGAATATGACAACATCAGAAATACAAGAATGCGTAAATATGTCTTTAAGTAAATTAGAAGAAGCAAATAATAACTGTGTTGCAATATTATCAAGTGTTATTTTATTTGACAAGCATGGAGGAAATAAAAAACATGAAGTGAATGAAGGATTTGAAAGTATATATGACTGCAACTATATATACGACATACTTAATGCTTTCTTTTATATAGAATTCATACATATTATTTTAGTTTTATGCATTGTCGTTGTTTTAATATTAATATACTTTTTAGTATTTGATGCAAGGATTCAGATGTCTATAAGTTAACTGATATTTAATGCCGAAGTGTCTATAAGTTAACTGATATTTAATGCCGAAGTGTCTATAAGTTAACTGATATTTAATGCGCCGTTTTCAGGTATTATGTGTTTTCATGTATAATCTTCTAACATACTGAATATTTTGGGGATCCACCATGCTGCCATTTTGATGATATCTAATTTTAGGTAATAGGTTTGTAGGCGTTGATTTATCTGTAAATATTTCCCACGGCAATTCTGCATATGTCGTTTCATCAAGCCCATCTATATGCGTTATAAAATCTCCCATATGTTTATACCAATTATTAGCATTGCCTTTATTAGTAGTAATCCTATCTATTAAATCTAATGCAGCTGATATTTTAGGATCTTTTGAGTTTAAAATAAATTCTAGGAAATACTCATCAGTCAAACGAATATAATCTTCGACATCGGCTATTGTCTCTAATTTAACACAAGACGTAAAATTATATATTTGATTAACTATAGCTAAAGCATCAGTAAGCATACAATTTAATGCATTAACTTCTGGATGTAAATAATAATTATTGTAAAAGATAAAACGTCTGCATATTAAATCATACACGATAATTCTGTCACGGATATGAAACATCCATATAATTTTACTGTTTTCATTAGAAACTGTTGATAGAGAATCTTTTACAAGCATGCTTCTATTAAGCAATCCTAAAATGTCTAATTTTCCCCCCATTGTTAAATCAAATCGTAATGCTTGCGCATCTCGCAATAAATAATCCATTTTATCAACATCTAATTTATGGACAGGATTAGATACTACTTGTTCTAATCCTTGAGTAAATTTCGGAATGTCACAATTTGGAAACAAATGTTTAAATCCATCAGGATCGATAAAGTATTGTATAAGACGTATATCATTATGATTCAATAAAACATTATATACATTTCGTAAATCTTTTATCAAATATTCTGTTAATATCTGACTTCTAGCTTCATGATGTTTTGTTTTATAATTAAACTTAATATCACGTAATAAGTGATCAAAACTATGTGAATAAGCACCATGTCCCAAATCATGACATAACCCCGCAAGTTCTAAGCACAAAATCTCTTTGTCAGTGATAGTGTTATGCTTATTACGCAATGCATTTCCCGTATATCTCGCAAGATAAGCAACTCCTATACTATGCTCGTAACGAGAATGATTAGCAAAAGGAAATTTAAAATGTAATGGACCGAGCTGCTTGATTTGTTTCAGTCTTTGAAAAAATCGGTGCGTTATAACTAATTTTGCAACATTACTTATTGTGATAAATCCATATATATTATCATATTGGCGATGCATTGTAATGGTTTGTATATTTTGATTAATATCAGGAAGTTTATTATTAGATCGAAAGAATTCGAAATGGTTATTTGCTTCGGTGCAACTTTCTATTTCTACACTATTCTTTGCCACAATACCATTTTCTACTTCTACACTATTCTTTGCCACAACACCATTCTCTATCGCAACACCATTTTCTATTTCTGCACAACTACATAACGAATCGGTATCTGAATTATCTGCATCTACGTTATGCATTACATTTACTTTATTCATACTAGTAGTTTTATATGTACTATCAAATACTTTGCGTGTATTATTAGATTTATTACTAGCGCGTGGCATTATTCTCTTGGTAAGAGTTCTTAATTGTTTTGTTTTTTCTAGATCTGCAAAATTTACTGATCTTTCTAGTGTTAGTTTTACATCAAATATATTAGTATCATCTGCAATATATTTATTTTCTGTAGAATCTGAATATTTACTCATTGTGTTGTTTTTAATTTCTCCAATACTATCTTCTGTATCACTTATCTGTAATTCGTCAGAGGATATGCTCAATGATGATGTATCACTTAGTTTATCTGACGTATCGCCTAGTTTATCTGACGTATCGCCTAGTTTATCTGACGTATCGCCTAGTTTATCTGACATATCGCCTAGTTTATCTGACGTATCGATGGAAAAATCCAGTCTTGAATTTTGCGGTATTGTTGAATTTTGCATGTTATCAGTAACATCTAACAGTAATGAATTATTCATGTTGATATCAGATAATTTTCTATCATCTACAACCGTATCAACAGAATCTCGGCTGCTAGATAAATTTTGCGTATTAACTGATTTATAGGATAAATTATCAAATCTCTCCATTTTATTATATAAATATTTATCAAATTTGAATATAAATTTAGCCGCTAAACACCACAATGAGAATATTGATTCTACATGGTTTTACACAAAACGCTAATATTGTTAAAAGTAAATTCTCTAATACAATAAAATTAATCAATCAATTGGTTAAAAATATAGAGTGGGTCGTACCTGATGCTTCTAATATTATCGATGAAAAAAATAATTTAAGAGCTTGGTATTACTGCAATGCAGACGATCCGTTAGATTATGCAAAATATTTTGATGTTGAATGTAGTGCATGGTATGGTTTAGATAAAACATTGGAATATTTTAAATCTATTAATAATAGATTTGATGTTATTATAGGATTTAGTCAAGGGGCTCAATTAGCACATTATTTATTGTATAATAATATAATTACTACACAAAAAGTAGTTTTTATTAGTGGGTTTGTATTCCCATGGAATGATTTATATCAAAATAAAATTAGTAATGTCGAAAGTTTGCATGTTTATGGGTTGGCAGATAATATAGTATCAAATGGCAAAACAAAATTTTTAATTAATCAATATCAAAATAAAACTATTATAGAACATACAAAACATCACATATTAGGATTTAATAATTCTATATGTAAAGATATTGCTAATTGGATATGCAGAAATTATAAAGAGATATGATCAATTTATTAATAAAATAATTATTCTATAATTGGATCTTATTTGTTCTTTCTTTTATCTCGTGTTTTACTTTTATCTCGTGTTTTACTTTTATCTCGTGTTTTACTTTTATCTCGTGTTTTACTTTTATCT
>JACCDR010564831.1_pt1 | contig 21781 bp, 9 predicted proteins | sample 7446431 | NCBI WGS metagenome assembly JACCDR01 (sample SAMN15323443, study PRJNA562643) | freshwater metagenome | isolation source: river surface water | place: USA:Blue River Watershed | collected 2017-08-17 | reverse complement strand
TTGAGCTTTAGTGCAATTTCGTTATCGGGGCTCGCGCGCACCTTTGACGCCAGCAACGGATACAGTGTCTGATTCACGACCGCGCGTGGCACCGTAACGTGTCGCGAAATTTCATCTCCGCGCGTTTCCTCGTCCGCTTCGTCATCATCCTCATGCTCATCGGCGAACGTTTCCCGTCGAGCCGCTCGCAAGTCTAGGCCCTTAGTCACGTTTTGCTCTAGGTTATCACGAATGGACAAGAATAAATTCGAGTCAATAGGCTCTTTCACCACTAGACGCGTAAGGACGAGACAGTCCTGATCACGCGCTTTCTTGCACGCCTCCTTGTCGAGAGACTGTAAGCCAGAAGCCATCATGAAACATCCCTTCGTATCACCCCACGCTGAACGAGGATTGGCGGCGTGATCAATCATGACTGCGACTAGGCACGTGGCAACCGCCTGATGACCACTCGATAGTAGTCTCTTGACGAGCGCGTCGAGCTCAGTAATCGGGACCGTAAATAATGGACCAGCCGTAAAAACCTTTCCACGCTTAGTGTCACCGTGAAGTACGGCATCAATCACTTGTCGCCGCACGTTCGTGCTCACGCGTGAGGACAACGGTAGGGCAAATTGAGATAACGAAAGTGGAACGAAAGAACACAGACCCAGGACAAAAGACGTCAACGGCATACCCGGGAACAAGCACGTCATGACGCCGGTCCAGCGTGTCTTATCGAAACCAAGAGTAAAAGCATTCAGCACGCTCGTGAGTGTCGCCTCCAACGCGTCAACAAACTGACACACGTCCCTCGCCGCCGTCACCCCAGCGCGTGATAAGCCTTTCCGCGTGATTGCGTTCATTGGCACTCGCGCGATATCCCCGCGCCACCAATGAGGCGAATAGCTAAGGCTATCGACCATTACGTCTTGTCCAAGCTCACCAAGCGTACCACGAGGACGACTCGCAGCACGATACTCGCGAAGTTCGCGCCTACGACGCGAGCCTATCCCAACTTTCCGACCACCCACAATCTCGAGACGCTCATTCGTCCAGTCATCTTGCGCTGCACTATCCAGCGTCGCTGACGTGGCTCGCGTATCGCGTCCTCCAACATTGTGCGTAAACGACGAACTAATCGATAGTAAATCGACAAAACCCTCACGCTCCCCTATGCGTAGACGCACAATCGAGCCGCCCCCGTGACTAGCGAGCGCATTGAGCCGCTGCAAGGCGCTTGCGCCAATCTCCACCTGCGTCACTAGTGAACCCTGACTAACGGGCTCGCGCGACCCTACGTTATTCGCCATATCGTTCAGATTAGCCACAAGGCCCGCCTTGACCAAGGGTTCGTTCTCTGCCGATACGCTCGTACCGCTCGGATCCACTGCCAAATCGCCCGTCTCGACAGCCATCTCGTCCATGGCTTCATCATCGCCAATTTCCGTCAAATCACCAGCCCCCTCACCCGTTATCGCCTCGAGCTCATCTGGTTGCTCGTCCTGCTCAATGTCTGGGCGCCTTGCCTGAGAGATGGTCGGCGCCTGCATCGGGACATTAACATCACGAAGAGCAACCAAATCGCTGGCGGGTAAATTCGATGGACCTGTGGCCACACGAGCCGCTTCAGCCTTGATAGCTCCAGCTACGCGTGGAATAAGCGAGTCTACGCCCGTAGTCTCCTTGTCGCCGAAAAAACCAAACCCCAAGAGATCAATATCGGCCGAATAAGTTGAGCGCGTAAAGCCTACGTGATCCGATGAAGCATCGTAACGAAATGCGCCAGCTGGTGAGCGCTGAATGGCTGACACTGCTATACGGTCGAGTAGAGCACGCATGCGGGTATTGGCTAGCTTAGACGCCGCAGCGTGGTCGAGAACATTTGTCACGATAACGTTCTCATCGCTCGACAACGTTTCCACAATGGTATCTCTAGCCGATCTGGCAATTATAGACAGAATAAAACGGACAAAGACGAGCTCTCGCTCACGCAACGATAGTGCACTCGTTAGGCGAACAAGTGAACCATCCACGCCTCGCATCGATAGACACGAACTAAACCAAGAGGGTTGCGTCAGGTAACCACGAAGCGTAGAAATGCCAACACTATCTCTTCGCATAATTAGCTGCTTATTGCCCTCGAAGCAAATTTCGTGAATCGCCATCTCGTAAGGCGACTCATAGCAGCACGCTTGAATAGCACTAATCGCTTCTCGCGAACCATGATCGTGTTCTGTGTCGCTAATCGTGGAAGCAAAACTGGCGCTCGAGTACACGTCACGAACGAGCGCGTCTAGTTCCGTGCACAATAATATGCGAGACGGAATAGCGAGTGTGCGTGCCCCAAACGACTCACGCAACCCAACCCCACTAATGTCCGAAAAGGCCCGCGCACGTGCTTGTACGGGTGGCATCACCTCTGGGTTGACTGGCTGTGCTAGAATCGGAAACGCTCCATTGATAAACGATCCAATAGGAATGAATGGTACGCATCGATGCTCGTTCACGGCCGCTTGCGGCTCAAAGTAATCAATAGTAGGACCCATAAGCTTGCTAAAAGCTCGCGCTTCGGGCATCTCCAAGGCAGACAGTGGTAAGTCTTGCGTAAATGATACGCGTGACATTTGCGGTGGCAACATAACGCCCGTACCACCATGCGACGATAATGCGGGTGTCGATTGAGCTAAGCCATTTACTCGCTCCACGATATCATGCCTAGTGATCAAGTCACCGTTACCAAGGGACATTAGGGCGAGAGCCGTGCCTCGAGAGTCGGTGTGAATATCAAAATTAAACGCGTCCACGTTCAAGCTCAAGCGCGTCAACGTACGGTTTACTGAATCTGGCAAGCCCGAACCGGTCGGGTCGAGCGCTGCCCGAATCATGGCCTCGTGGACGGGGGACGGTCCAAGAAAACGCGTATCGTGCGTGCTCGTATCAACGATAGATGTCCGAACGTGTGCGTACGCGGGCAAATGCTTGTTCATATCCCACCAAGATGGTGGCGGTAATTGCGTGATATCTCGCTCCAGCTCTTGCGTCGTCTTACCCCCCGTCACGAAATTCCATAGTGACGTGATGAAAGCTGGCGCGTAATTCGCACGTAAACTTAATGCAGTAGTTGGCGGATTGGCGCCGGCTTTATCAGCCGCCATATCCATAGCAGGAATCGGCTCAGTTGCTGCGGTCGCGTTAACAACATGATGCATGAACTGTTCCGTCGCTGTCGGAACAACGCGTGGCTCGACTTGCTCAGTCTTGTGCGTTCCAGTCAGGCCAGCCCCCGCGCCCATTTCGCGAGGTCGCAAAACAACAATATCAGCCGCCAACTCGGGAATGGCGCTCGGGTCCACGTTTGTCTCGATAGAAGCCTCATTCAGACCTAGGAGCTCACGCGATACGGCAATAATCGATTCTCTAGCATCGATGAATCGCGCCAATTGTCCAAGCAATAGTGCCTTGTAGCCCGACGAAAAAGTCACCACACCCGAACCGACTTGACCAGCACCGTTCTTGCGAACAAGTAAAAAACCCAATAGACTCGACACGAAACCCACACTCGTGAATGCCTGTGACTTGCCTAGAATTTCGCTCGATAATTCATCCCGCGACGTCGTGTCCAGGTAAGCCGAATAGGCGAGAATAGCCTCTAACACTATCCGTCGATATTGAGGCGGTACGCTCGGATGAACCTCGATGAATCGTTCCAAGTCAGAATAACTAAAAATGGCATCACGAACCGTCCCAAAATTATACAACTCCAAGAGTTGACTCGCTGAACTCGTGCTCGCTAGTTCTAGCTCACGCGCATCATTCGTCGCCAAGAAACCAATATCGCTAGCTGCACGTAAATCCAGCGCTATTCCAGTCTCCAAATCACCCGAAACAGCCCTTGACATGAACGAATCTACCTTTGCGGCTCCAGCTGGGTCTAGCAATGCCGAAAACAGCACGTTGGCGAAACGGGGCGATTTCGATGATTTCGCCAAAAACGAAAGGACACGCTCCATCTTCTTTCGAACAACTAGAGCAAACGTCGAAATAAGCGCTGGCGACCCGAGGTCGCGAAACGACTCAACAATAGTCGAACCAGCATCGGCGGCATCCAACTCTTCGACGAGTTCCTTCGAGGCTACCGCCTTTCTAGCAACGAAAGACGCGGCCTGGCCGCCGTATCGATCGACAATATCCCCGACAACACGCATCACACCCGCCATCTTACCCGCATTTGGTGAGCCACTATTACTAACAGCGTCAATCAATATATCTCGCAAATCATTATCTTGGCTAGGAACAGCCCCAGCCTTGCCATCCACCACTACGCCGCCAATCGTCCCCAGCACTGAACGTAAATCACTCGGTCGATCGCCAGCGTTGGCGCGATGCACCTCATTCAAGATTCTCTGCACGCTAGACGAATCCAAGCCAGAAGCGCGCAGCACGCTCTCGATAGAAGCAACCGTGTTCGCCATGCCAACGCGTTTACCAGCATCCTCGCGCATCTCGAGCGAAGACATCATGGACGGTAACGGTGTCAGAGGAAAAGACGGCATTGGGGCGCGCACGCCACTCCGCCCCATCATCGGGTTCATTTGTCTAGTGGCGGCACTAGCCGTTGAGGCACTAGCGGTACTCGTCCCGCTCGTCGCCGTCCCATTCCTCTGGTCACCTCGATACCGACCTCGTTCACCGTCAAGATCCTTAACTGGATCCAACGCAGCACCACGTCTATTCGCTGCACTAGGTGCGCCAGACGATAGCGTCAACGTTTCGTCTCCGCGTCTTGGTACTTTTCGTCTAGGCACATTTTCGTACGACAACGATGGATAACTAGCATTTAGCATCGAACGAACAGTCGAATACACGTCATGCTTACCATTAGCCACGTTATTCAGGATTGGTAAGCATGTCATTACTACCACGGCAGCCTCTAGAGCTTGACGAGTCGCTGAGCTATTTGCTGTCGCGAGAGAAGCCTTGACACTCATGAGCAAATCCATACCACCCTCAATGTTCTCGCGCAAGTACGCAAACTCATCCACAGCATTTTCGTCAATAGATGCTGGAACATAACGAGCTATCATGCGCTGGGCGCCAATCGCTCGGCCCAACCAAGTTTGCACCGTCGAGCGTGCCCTGTCCATTCACGAGAATAATTGACCAAACACCATCTCAAGCATTTATTTTGAGATTACACGAAATAAGCTACCACCAGAAGCGAACGCAGCATGCGTGACAAATGCTAGCGCAATCAGCGAGTGTATCGTGCACGCATATCGTGCTTTTCCTTCTTGAGCGTCTCCATTATCGAGTCCCAAGAGGCCAGCCGAGTAACGCGTTCGCTAGGGGACTTGCCCGCCAAGTCACTAAGGCCCATGTGTGCTAGCCAATTGTCCAGCGAGACAACATAGGGAGCATAGCTCGCCTCTCGACTAATGAGCAGCGCTGGGCGAATAGCCTTATTCAGCATATTGCTAGCCGCCTCATCCTTAATGGCAAAACCATAGCAACACAGAGAATTCGAGTTACCATACGACGTGTCCTTCGATACCTCACGTCGAGATGTCACCAGCGCAGGTAGACAACGTGTCATCGCTGCCCTGTTTGGTAGCTCCAGGCCCGTAACGGGGTCATAGCCCGACAGTCGAGCCGTGCTCACCTGAGCAGCCGCCACACGACCCGAAACACGGCCATCAAGACGCACCTCGTTAACGTTCACCTGTATGTTAGAGTTAATGTTCGCCACCACATCCTGAGCACTAATCTTCATCGCCACCGAGACAGTCGACAAGGGTACAATATAGTTCTCGGGAAGCGCCACAAGAGCCGGTACGCTGCCCTGACCATCAGCGTCACGACACATGTAAGCTAGCGAATACTTGTTATCCGTCGCGGATGATCGCTCCTTCAGCTCATAACTGGTCCCGTGCACAGTCAGCGTTAGCTTATTGTCTCTATCCTGTCGACAAGAGGCGCCCGGATAGTGAGCATTACACGGTACCACTGGAGACACATCGCTTGGCGTCGTAATCGGGATAATCGAGATTGGAGCCGTCCACGTGATACTCGCGATATCGGCACGTGACACGCTCCCGACAGTACCATCATCATACTCACACTGCACGCCCCGAGTCATAAATTCCGTGCTCATCGGGTTCACCGGCTCCGCCACCTTGCACATTTTGCCATCAACCAGTTTCACGAGGCCAATACACGTTGCGCGCAACACAGACGAAATACGACTAACATCCTTTTTCAAGATTTGAGCCTCAAGAACGCCGGGCAAAACAGGGAACCGAATAATCGTGTCCCGTGTCGCCGGTGAACCCTCAGCGTCCAAAATAATTGCCTTATTCTTCACGCCACCCGTATACTCGAGCGAAGGCACCAATAGCATCAGTGAACGTTCACCACTAGCGCGTAGCGTATACTGTAGACGAATGAGAATCGAGAGCCATGCCGTAGTCGCAGCCGTCGAGAGAGGGAGAATAGACACATCATCCATTGTCACCAGCGCTGACATAGGGTCAAGATGCGCCTCAACCTTTTGTCGTTTAGCAGAAGGCTCCATGGGATCAACCAGCTCCACGTCAAGATCAGCCGAGTCGTGTTCCATCCCTCTAGAGACGCAAAAACGCTACGATCTAGTCCGAGTAGGCGAACAGAACGAGAATACTGTTGCCCATAAACTACCCGAATTTATATGCGTTAGCGTGCCTTCAGCAAGGACGCCAATAACTCGAGCGCTTGCGCTCTATCAATTTGCGACGGTTCTGAAGTTACTTTCGGTTGAGCTGACGGCGCCAAATCTGGCACGGCCTGAATCATTGCTGGTGCTTGTCGAAGCGTACTCGTTTGTCGCGTTTGCGCCTGGACGCCTGCACGCGACGACAAATCTGGCTTTGTGGCATTGACAGTTTGCGACTGAGCAAACCGACGCTCAACGTTTTCGCTGAGCGCATTAACAAGTGTTTCACAGGTCTCCAACCTGGACGAGAAATTCTCCAACGCTTGTCTAAGATCCGATAGAGCAGAACTAACACTCGCGCGTACCTCAGACAATGCATTATCCACGCTGAGAGCTTGCGTCTCATTTTTCGTCTCCATCTCCTTCATCGCTTCAGCAAGCGTGTCTAAGGAACGGGCCACAATCGGCGGTACCGTTAGACGTTCTAGTTCATCCTTTGATAGCGCTTCTTTTTCCTTAAACACGCGTGTCACGTCCGCTAGCTGACGCTGCATAGCGTGATTCGACGACTCGAGTACCTGAGACATTACAATCGGTTTACCTGTACGCTCGAGCGCACGACGCGTCTCGCCAATCACGGCTGACAGGGCCGGAACAGAAACTGTCATTGGCATTTCTTCCCTCACGCGCTTCCTACCTCGTGACAACGCCATTGTCGCGCGCACACATACCCAAAACAGTATTTATTGCGTAGACGCGTATCAAGAGTGGTAAGCTATCGGGATCAGTATGGAAAGTGTGAGTGGGACAAAGCGTAAGCACGAGGCGACAGAAACTCAATCGCCACTCGCGGCGAATATTGAGGGTCCAGAACGGCTCGAGCCTAGTTTGGATGCGCCCGACATTTCCACGCACCCAGAAATCATATCGTGGTCCCTTGATGGCTCATGGGAGCAGGCAACATGGTGTGGTCGCGTTAACGACACTGTCCTCGAGATTACGCGCCACTTGACATTGAACGACGAGGAAGATGCCAAGCTTGACATATTACAAGCGTGGGCCATCGAGAATGAGAAAGAGACAATACCGACTCTCACGGACGAGACCATTGAGGAGTACCGCCAACAGGAAAAAGACTTGACTTGCAGCTTTAGCAAAATGTTGGGTGGCTCGACGAACACGCACGTGAGCAAGTACGCTATTCGCGTAAGCAAATCAAGCGAATGGCTTCTCGTAGAGCCCTTCAGCTTGACGCGTGACGAGAAAAATCAATTGATCGAGGCTGGCCCTACGGCAAACGTCTTGCTACGACACGTCACTGGAAAGCTTAATGGTACCGTTATTAGGATCACGGAAAGCGCTGATAATTGCACAATTAACGGACAGCGTTACCAAATTGACGGAACGAACAAAGTGCGTGCGTGGCAAGTTAAGGTTCGGGCCCGAGGAAACGATCAGCAAGGCATCACGATACTCGCTTTCAAGGTGCCAACGAAAAATGCCCGACTCAAATCCCTGGCAACGCTCTTGTCGAGCAACGATCTCGTCACAACGGAAAAAATCGTCTCGGTGAGTCGCGAGGCTCGCTTCCGTAAACTACAAGGTATTGGTCGAGCGGCGTGCGAGCGCCAGGTCCAGCAAATCAACGAGGGAAAACTCGGGCCAGGTGCTAGCAAGGTGGAAATCGTGGCTGCCTCACCCGGCCTCGGTTTGCCCGTCATTGATCCGCGAGACTATACGCTTTTGGGCGAAAAATCAGATACTTCGCGCGCGCCCGTCTCTGTCGAGACAGTTTTGGGAAATACCGAAACTTTGTCGGAAAATGACATGCAACCCGAATAAAGAAAACGCATGAATACAATCTTGTGCTTTTTAATGTGACCCATGGCAAACACACACACACGTTAACTAATAAGCAAGCAATGATGTGCCCGTCGTCGGGTTGTTAAATGGCGGAATAGCAATATTTACGCCATTACTAGTGACCACTGACGAAGAAATTGCTATAGCATACAATGTCCATGACTCTGTCGTAACGGGAACAGAGGAGCCTGAGTTAAGGCCATACTCGTGTCCCGCGCTTGACCAGTCTCTAGTAGGTGGCCGATTGAAAAACTCCACAGTTACGGGTAGCGATAGTTTCGTCCTTGCGTGCGGCGCAATAGGCGTGCTTGTCTCGTAACCAACACCATTAGTGATCAAACGGAACGGAAATCGCGGCGGAATAAAAGCGTATGGCCACGTACCATTCAAGACAGTATCGCGAAGTACACGCTCAAAATCATTATTCGCATAGAGCTGCTTCCCCATTGGGCACGCGGCCGTTACGTTTAGGAGCGATGTAGGCACTTGCGCATCAACGCGGTCACCATCATAACCTTCCTCAAGGTATGGCTTGAAAATACTATAGCTCTGGAGCATCCGAAGCGTCGAGAGTGGAATACCAGCAGGATCAGCTGCTCCTCGATCCGTCAGGTTACACTTAAAAATGTCAACATCATACGTAATATCCTTACTCATACCCAAACAATTTACGCCCGCATTCAAGGAAATCGCGAGACGTTTCAATGGTACTCTATCCGTTGCCACGTCCGAATACGATATAGCCCGCGTATTGCTCAATCCAAAAGCCACATTGGCACCGTCATACAAATCGAGAAGACGGCCATTAGCTGGCTTAGAGGCAGACGCCCAGTTCGTGGAACGGGCATATAGGCCGGGTACTTGTAGGTAGGTCAAGTCTCGCACAAGATTGCTCGACACGCTCGGATAGTCGACAACAAAATCATAATAAGAGTTTGCTGTCGTGGCGTATGGAATCTTTTCCAAGAACGCTCGACGCCTAAAATCACTTCTAGCCAATGACTGCCATTGAGCTGTGGGCATCAAGCCAATCAATAGTTGATCACCGCGCGTTACGGCCAAGTCTAGCGTAAAAACGCGTTGATCTGAACCCAAGTCCTCCGTTCCAATATGAAAAATTCTCGCATCAAAATCCTGTCCATCAGTCGAAGCGGTAGCCAGCCCAGCCTCAATTTCAGCCTCACATCCATTATACTGCGTGTTATAATAAATGAGCTGATTAACAAGAGGTGCGCCATCTAGCGTCGTGCCCGTATCGAGATCCGTCTTTAGGCGAAACTCAATTCGCGGCGGATTCGTATGCATGAGCTTGAGGTAGCTAAGCGCTCTATCCTCCATCGTCTTACTAACTACCCACGGAGTAGCGGTCGTGTTCAACGTAGAAAACCCGTTATACCCGAGTTTCCCCGCCATGATAGTGGCCAATCTCGAAATACAATAACCAACGGGTTGTAAATTACCAGACGAGTCAAAACCAGAATAAACCGTTTGAGACAGCCGCTTAATAATCTTTGTGCCAGGCTCATGAAACCGAAGAGCGTTGAATTGGTCCAGATTAAGAACAATCTGAGGCGGTAGGACCTGAACCGGTCCGCGATGCGCCCAGCTGGGGAAAATGCTTGACATGGGCACAAGAACTGGCCAGTTAAACTCGTAATTCCCAGCAGACGTAATCGTCGTACTCGCCTTCAACTCGCGCGTAATCGACTCGTGCCACCTCAGGAAAATACTTGACGCCGCCGTCGCCGGTGATGATAACTCCAAATCACCGCTATCGTCTGGAGCTAGCTCGTAATTATTATTAATAGCGACATCCTTAAACCTCGTCGGGAAATTACCCAAAGTACCATTCACTAGCCCCGCCAAAACATTAGCCTCTGGCGTGCTAACGTAAGCCCTATACAGCGCCGACGGTAGCGGCCCCAGCGCGGTAGCGGCATTCAACCCAGCCGATGATGGATCTTGAGGAATAAACAAATCGCTCTCGTGACAAAGCGAAACGCAGTCACCAAGAAAATAAGCCGCCTCGCCTAGACTCGATGGAAACTCAATCAATGGGGAAGCTTGAACCGTTAGTTTTGGCACGACAATCTTCAAATGGAGTAGTAGATAAACATCCGATCGACGTACCACGTGCTGAAAAGCCACGTATGACATTTGGAGTCTAGCGAGGGACGAGGACGAAATAATCAAGGCGGACGTTGGCGGTAGCTGCAAGTGAACCAGGTTACGCCTAACCGAAACCAATTTTTCCGTCTCCACTTGAAAAACGAGTTCCGTATTCACACAATAACTCGACGGATCCGGCGTTGGCATAAACAAAATCTTATCCTCCTCAACAGCCTTCCCAACGCCATCCTCTAGACGCGAGTTCCAAAACGCCTGCGCAATCGAAGCGCCAGTCGACGCTGGCAACGTAGCCATCCGCTGATCGGCAGGTAAACTTTTCGGCACTGCCGCCATCGACGCGGCAGTAGCAATCTGCGGGACGGCAGCCATCGACGTGTCAGTAGAGACAAACTCTAGCGAATGAGAAAAAAAGCCTCGCCCCGTAACCAAATAAGCGTCATTATGTATTAATAATACCAGCAAGAGATATCGTCGATTTTCCACTTAAACAAATAAGCAATTGATAGGGACTGACTCCGCGGTCGCGCGAGGGTAAAACGATAACGCGTCCTGCCCAACGATGCAAGGCAAACGCCCATACGAAACCATGACCCAAATCATGTCGTCCTTGTTTACACACGAAAAGTTTGGCGTAAGAGTAACGTCAATCTCAAAGTCCATTGTCTCGATCAAGTCAACGTACCCAGACACGGTTGGATCACCCGGAACATCGCGCGTGTCAATGATAACGTAAGGTAATGGTGTCGAAACACGACTCGGCACCGCCCCCACTAAAGCGTCCCTTAGCCAAAAACCACTCCTCGCCTTCGTCACCTGACTTGTCTCTCGCTCAAGAACTGGCCGTTCATCCAAATACCGACTTAACCAACTCCACGTGAGACGGTCATAATTATTATCGTCCATCGGTTGTCGAGGACCGATAACACGACGCGAAACACGCGTCTTGATCGGTATCGAACCATTTGCGCGCATCGACAAGCTCTCGATGGCTGATGTAGCCCTAGATGAATATGCTAATAGTGGAACCGTCTCAGAAGCTGCGGGAGCACCCACTATTCCGGCAGCTAAACCGCGTAAAGGCGTTAGCGAATCTGACGTACCCGTGGCCGTAGGCGACCAATTGGATGGAACAAAAAGATCCTCCGTGTATAATTCTGGAAACCATGACATCATCGGTGAATCGAACGTAGCCTTAAAAGTTAATGGTCTAGCACGCGCTTTACCATTATTAGCATTCGCGAATGGTCGTAGTGCCCCGCCCGCTTTCAAAATTTTCCAGCGGACAGGCTGTCCTGGTTCGCGTAGCGCGTTAAAATGTTCCCTCGACAAAATCATAACGGCTAGCTTGTCCAACCGTGGTAAGCCGGAAGTGGATAACTTCCCGACGCGCATCACGTTGTCCTTAAACACTTTGCCGCCTTCCTTAATCGCGAACGCTAGCGGAACACGCGTTATCGGGTCAACGTGGAGCAACTCACGACCTAACTCGACTCGGTGTCGCCAAATATCCCCAGTAATCCCAATCTCCGCCAGCATGGGTGTCATGGTCTGACATAGAATCGTGTCCGCAAACTGAGGATCTGGCAGGCGAATCGATAACGCTCGCTGACCGGACCTTATTTCGTCAACCATATCGATCCACTTAACCCTCGTGGCACTATCCGGATACCCAGCCGAAGAATTGCTCGAAACGCCACGAGCGGTCATGAACGCTTGCGATATCGCCGATGCCATGTCCAGCGCGTGAAGCTCATAGCCACCATTCGTAAAGGCCCTCACCGATAAAGTTGTGCTAGCATCTAGTCCAGACACGATACGACCGTTAAGGTCCGCTAGCTCGTAAGCGGTCGTCTGCAATGGGTTCAAGCAATTCGACAGAACCTTCTGCCCCGGATAAAACACACGCAAAGCACTCGGGTTCAATGACAGTGTCAATGATCTTGGTAATATGAGCGGACAACTCGCGTATCCGCATTGACGCAAAATAATACTCAGAGGTATTAGGAAAGTCAGGGGCCAGCAAATACTATTCCCAGCCGCGGTATCAAGACGTGCGAGATCGCTACCATTTACCACATTCCTCATCCAACCGTATAGAGGGTTAGACATGTCGAGGACTCGAAAAGGCGTTGCCGTGTCTGGAATACTATAATTATAACGCCACGCTGAATCAAGTTGCGGAAAGTTGCCATACGTGCCATTCACTAGCCCCAAAAACATGGATCTTGGTACATCCGTCTCGACGCCACTGACCAAAGCTAGTGTCCTAGCCAAAGCCTGAAATGGAATAGCACCTCCACGACCATCTAAAGTGCTCGACTCTAGAAATAAATCCCGTTCCAAGTCTAGTCCCAAACACTCGTTAACGAAACAGGCAAAATTAATGCGTGCGCTCGTCGAAGATTCTGCGTCCATCGCATCAAGAGACGTATCCACGCCACGCCAAGATTTCGAATCCGCAGGCGTCTCGACCACGACAGTCAACGGGATGAAAATATCGCAAGATCGTGAAATCGCCGAAAAAGCCCACATCGCTGGATATATTTCAAGAGATCTACTAGATCTCACGACATAATGCACGTCTCGTTCCAACGGCAAAATGCCCAGCATTCGAGCCGCGGAAACGCACTTGTCCGTCTCGATACGAAAAACAACTCTCGTATCATCACATCGAAAAGTAGGATCTCGCTCCAGAAAACATAAACGCGCGCGATTCGCCATCACTCACTCGTAGGCGCACGCGTGAGAATCGAATGCCCTTAACACGCGTGCCCTAATTAGTAATCATCACGCGTGCGTATAGCCTCGCTGCGAAAATAAATAGACGCGCGAGCTCTAGCCATCATACACAATTAAACAAACAATTTGTCACGCTTGAGACACCATTCGGCTCCGAAAAAGATACCATGCTGGTATCGTTGACGATGCTCGAAACACGCCCAAAAGAAATCGTAACGAAATGTAAATCATCAAAGAGAGTCGGCGTCGCGGTAGTGAGACTATACGTGACCGATCCCAAGAGCACCCCTCGATTCGGTAAAACGCATGGCAAATCTTGACGTTCAGTTCCAACCATATCAACAATCCACCAGGATCGAACCGCGGGATGTCTCTGACCATCCCCACCGAAGGTAGTATCAAAATTCTGAAACACGTTATCCATAAACCAATAACGGGCATCTCCCCTTGGAAACATTGGCTGATGCTGAAACACTCGATTATACTGATCCACGCGAAAACCAAAAAATCGTGACGCTACTTGACAATCACTCGACGTTCGAGTACTGCGATAAATCTTGACACGCTCCAATCCACCCGCTTGCATATCGACAAGATCAATAGCCTCAAAAAGCGGAGACGGCTTTAGCCTATTCACAATCGCGGGCACGTATGTACTCGCCGTGTTCCAGCTATTCCGGACTAGCGTCGTATCGCTCCCACCGAGCGCGAAACGAGTATAACCACCTCTAGCACACGCAGCAGTATCGCCACTCTCCACCTGGGTAGAAGTGTAAGGAGCAATAGTAGGATAGAAAAATTGCGGCAAACACCTCGCTACATAAGAATCAAACACGGCCGCCACAATCAACGGCGTGCGCGTGGAGCGCATAGGATTCGCGGCATCATAATCGTAAAGATACGGAATGTTCTCGAACACAACAGCCCCGAAATACCTGTCCATACGCTGCGTTGGGTCAGCTAATCTCCTTAGTACCGTCTCCGGAATAAGGCCAATAGCGAGCCTCTCATAGCGCGGCATGCCAAGCAACGAAAACGTTTGTCCGCGAATACTCGACGTTTGCTTACACTTGCCATGATTAACGAGCGAAAAAGCTCCACATTTTCGCGTGATGCCATCACGCTGTATATCCCGTACTCGCTCCGCCGCCTCAAGTCGCCACCTGTCGCCAGTAAGCCCAATCTCAATTATTGTCATGGGGGACTCTGCCATCATCCCTACGTCGCCAAACTGATAATCCATGAAACGCAACGTGGGGGAAAGAGCATCTTTCTGAGTCGACAACGAGCGATATATGTAATGATACCATATCGTTATGCCCTGTCGCGTCAATGGCGTAAACAGATCCGAGCGTACGGTGGATAATGGTGTGGTAGACCAGGCACGCAGAAAAGTACGTGTCAATAAATTTGCCAAGTCCAGCAAAACTGGCTCGTCATCGCCCACCGGAGCAGTGGGGATAGATAAGTTCACCTTCTGCGAAGTCAACCATCTCGTATTTGGCGACGCGCCCACCGCAGAAGCGACCGTGACTGGCACACTCGCGATAAATGTCGCCAACTTCAAGCCCGGCAAATACGTGCGCAAAGCTGATGGATTTATCGTCAACCGACAAGCGCGCGGCAATATCATTGGACATGAATCATAACCACACTGTCGCATCAATACTGGTAGAGGAACCAAAAACGAGATCGGCCACGAAACGACTCCATCCTTAATACTGACAGAGTCAAAACCAGCCCACACATTTCTTATCCATCCCATAAGTGGATTAGTAAAATCTGGGCACCGAAATCTCGTCGCCTCGTAGGGTACTAAGTAATTCCATCGACTAGCGCTGCCAAGTATGTCGCTAAAGTTCCCATACGTTCCATTCATCAAGCCAGCAAACGAACTTCGTTCCAAGCCATTCGACAAGCCACTAATGTCTGCGAGTCCCCGATACAATGACTGATACGGAATAGGCTTCCCAAAACCATTAATCTCGTCCGTCTCCAAAAATAAGTCACGTTCCAAGTCTACGCCGAGACATTCATTAATAAAACAACCCAAATGTATCTTTGACACGGTAGACATTGTGTACGAAGCATCCTCGGTGCCGTCATTAAAGGGCGAAAAACCATCAATGACTGGCACATCAATCGCTAATGTTATCCTAACATACACATCCTGAGCTCGAGCCGTAGTAGAGAATGCCCACATTGCTGGAAAAAACTCGATAACACTCGCCGACTTGACAACAGCATGAACGTCCGGCATTAATGACGTTATGGCTAGCAAGCGGCCGGCAGCGATAGAACGATCCGTTTCGACCATAAACGAAAACGCGGGCTTCACCAGCTCGCCAGCACTAACGCCGCGAAAACCAATTTTTCGCTCCATCATTATCCAAACACACTCGCGTCGTAACAAGTGCGCTATTCACGCGCATAAGAGATTTATTAGTGCAACTCGTTTACAATTGACACTCTAGCCAACAACACTTGTCTCCCGCGCATTCAAGTACTCGAAAGCCGGAATCACGCCACCAGCTGACGTAAACCGGATCGGACATCTTCCCCACGAAACCACAACAAGCGTCAAGTCGTATGTCGATGGTAGCGTTCCATTGCCCGATGATATCGCTGGCGGAGCCGCATTCGCGCGCGCCGTAAAAACTAAATCCATCACGCCTCGTGAGGGGAATTGTGATAAATCGCGAGAAAAATAACCTGGCACAGAAACATTAAAATAAGACCGTTTCATCCACTCCTGAACAGGCTGAATAGCATTACAAGAAAAACCCGCCGAAGCCTTAAGCGCGACATCCGCAGTCATAATCGGTCTATCGACATTCACAGGATGTGCGCTCAGCACCTTCATTCTAGGTCTATCTAGTCTCGTGACTGGATCACCCGCATCCGCCGAGCCCACGATACCAGACTGGACCAAAAAATTCTTGGCACGTTCACTAATAGAGATACTCGAGTAACGCGCCGCATCAACAGTATCCGTCAAGCCGTGCATCTTGTACGCCGTCACGTTGGGGCCGTTATCACCACGAACGTATGATGTCACGAGATTCAAGTAAACATTCGAAAAAGGGGTCCATTTACTCGCCACCGGTCCTGGTTCAATATTCGGCATGCGCCACACCGTACTCATACCAGTGCCCGCCAAGTTAGGTTTTGATGGACTAAATACGCGCACAAAACCATCCGAGCGAGTCACGCAAAGCTTACTCGAAGCAAACGCATCAATTCCATCCATCGATAGCGTCTGCTTAATTGGACGCGCCAATCCGCCAGACCGACTCACTGGGTCAGGTATCGAAACCAAATTGGCGAAAATATGGTCTCGCACGTGTGGAGCCAAAAAATTGGCCGTAAACGTCAAGGCGAGCGCCCCAACTCGATTATAATCCGAATTAGTAATGAGAGGATTAGCGGACTGATACGTGGGTATCGCTAGTGAAGCGCTCGTTCGGTGTACCATATTCGGAATCGCCGAAATCGATGCCGCCGACGAACTCGCGGAAGCTATAGATAAATCAGTCGCCACGCGCTGGTCCGCTTCTGTCGAGTTCGTTATCAGAGTAGCCGTTAGTGGCATATAGATCCACGGCACCGTGTCAAAGTTCCTCAATGCGGCAAGACGCCCAGTATCAACGAGCAGTGTCGCTAAACACTCACGACGCAATACGCGCGGAACCTCCACCTCGGTCGTCAAGTTAGCTGCCCAGCGCAGCGGAACCGCGTCGACGGAAAAAGCTTGCACGAGGCCAGACTTGCCAACCGACTCGTCCAATCGCATCGCCTCACGCACGCGTTCCGACATCGAGACACCCGATAGCGCATTACTCGATATCACATAACTCATCGTAGGATTCGTACTCGACCCTGGGCAATTGCGCGCCGTCGCAAAAGCTAGCCTCGGTCTCAGGTTCGGCGTCTCTTGCCACGCTCGGGCCACTACCGGTAGCCATTCAGCCCGAATGCTCGCAATCGAAGCCGAACTCGTCGACGATTGCCAACGCGAGTTCAGGGAAGACGGAAACAAACCACCTACGCAAGCCTGATAAAACGTACTCAGAGCCACATCTTCCATAACGTCCCCCGTCTGAATAGATGTCCCGCGCGACATAAACAATTTTTCCGTCGTAGGCACAAGAATAGCGCTATAATAATCGCTCGTAGTCGAGAGATAACGAGCCTCATTCACCCCCATCGAAACTGCCGTGTCGGGCGTAATCTGACGAGCTATTTTCGCCCCAACACCGTAAAACCGAAAAGCATTGGCCGATATCGTCAAGGGTAGCGAAACGGGAAACGAGGAAAACCTAGAATTATCCGCAAACCGAGCCATTATCGATTGTATAGGTATCAACAATTGAATCGGCAAATACGTCGACCCCGTCGTTGCGTCAAAAGTCGCGCTATTTATGTCCCTCGCTAGCATGCGGAGATAAGCGCTTCTAGGTGATTGAATCCAAGAGGCAGCCATTAAGCTCGAGTTAGGATCGATCAAGTAATTCCAGCTCGAGTCCATGTCACGAAAATGAGACGGAAAATTGCCCAAAGTTCCATTAAGAAGCCCAGCGAGCTCACTAATCGGCTGACCGTAGCCCGCCTCATTATTCAAGAACGTGAGAAGTCGCGCAAACGGCACTTGTGTCGTCAAGTCACGTGCATCAACCTTGACAAAAATATCAGACTCATGGTGTATCGCCGTAAGCATTTGTAGGGCATAGATATACTCAAAAGCAAGTGCTTGCGGCGTCGCGGTCTTAAGCGTATCAATAGACGCAACCTTGCCAGTGGGAGGCGTCCAGGAACCGCGCGAAGTCGTCGTCAAGTGACTTTGCTCAGCCGTCGTGACCAAAGGCCAAATAGTCTCTATTCGTGGACACTCAATACACATCCGAAGAAGCAAGTATACGTCCCGTTGACGTGACAAACCAACCAAATCCCGCATGCTCCCAACCAACGTCGCCTTATCTCCACTAGCCGACACAAACATGCCCAGACCAGGTACAAGACGAGAAAACTCCAGCTTTCTCGTTACGGAAATTGACCAATCAGTCTCGACCGTAAAAACCCACTCCACCTCCTCAACCACCTCTGGCAGTGGTGCTTCCCGAAAAAGCAACGCCGAATAGGGCGGACGAGGTCCGATAGCCAACTTCAACCGCTCCCATGCCGCCTGCGCCTCCAACCCATCGCCACGCACATAATTGTCACCAAGACCACGAACGGGCTGGCCAGGTTGTGGCACACCCAACGCTGGCAAACGCCTCGTCTCCATCGTAAAGCGCCGCGCGACTTGACGCTAAGCGTACGAGAACGTGAGTGATAAGACCGTGTCGCTACCACTTGTTGTTAACGGTAAAGGTAACTCGATAAACCGATCAATCGAAACGATCTCGTCCACGGGGAAATCGCGAGGCAAAATGAGCAGGGATACCGATGTCGCCACTGGCGACACCTCAATCATTGTATCTCCGAGTAATTCGGCGTAACAATAAGTAAGACGCGGCAAACGCTCCGTTATCGAACCACGAGAAAATAAGCTCTCGCAAGCCCCAAATTTCGCCGCCAAAGAAGCAACGCGACGCGAAGGTTCACCATTCACCAAATTGCCAACACTCTCGAAACAAATCAAGTCCCAGTCCAAATAAAACCAACTCGGCCAACGTGTCACGACGCTCGTCTCGCTAGAGCGGCTAGGCAGCGATGCCTCCCGCGTTCTCGTATTCAAGAGCAAGCTGGCCACATCCAAGCCATTAACGAGAGCATCCGAAATGCCCACATAATTCGGGTAACTATTATCCACCGACTTATCCTTAATCACGAGCGATCGCGGAATCGATGTCTGGGTAACGATAGAACTCGTGGGCTCAATCGGCACACTAGCCACACCTCGAGGCGCTCGTGAATCCAAAACGACCGTCTCTTGTTCGCACTGCACCAAAACCCCCGCGACCCGCGTAGAAAAAGACGTCATCGTAGCACTAGCCGCACGCTCCACAACAAACGTACACGTCACGTTGCCAGTATCGGGCGAAACTCGAACACGCGTCGGGTAAAACTCTTCAACATCAATCGAGCGTCCAGCTCTCGCAATGTCAAGCGCGCAATCAAGCGCGAACGGAAGAGAATGAAATCGAGTAGGTAGTCCCGTCACGAGTAAATCTTTAATACATATGCGAGAAACGCCAGCAGGTTTCAGCATAGTACAAGCCAAGCCATCAACACGAGTATTCGCGTAAGATCTCACGATAGGAGACTCTGGCAAGTCACTCCTAAAGCAAAACATGGCGAAATAGTGACAATTACTATTCCGCCTCTCATTATGTAGCCGCGCCGCGTCTCGGTGCATACCTATTCTTAACAGGGCTAAACTCCAACTCCGCACCCCGCAAACGCCGCAACAAGCGTGGAATACGGTTGTTAACATCCCTAGCGCCACGATCTCCTCTCAAGCGTGCCAAATAATAATCCGTAACCAACTTAATTTCCGACGAGCTCCATTTACTGCGTTTTCCAGACCCGCCAAACTCCCGAATACTCTCAATCAATCTTAAGCGTCTCTCACAATGAGCACGCTTAGGTGCTATAGCGCCATCAATATCGACAAACTTCACGCTAGGCGCTTCATCGACAAGAGGTAGTAGACCGTGCGATGTCTTCGCGACACGAGCCAATGCAGCCGATACAGGCATAACGCGGGGTTCCATCGACGTAACGTCGGGCGTCGGAACCAGCGAAATCGGGCAAGTAACCGACGCGTAAGAAGCAAGCAACGTGAGCGTCACGTACAAGTACATCGACGGACACGTCGACACGACGATCAAGTCTTGATACGGTCGCAAAAAAGCATCCGAACACCGAATCGCTAGCACCTGGCGGAGCGCATCAACGCTCACCGTTTCGTTACGCGTAATTCGTAGCGAAAGTGCTGTCAACAAAGCCGCCACATGAATCCACGTCATGTTCAGCCCGAGACGACCGTTAACGTATCGATCCGCCACGGTAGCATCGCGCGAAAATAAATGATCACGTTCGTGTGAGCGCAAAAAAGAAAACAGCTCGCGATGACGCGTATCTACCGAAAGACGCATCAATGTCGCTCCACGACCATGAATAACCTGCGTAGTATCATACACCGAATACTGAACGTCCCGCACCCACAGCCAACCAGTGCCGCACCAGCCCTCACGAACCATACTCGCCGCCAGTTCAAGTAGGGGCTCAATACTTGGCAAAACTTCTCCATCAACGCTAGCCAACATTTCCGACCAACACGAATATACGCGTCGCAAGTAACCCACAGGGTCCACGCCAAGCGACGACGCGCTCAGTGGATACATCGCCATCACGAGTAACGGGCAAACAACGTGAATAGAATTCCCATTCAAGACATGAATAGCGACCAATGCCGTCGTTGTCGTCGGTACCCAAGCACGAGTCATCGCCTCAGGTCGATAACTCTCCGAGCCAGGCCGAAGCATCAAGCCAGCCTCATGCCAACAGCATTCATTAAGAGCCATCGTCGCCGCCTCAATATCAATACCAGTCAATGGAACAATTTCCGTCCCGTGGATAGCGCGTAAAGCCGCCAATAAGCGCGGCATAAAACCCGACAAGTCCGCTGCCTCCATCTCCTCCCCATGAGGATCAACAACCGTCACGAGCTCACGCAAGCGCAATACAGACTCGTCCATAGCCGCCGTACCATTTCCCGTCATGCCACGTAATAAGCTAGACACGCCACGAGCCAACTCAACCGCAGCCACCATACGGTGAGACGGCGCACTAGTCTCGCCACCACCATCTACACTTGTCCCGTCATGTGACGCATCAAGTTCCACATCAGTATTATCCGACATAGAGTCTGAGTCGCCCTCATCCAACAACGTTCCCACAGCTTTCCGAAACTCTCTATCCACGCTTGAATCACCTAGAGAACGCGTAAAAAAAAAAGTCAAGACCCAAACAGTACATACGCCCAAACGCGCCCACCCACGCAAAGCCAATCGCGTCCCTCACCAGCCTCTCCCGACGACTCCACCACCACCTCTCGACTTGGCAACGCCAATGAACCACTAGGCAACGCAGGATCCACAACGGTTGCCGTAGCCTTAGTGTTAGGACCACCATCAGCGCTATCGGACAAAAAACCAGCCAGAGAATCTCCCGCAGACACATCGCTAAAGATCGCTCCAACCACGACAGGCTCCACCACAGCATACTCATCGCGAGCTAAAAAACAACAAAATACCCACACCTTAAGTAGAAAATATCCACCACTCCTCAGACACGGCAACACGCAATCATTTTCCTTCTCGTTTTTCTTACCTGGTGCAGGTGGCGAAAAAAGCCACGCAAGATCATCATCAT
>JACCDR011338803.1_pt1 | contig 21791 bp, 37 predicted proteins | sample 7446431 | NCBI WGS metagenome assembly JACCDR01 (sample SAMN15323443, study PRJNA562643) | freshwater metagenome | isolation source: river surface water | place: USA:Blue River Watershed | collected 2017-08-17 | reverse complement strand
TATCACTTGGGGTTGTGTAAGAGAAAATGTAAGGGTTCTCTTGGTACCCTGCTTGTCTGCGTAACGGGTCCCAAATCCATACGGTGTATTTTGTTCCACCTACGGGAGTGTAAGACGTTCCGCCTACGGTTACTACTTGGGCTACTTCAGCCTTGTACTTTACTTGGGAAATAGACGTTACACTTGATAAAGGTGTAGTAGTCTTGAGACCCGTGATGGAAATAATTCCACCACTGCACTTAACATCATTCGCTGAGGATGTCAGTAAAAGTGCCGATTCTTCGATGATTCTACTCATTTTTTTTGGTTTTTAATTGTTAATAATGTTGTAAATGTACGAATTATTATAATTAAAATGAAACCTTATTTTTGAACCAACGTATAAGGCGGCTTTTCTTACAAATTTGTGATATTTCTTACATAAGTGATTTTCTTACAAATTTGTAAGAATTTATGCAACCTTTGTTTGAGCGATTAAGTATAAGCACTTAAATAACCATAAAATGAAAACGACAGAAGAAAATTTAAAGAGGGTTCAAAACTTTCTAAACGAATTACGAATCCTATCACTGCAAAGTAACGGAACAATGTTTCATAAGGATAAACAGAGAATACACGACAAGTATGCGCTGCCATATTCCTTTTTTGCAGAAGCTCAAAAAATGGGATACTTTACTAAAATAAAAACAAATCAGTATTCTTGTTCTTATAAAGTGCCTTTTGACCCGATTCACGCTAAACACTTAATAATAGGATACAATAATCGAAAATTACAAACCAATATTGATAAATTAAATCAACACCAAAACATTGTTCCGATTGAAACAATAAAAAAAGAAAAAAAGACCGTTCCGACAGTTATTAAGCCACCGATAGTTAAAAAACAATTACCAAAATCGAATGAAAAACTAAAAACGTTTTCTTTATTTTGGGGACTACTTAAATTTAATTACTAATGGCTTATTTTGCAAATGGAACAGAAGGCGATTGCTTTGATTGCCATAACTGTAAATACAAAGAACATCCTTGCCCGATATTTGCGGTGCAATTTCTATATAACTACGACGCTGTTAATAACGAAGTGGCAACCAAAATATTAGATACGCTTGTTTCTAATGACGGAACTTGTCACTTTTTTGAAATGGCTAAAAAGGATTTGTTTGTAGATGAAAACCAAACGGAATTATTCTAAGTAGTAATTGATTTTACAAACTGAGAAGGGTCGTATGCTTGTGTTACCCCTAACATTACATCACTCACTCTTTTGCATATAGTTTCATGAACCTTATCGGGTAAAGGGATAGTAGATGTGTTTGATGCAAGTATCACTTGCCCGCTTGTAAGTAATGCTGTGGCGGCTGTAAATTCATCACCAACCTGATAGCTTACACCGTTCTCCACGCTTACTTCTGTTGCGATATAAACACTGCCAATATTTAAAGCCCCTCCGCCGTCTATTAATTGGCTTTCTTGCCCCATATTAAAAGCGGTGGGATATTTAATGTAAGTTAGTGTTGCTGATTGTATAGCCCCCGTATTACCCCTCCATATTGTTAGTCCCGTAGCATCTTCATTATAGTAAGGCTTTTCGTTTGTTGGGTGTCTAAAACTATCTTCTAATAGTGGCCCAAGCGCACCATAAGTGGTTGGTCGAGCATAAGTAGTTAGATTATCTATCTTACATAATAGCAAAACAAAGTCATAATAATCATCGGGGAAATCTATGTGGCTTGGTAGGGCTGAATAGAATTTATTTGTTACAGCCGTGCCGTTGGTTATCGCCGGCGACACTTCAGTTATTAATGTGTATAAACTATCCCTCACTTGCTGTATCACTTGAAAGTTCTGTGGTGTTCTGCCAAGTGGGTCGCCCATCATTTGGTCGATAAATCTAATTATCTCTCCATTAAAGGCTATGTTGTAATCTGAGAAAGGGAAACGAGCGTTACGGGTTACGTCATTATAATAGTTAACACGATTAAAGGCTTGGATTGCATTCATTTGAAATAATTTTATACAAATATACTAAATAAAAAAAGGGGTTGTTACACCCCTCTATATTTTAGTTGCCTTTTGACTTTTCGGCTTCTTCAACCTTTTGCCTTAGTTTATCCTTACTCTTTACCATGTGCGCACCCTTGATTCCTAAAGTCTTAGCCTTAGATAATAATTCAGCGTATTCAGGGTCAGTTTCAGCGATATTCTTTTCAGCAGTTAGGTTTAAAGCTACATCATTTGCTTTTGATGCCATCGCTAAGGTTTGCTCTAGTTCTTTTTTTAGTCTTTCTATTTCAGCATCTTTTTCATCCTTCACTTCTTTGTGTTGGATTACACTTGCCATAGATTGTTCTGTACCCGAAGTTAATCGCTTTACTTGAATATTGATTGATGTTGCCACCGAAACATTTTTCTTCAAATAAGCCACCGCTTCTGATTCATTAAACCCTAAAGAAAGTCCATTGTAGTTAATCCCCGAATCTAAAGTTTGTGAAACTACTCCCATAGATATTGCACGTTTTAAAGTTGATAACTCTTGGCGTGTATCACTATTGTAAACCTCTAAGAATCTTTCTGCTCCCGTTTTGCCTTTGAACTTATCAGGGTTCTCAGCAAAGGAAACTACTTCTTTCCATAAAGTTTTAGGGGACATTACTTTCGGATCAAAACCTAACATAAACGCTACATCTTCTAATTCTTCGCCAACTAAACTTTCAGCTATATCCACAGCTTTGCGTTTTGTTCTACGTGAGATTTCAAATTCAATAGCATCTTTTTCTTTATCTATTCCTTTGTACTTCGTTTTAGATGAAGCCGTGAAGTTTGGCGAATCAGTGTAAAAGTGACTATACTTTACACATATCCACTTTGCTCTTTGGTCAGGAATTGACAAGTCAAAGGTTTCCATACCTCTTACATTTAAAGGCATCCAATCAATTTGTTTTGTTTTAGGATTAAAGCCTAAAGGAATACCAATAAGGAATCCTGTTTGTTTATCTCTAATCACTTTCCATTGCACGTTGTTTAAGTGTCGCAATCCGCCGCTTTGGTTGGTTGCTTTTTTCAATGGTTCGATTTCTACTATACCCTCTCTTGGGGCATATTCTTCAAAATCTAAATTCAGAATTTTGTATTCTGCTCCATTATTATCTTTCATAATAATGAATTGCTTGCCCTCTTCTCCACGTTGCGTAGAGGTATGTTTTGCCAAGCCTAGGTTAAATATTCCACTCATTTTGTATGGTTTTTTTGTTTATAAAAAAGGGGAGGCTGTTTCTAAACCTCCCCTTGTATTTTTAATTATTATGCACTTGGGTAGATAATACCACACAATTGGGTATTGTAAACACAAATCATATCTTGCTTTAAGATTGCATAAAGCATAGCATCTTCTTGAGTAATGATAGTTTCAGGAGCGCCTGTCATACCATTTAACTTAGCTTCAACCATTGAACGGTCAACACCATTCGCTGCTTTATGTAAAATTTCAACGTTCTTGTTTGCACCATCACCTAAGTTCATGATGAAACAAGTTGAAGATAATAACAACTTACCATCAGCTCCTCTTTCAGGGAAAGCTAAATCATCATCAAACATTGGGTGTAAACAAACAATCAGGCTGTTACCGTTCATGTTCACTTTAGTAAAGTTGTAACCAACACTTACCGCAGCTCCACCTGCTTTACCATCTTGGGTAATAGCATCCATGAAAGTAATGTTTTGATTTCCTGCTAAGTTAACAGCTTGTTCTTGGAAGTTACGGTAACCATCAGTTCCTGTTACCATTACCCAATTTAAGCCCATAACTTCGTTAGATTTCTTTTGAAGGGTAGCCATCATGTCTTGGAAGTCATCAATAGTCGGTTGACCATTAGTGCCACTTCCGTACAATACGTTACCACCTGCAACTTGCTCTTCAAAACCATCACCTGCGATAATTGGTAATCCTGTTTCAGGGTCAGTTTCACGAGATGTAGTTCTTAACGAACCATCAGTGTTCTTCATTGTAGATACACCAAACCATTTTTGACGCTCATTCTTAATGGCGAATTTAGCTTGTTGCTGAGCCACTTCTTCGTACATCCAACCTTTGCCAGACTTACCTGTTGCATCGGTGAAGTTATACCATAACACACGGGCAGCAGCGTCACCTGTAATACCAATAGTGTTACGCTGAATAGTCATGTGGTTAACAAACATATCAGGGAAACGTGATTCACCGGAACCTTTTAATGATTTCTCACCAAAGGTAGTCCAACCGCCAAAACAAGTCTTAGTTCCTGGTTGAATTGCCACATGATTAGCGTAAGAGAATACCTCACCACTTGGAGATTGGAAGTCATAAATATATGCGCCCGCAGTTCCACGAGGTTGCGACATTACGGTTGCAACGAAACGACCACCATAGAATAATACCGCTTCTCCTTTGTTTAAATGACGGTCAGCCATTTTCAAAGTGAAAGTACCATCCGAACCCGAAGTACCAACTTGTGAAAGAATGGTAGAAGGCTGTTCGATACGACCCATAACACGGAATTGATAAGCGTCGTTACCGATAGCTTTACCTTTAGTTTCTACGTTAGGGATTTTGGTTTTTTCAGTGTTATTGATACCATAAGGAGTAACAACACCTGAAGTTAATAATGTAGTCAACATACGTCTGTTAGCATAGTCTAACATATCACGTATTGCTGGGAAAACCGCTTGGTTAGCGATTAAGTCATTTTGAGTTACGCACTCAGAGGTGAATTGACCTTGTGTAATGGTAATTCTACCGGGATTATTTGCCATAATTTTTAGTTTTTAAGATTATAATTTTATTTGTTTAAAATTGTAATCCTGCAAACGGTGACAGATTATCGTTCAATTGGTTACTTGTATCCACTCTTTTAACAGCCGTGCTTTTAACTTCGGGGATATTAGAAAGTTTTTTGGTTACCTTTTCTTCGCCTGCTGCAAAAGCTTTGTTTTGCAAGTGCTTGGCGATTTTGTCTCCAAATTCTTTCTTCATTATATATTCAGCCTTGTATTTAGAATCAGCAAAATCCTTATCGTAAGCCCCGCTTTGGAACTTAGCAAATAACGCTTCTCTTACTTGGTCAGAAATTGGATTACCCAAAAACTCCTTCATATTATAAAGAGCTTCTTTTACTTGAGTTATTTCCGCTTGCTTACGTTGTATGTCCGCCGATTTTTTTTGTTCTGTATATTGGTTGATTATTTCATCTCTACGTGCTAATAAATTAGCTTTGTTAGCTTCTAAGTCCTTTCTGATAATCCCTGCTTGTAGTCCAAGCTTGCCATCTTCGGCAGTTGCTTTTTCCATTAACAAGTCGATTTCATCTTCAGTGTAAATCTTTTTAGCTTCTAATTCAGCACGGTATAATTCTGCATCGGATAGAGATAAGTATTTATCAATATCGGCAGTGGGTGTTAGTATTTGGTCATCGGGCACTCCTAATTCTTTAAGCTTTAGGGCAGCCGCCACTTCGGGATTTAATTGAGCAAATAAACTTTCAGTTGTTTGTTCTTTAATTTTATCTAACTCTGCCTTTGGAACGAAGTTAGCTTTAAAGGCATCAAAAGATTCTTCGGCAATTTCGCTTCCCATTTCTTTAGCTAAGAATTGGAATGTTTCTTCAGCATAAACTTTAGGGGCATCTTTAATGTCATCAACACTTAGTTCGATAACGGGTTTAGTTTCTTCTACTACTTCCTTATTATCTTCGGGTTTATCCGTCGACTCAGTTTCGGGTTTTTCTTCAATTTTAGCTTCCTCAGTTTTAATTTCTTCGGGCTTTTCTGAATTAGTGTCTTTAATTTGCTCTTCTTCGGGTGTTTCCGCTTTAGGTTCTTCTTCTAAGGTAATATTGTTTGAAAAAGACTCTAATGGTGCCCAATTAGCTTTTACAGACTCACTCTGTGGCGTTGCGCCGCTATTTTCTTCGTTTGGCATGATTATATGTTTTATAATTTGTGTAAATATACAACTATTTAGACAAATTCTAAATAAGCAGCGCAACTTTTTTATTTACATCTCGTAAAAGCGCACTTTTTAATTGTGGCGAATTCGCCGTAATTAGAATTTCTTACAAATTTGTGACAAATACTACATGATTGATTTCCTTACAAATTTGTGATAAAAAAAAGAACCCCTATTGCTAGAGGTTCTCTGAAGGCTCGGTAAATTCTTACACGTTTAGGAAGATTACTAGAATTGCGAGCGATTACATTGGTGGCGGCGGCGGTGCGTTTAATGTATCTGCCACTGCTTGAAAGTGAGTTTTGTTTAATTCATTTGCTGCTTTAGCATTAGCCACTTTTAAATCCCATTCTCCTTTTAGATTTATTTGGTCGAGCTTTGCTGACTGCTCATCCTCTCTTGTGTCTGTGGCTATTTGTAATTGTGTTTGTAATTGTTGTTGCTGCATTTGCGCATCCACTTGTTGTTGTTGTGCTTGTGATTGCTGTACTATCTTTTGCATTTCTACCCACGATTGTTCTAAGAAGTTCTTTTTCTCTGCCACTGTTTGTGCCAATAAAACATTAAGCGCATCCATCGGGCGGATTTCTTTAGCATTTAAGCTAAATTCCATCATCTTCTCAATCTTAGAACTTATCTCCATGTATCGGCTGCCATCCTCTATGCTTACTCCATAGTTTCTGTATCCAATATCTTTTGTTATTTGTAAGAACTTAAATTTCTCACTTCCTAATATTTGCTCACCTTTATCTAGCTTATAAAAAGCCCAACTTATAGCTGAAGCATCTACTATTCCTTGTACTACCCTTTTTTCAAATCCCGTGAAGCCATAAAATAATGCTTCGGTAATGGTACGTGAATTAGCTATATCTGATTGCTGTGCGGTAGCTGTTGAACTTGCCGCCGTTATGCCCATCCGATTTTCATTAATCCCCGTAATTTGATTTAATGTTTCAATTATGTATTGACACATCTGTAACAAATACTGAAACGAATCACTAACACCTAAGTCAAATTGTTGGAACATAGTTGCGGGATTTAGATTCCTACTTCCATTATTACCCGCAGCCGATGAATCGTAATCTATGATTTGGTCGTTTAAGGCTTCATACATTACTTCAGTTAGTTTCTTACCTTGTGCTAATCCCGCCCTATCAATAGCCAACACTTTACCTTTAGCCCTTGCGTATTCTTTCATTATCTGATACATTCCTATATCAAATAAGTTATCAAAGTTCTCTATTACTTGTTGTATTGATACGCTTACACCGTCTACTCTGCCATGCACATAACCAAAGTAAGTGCTATTTAATATATGGCTAGGTTTATCTACATCTCTTTTTTGGAAGTAAACAGGTCGGCGGTTAACATCAATAATGCCGCCGATTCTCGTAGCTTCTAATTTCTCAGTTCTATATTTTACTACTATCTCATATTTACCTTCAGCTACCATTTTATCATGATATGCTTTATTAGACTCATATTTCTTAGGGTCTAATTGAAAGGTTAAATTCGGGTCGGTTTCATCTAAAGCTAATTGAGATTGAGTTTTAGGAACTATCTTATAGTATTCGGGAGTAACAGTGTCCCACTCTACATGAATAACATCACACACTAATTCTCCGTTACTTTCGCTCATGTATCCTCTAGCTAATCCATTTGGACCAACATATATACTAGGATTCTTTCTTGCTTCTTCTAATGTTTTAACTTGCTCAGGGGTTAAGTCATAACGTAATAGTATTTGGTGTACGGGCATTATTCGGCGGCATCCCATGATAGGAGATTCCTCTAAATAATCATCTCCCTCCACTGCTTCGTAAATACTATCTCTAGGGTCAATGTTGTGTAATTTAACATCACCGTTTTGGTCACGCTCTACTTGTACAAAGCAATGGTTAGTGATAATGCAATTAAGGAAAGCATCCGCCATCTTCTTTTTAACATCCAATTCAATAATCTGATTGTCTGCTATGATTTGCATTACATCTTCAGCCTTATCTTTGAAAGACATCTTTTGCCAAATTGGGTCTTCTTCATTCTCAGGGATTGGTGCCCCTTCCATTACATCTACTCCCGTTTTTTCTTTAATGGCTATAATTTCATCTTTAGCCATCATTGCCCCATACATCAAGTTATACTGAGCCATCTTTTCAGACATGGCTTCAGAGTTAATCGTTTGTACTGTTGCTGAAATTGGTCGTTTAAGTTTCTCGCCTTGTAGTAAATCTACTTTAGTTCTACCTAAACGATATGTAATGTAACGTGATTTGTTTTGTTGCCCGTAAGTTTTTTCCAACCATAATAATGATTCGGGTGTTTTAACGCCATTGTACGATTGATATAATCGTGTCATGCGCTGCCTTACATTATTGTTAATTTTGAGTACGCCCTCTGCGTAATCTAGGTGAAGTGAGTACCACTCAGGAGTTTTATCCTTAGTTGGTATTGTTTGATTTGGATATATACTTGACATTTCCTGTGTATTCTTTTAAATTTCTTTTAACGCAATATTGCCTTATTCCTTGAGTGGTTATTCCAAAACTCCTACAAGCATCTGTTTTAGACATTCCTTCTTTCATTTTAATTCCTATTTGTATATATCTGCAAAACGTAATTTTACTTCTTTTGCTTTGTCCTATCCTTCTTAATAATCTAGACTTTTTTTTCTGCTCATCCGTTAGGTTTGATAACGCCACCCTAGCCGTTCTTTTCATCTTTTCCCTATAAGACTCGTCGTTTTTAAACTTGTCTGCTAAGGCTGCTTTTGCGTTTAACTTATGTGATTCAGATTTTTTCTTGCCTTTTAATGCTTGGCTAAGTTTTAATCGTTGGTCGACATTAAAAGAATAATTTAAAGCACCTTGCTCTCCTCCTTGCGTATGGTTAAGTAAATTTGCACCAAAAGATTTGTAAAGTTTTATATAAAAAATTTCTTTTTCTTCCCAATCAAATTCATCGCAAGTGTCTATAATCTCTAAAACGGGAAATTTGTTTTGTGATTTTAAAGACCTAATCCAATTGTCTTTATGCGTTCTTTCTTTATCTCTAGGATTAAAATGTTGGTTTATCCTTGCTTTTATATTAAAAGATTTGCCAATATATCTAACGAGTTCTGTGTCGGGGCATTTTAAAGCATAAATACATCCTGCTCTAAATAAACCATTATTTTTAGGTAAAGTTGGAATATCAAAATAATAGTTTCCTGCCATTGACAGTTAGTTTATTTGTTTTCCAAAAGTAATAATTTTTTTTGTATTATTTGCCAAATAATAATCCTAATGTTCCACTATCTAATTGTGGGTTGTTTAAATCAATAGTAGAATTACCTTTTAGTTTCAGTCCATTCTCTCCATCCGCCACGAAGGTAGGTAGCTTAAATCTGTCATTAGCTGATTCGTCAGTGGTGTCTTTAGGCTTTACATCGCAACTTACATCTTGCATTAAGGCTAGTCCATAAGCATCCGCCAAGTCATTATCACTTCCTATCTCTACTTCATCGTAATTACCCAACTGATTAATTAACTCAGGAAACCATATCTGTTCTACATTATCCTCAATATCAGATTGCATTAAGGCTATCATTCTTGGGCGACTAAAGTTGGTTAAACGAACACCTTTCTCATGTGTTTGTTCACTCGCTTCTGATTCAAACTTTCTTGGTCTATCCGCCAAATAATTCCAACATCCATTATCCATGAAATACTGCATAACTAAACCCGCACCCACATCGACCAATACGTTGTGTCGTAAGTTGTAAAATATTGCAAGTTTTAGACAAAGTTCGTAAAACATCTCTTTCCTTCTTGGGCGGCAGCTAATTACAGCTACGGGAGCGTTTTGCATTGCCCCTTGTATTGTATTAGCCCTAATTCTAACACACATTGCGCCCAATGATTTAGAGGCTTTTGCTGTGTCAGCATCGTAGCTATCCAGACCACTTACATATAGGTTGTGGTAATTCTTTCTAGGTAACTCTTCGGGAATTATCCAAACACATTCGTCTTGGTCATCGTATTGGCTTATAGCTTTAGGAACAACCTGCAAAGGAATTTTAATCATTCCCTTATCATCCTTTACCCACTCCAATTTGTATTTTACATACTTTGGATGAGTTAATGCTTTTATAGCATCATCCTGAGCGTTTAGTTTAACTGTATTAAAGTTGTTTACGATTGTCTTTCTAAACATCTCGTATTCGTTCAGTGGATTGTTTTGAACTAATTCATTAAATGATTTTAAGTCCCCGCTTTCCATGTATTCTTTTCTTTTCTCTAAAAGATACTTTTCAGCTAAGACTAAATCCTCTACACCTATTAATTGAAACGGCTTGTATTTCTTTAATAATTCAGATTCTTTAGGAAGTTCTTTGTGAGGACTAGATGCTCCTCCGTAAAAAAAGAAACGCCTACCATCTAGCATGTGTCGTTCAAAGTTATTAGCCTTACACCAATCTTTATCACCAACCCTTTCCCATGCTTTTTTAAAATCCCTACTTCCCTTCTCAATTTTGCCCGCAGTTCCGTAAACAAACATCGACCCGACTTGTTTTTGATTATCCATTAAACAGTCTTTTGTAGATGTAAAGAACTCCATAAAATTCTCAAATTCACCAACCTCTTCAACAACAACATCATTTAAAAACAAACCTTTAAATCCGCCAACATCTGCACCCATTGTTCTTGTGTAAATAGTGCTAGGAACTCCCTTAGTTTCCCATGCGTTTAAGTTGTTTTTCTCTACCCATCCCGCAATTATTTCTTTATCGTTTGCTTTTAACGTGCCTATATAAAATTCAGGGATAAGTTGCGTTTGAGCAAACTCCCACTTAGTCATGAAGTCATCAATTGGCTTAGAATGTCCCGCCGCCACCCCTCCTTGATATTTGTCAGGACTAAACCTATACCCATAATCAATTATCATAGGATGACTAGCCTCAGAAATACCTATACGCCTTCTTTTAGGCATAATTAAGTTCTTACCATTGGCTTTACAATAATCTATTAAATAAGCTAATTCTAAATGCGTGTCGGTAGCATCGGGCGTGATTACCCCATTAATAGTATTCATTTGAATAAAATTCATGTAGTAATAGTACCTCCCTGGTATCCACAATCCGCCCGTATTGTATCCGTTATGTATATAATAAAGCTGTTCGCTCCAATACTCTTCCCAAACGGGGGTGCCTATAACATTAGGATTATTTTTACTATCGGCTTCTTTTGGGATACCAAACTTAACTACGGGATTCGGGCAGTAACCTTTCCCCTTGATATATGGTGGGCGTAGTATCATTTTTTAGCTATTACAGATAAGTACAGTTTTTTGTTAGCCTTCATTTTTTCTAAGAATGATAGTTGCCTATCCCCTTTAATTACTCCGTCAACTTTGTTTTGGTCATTAACCTCATTCTCTAACTCCCTAATGTTCTCTCTTAAAGATTTAATAAAAGCAATATTCTTTTGTCCGTTAGTGGAAGATGTGTCTTCGTCCAAAGTTTCTAACAAAGAATCAATCTTTTTTTGATACCTTCTTATTAGTTCAATTTTAGGGTTGTATTGTAAAGACGTGTAATCTTCAACCGCCGTTTTTATCCTTAACGACTCCACTATCTCAACTTCATTTTCTTGAAATGCGTGCCACATCGCCCGGCGCTTTCTTTCGTGTTCAGGTAACTGTTTATAGATAGAATTATAATCAGTGAATAACACCACATACAGCATTTCCTTTTCGCTTAGAGCTATAAAAGAATCGCATAATTTTAACACTTCGGGATGAAGTATCTGATTATTCTTTTCGTCAATACAAATTAAATAACTCATCTTCTCTTATTTATTTTAATACATTCTTCGTAGTAAATTTTCATTGTGGTGTCCGCCGCCCTCAATAGGTAATTTAGCGTTTTATCACAACACGACTTAATCTCATCAGTAGTTAAGTTCTCAAACTCACTAAAACTCCAATACATATCTTCTACAAACCACTCAGGGCTGCCTTCTCTAAATTCACTCATTTTACCTCCGTTATTGTACATTTCATATCTCCCGTGTAAGAATCGTAATAACTCTTAATGCTTTCCCATACAGTTCCGTTTGGGTGGCTATTATCACTACACCATGTTATTATGCCTTGCTTGTTTACATTAACTGTAAAGCTTGGCCATAAGTCTAAATCGTTTTTTACTTCGTATGTTTTCATCAGAAATATTCCTCCTCGTTTAAAATTATTGTTTGTGCTTTAGTTGGTTTACCTTCTCCAACGTGTTCTAAAATTTTATCCTTGTAAGTTTCTAAAAGCAATTTAACTTCATGTTTTAAATACAATACGGGTATCTTTTGATGTTTAGTCATGTCAGGCGGGACAAAGTGTATAAACATCTGCCGAACCTTTCTGCCCGTTAACTGCTCAAAGAAATAAGCATAAATACTTAACTGAAAGCTATACTTTACATAGTTACAGTCTTGTAAGTGGTCAAAGGGAGCAAACATTCTTTTGTTGTACTCGCTGTAAAAATAAATACCTCGTGCATTATTAGTTTTAAAATCCGCCAAATCCACTTGACTATCTTTTCGATTGCTTATAGCACAAATCTTATCTGTGGTACCTGCCACTCTGTATTCCTCATTATACAAACAAATCTCATCGTAAGTCTTATTATAGTCCTTGTATTCTTCAGTGATGCTTTTAATAGCCCCTTCTAAATCTTTGTTCTCTACAAGTATTTGTCCGGTTTGGTTGTACAATTCTAAAGCCTCATGTATTCTTGTGCCGTGATTCCTTGCGTCATCTCCTTTCTGTTTCCATACAGATTTTGTGGCTTCATCCGCCCGACTATAAGCAACAGTATCTTCAAACCTTTCAGACATCAGATTAAGTAGCTTAGAAACCGACATATACTGCCGACCACTAGCATCGAAATACTGATGACTGATAGGCTCTAATTTAACCTTATTGGGGAATAATGAATGGATATTACTCATTAAAACACTTCGTCTTCTTTAGATTCAACTTTCTTTTCTTTCTTTACTTTCTCCTTTGGGGTAATATCAATTACAATAGACTCACCCACCGATTGAGGTAACAACAATTGCTCTTCTGAAATATCTTCAATAGTGCTTAAATCTAAATCTTCATTGTGGGTTACAATGCTTCCAAATTTAGTTTCTAGTATCATAGTGAAGTATTCTCTCTGCTCTTCCGCCGACATAGAATTGTATTTTTCTACATCCAAGTCTTTTTCCTTGCCCGACTCAATCCAATTAATCACTAATTCTTGGTCTGTTACTTTCTTGCTGCCATCTACATACAATCTCACTTCCTCTACTATCTTTGTAATGGTTTCTTTTACAAATTCGTATTTATCGAAATTATCTATTTCTTCAATCTCACAAGTGTTTAGTGTAACAAATTTATCATGGAACACTCTTTTCTTACCATGAATTTTAAAGGTGCCCGAATCAAACTCAATTCCCGTTACTTCGGTTTCTAAAATCAAATACTTAACTACTTCATCGTTGCCGCCATCTAAGTATCCACAAGCGGATAATAATGATTCCCGAAGGTCGGCGAATAGGTTTTGTAAATCTTTGTGTACGGGGTCTTTTGGGTATAGTTTCTCTAGTGTCGGTAGAATCTTATTGTTTCTTACCCTATCCACGAAATGATGTAGTTCAATTCCTTTGAAGCCGCCATCTCTTAACTTTATTAGTTTTATATTCATGATTTTATTTGTTTTTAGTTTGTGCAAAATTTAAAACCGCATTAATGGCATCGTCTTGGATTTTTCTTCCTAATCGCTCTTGCTGCACTCTTTCATTTACCATTTGAAGCAACTTAACAATATCTATATTATAGTTGTCGTTTCCAACATAAAATTTTTGTAATTCAGATTTACTTAGTAGTATAGTCATGTTTATATATTTTTAAGTTTAACAACAAATGAATTAAAGCCCATTGCAATATATGTGCCTTCTGTAATTGAAAGTCGGCGCAGCTCAAATAAATCATCTTTCATTAGTGGGTTTTCTAACATTGATTTTAAATAATCATCAGGAACTTTAAATGTACCCGAACCATCTCTTTTAATTTGACTTATAAAATCTAATTCACTTGCTTTCTTTTCCATTTTTCTGCTTCCAATAATAATTAACCCCTCTTAGTTTAAGAAGTAGTTTGTTCCATTTTATGCAAGTTGATATTGGGAATACCGCCGATTCCTTTTCCATGTTTTTATCATTATACATGGAATATTCTCGCTCAAATTCATTATTTGTTTTTATCCTCATCCTTTTTTATTAGCTTATTAACATCGCCATATAAAACCTCATGAAAAAATTTTTTGTTGTAAGTAATCTTATTTCCTTCAAACTCTTCTGTAACCCAACCATTGTTTTTTAGTTCTTGACTTAATCCGTCGTTTGTGGCTAAAAGTAGATTAAAGTTATTACAGTCCTTACTCCAATAATGCCTTTGCTGATATTCTTCATTACTTGCCATAATACTGTGGTAAAAATTGTTGTCTTAGTTTTTTAGTTCCAAACAAACGCTTCTTTAACTTTCTTGGTAGTTTAGATTTGCCAAATGTATTAAAAGCTAATTCTAACTTAATTGTCCAATATCCGCTATATCCCGTTAACATCACAAAATTTCTAGGTTTGGACTCGTCTTCTGAATTAAAAGTAAGTTGACTCATCATTTCCGAAAAATCATCTAAAATCGCCGATGAATTGGTGTTAATTGGCTCAAACTCCCCATTTCTTATTTGGTCTTCAATCCCTTTCATTTCCTTACAAATTTGTGATAATTTTTAAATAATTGGTTTCCTTACAACTCTGTGACATTCTACCCACCTTAATAAAGCATTTTTACCCAACAGCACCCCTCCCACTTCATACATACACACTTGCCCGTCATCATCAAAAGCTAACAAGTTATCTAATTCAGAATCAGTCATTTGTAGAAATCTTGTGCCGTCATCCGCCGCTATCATTTCCAATTCCTTCACTAACTCGTTTAGCTTTCCCACCTTATGCTTTCTTTCTGTTCTTTTTCTCATATACTTCCTTCATCAAACACCACTACATCGTCCGCCAAATACCTTGCGTGGCTATCTCCATTTTTAAACACCAACGTCTGTACTACCATAGTTCCACTTGCTCCAATCGCCACCACTAATTCATAAGGTAGGGGTAAATCTTTACTATCTCTTGCTAAACAATCTGCATCGCATTCCGCCCACATATAAGGGTCATTTGATGTATTACTAAATAAGTCCCGATTCAATAAACTAACACTACTCCACACCCTTCTTACTCCGTATTTTGTCAATAATTCTTTACTCACAATGTCCAAATTTAATGATTAATTTTTAATATTTATAATTAGTTGTAAAAAAATACAATTAAGGTTTCTTTTCATAAGGGGGTTTTAAGCCCATCCAAAAACACCACACCGCAAACAACCCCAACACCACTACCATAATATTGTCAAATGGCTGTAATGCACCTTTATCAATCTATCCCTACTATCAAACCTCACTAATATTTCTCCCGTTAGCTTCCCTTCATAATCCCCCACAAACGCTCCTTGCTCTTGTACACACAACTTAACCACTTGCCCTATGTCGTCTTTTCTTTTCTCATAAGCCCCCTCATATTCAAAGCCATGATTGTTCTTATTGAACTTAACAGACTGCCCTTCTTCGAAGTTAAGCAGACTTTCTATTCCTTCCTTTACCCTCATAACACTACAATAGACATTACACAATAATCACTCCCCTTTACCAACTCATCCATTCTAAACACATATTCTACCCTCACCTTAATCTTCTTGCCCGTGTAATCGCCACTCCCCAAAATCTCATCCGCAGGTTCCCACTCATTTAACACCAACACATCGCCCGCCGCAAACCCCCTATCATCCCTCCTCACCTCAAATGTTTTTAATCCTTCTAGTATATCTACTAGGTATTTCTTTCTAATCTTTAATTGATGCTCCATATAGTTTATTTGGTTTTAGTTTTGTGAGTTAATTCGTTTTCTAGTAAGGTTTCTGTTTTGTTTTCTTTAGAGTTAAAACAAACATATACCCAAGTATGCGGGGCATAAAAAAGCTTATTAGTGTTATTTTCTGTACCCTTATTAAAACTAACATCAACCACCAACAAGCCCCTTACTTTATTTCCAATCTTAAATTTCGGCGGATTATTCAGCTTCCAAATCTCATCCTCTAAAGAATCAATTTTTTTATCATAATGGTTTTGCATTGCCTTCATTGCATTACAAAACCCTTCGGACTGAAGGCGTATTTCTTTTTTAAATCCAAACATATTTATCTATTTTTTAGTTTATAAGGGTTATACATTAGTTATTATAAAAGGTTGCAATAATTAAGCAGAATATAATAATTCAGGATTTTCGTAAATATTCCCCACTACCTCACATTCTGTCCCTTCAAAAGCCTCTCCAAAATAATGCACAAAAGCCCATCCTTTTCTATCAATAACAAAAGAAGCGTGTTTTACACTCCAACCAACTTGCATCAACTTATCTGTTCCCGTTTTTACAATATCCCTTTCGTAAATATCTTTACCGTTCTTATCCTTTAAGCCCGTATATTGCATTACAAATACTTTTGGATTATCTGTTAAATAAGTGTCCCAAACATCTTCCCTTAAATTTGAACAAACCATTCCCCATTGAACTACTACATTAAAACTCATTTCATTTTTGTCGGAATACCAAGCCCTAAATTTTATCTCTCTCATATTATTTTGTTTTCCATGTTTTTACTTATCACTACCTTACAGAAATTGTAAGGCTCAAATTGTCCTTTTCGATTAGGAAACACTCTACTAAAATGATTAACGTCAACCTCAAAACCAACAGCCTCAGCTTTTTTCAAAAACTTAATCTGCGGCTTAGTCAAGTAACCTTCTTTAAACAACCAATCCCATTCTTTTTTTGGCAACTTAATCGGCGGTAAACTTTCAACCACCTTACATTCTTTATCTTTACCCATGCTATCTTATACTTAATCTAACCTTAAAAGGTTACAAAATTTTGTATTTTCTTTTCGGCGGATACCCCAACATTTTGTAAATCAATTTATTATCCATACCTTTACACCATGACAACATCTAGTAAGTGTCCAAAGGTCTTAGGTTGTTATCCCCTAAATAAACACCCCCTCTAAATCCCCTCACCTAAAAATCGAGGGGATTGGTCGTTTTACAAAAACCCCTCCCCACATTCGGCGGCTAAAACAAACCACACAAATACTTAACCATAGGATAATAAACACCACTAAAATCTTCCCAAACGCCCAAACCCCTTAAAAACTTCTCATTCTCCCCCCCTATACATTAAATACATCCTACTCATAACCGCCCTATCATTAAACCACGTAACATCCCCCTTAGACTTTTCAACATTAGCTATCCTATCACACAACTTCACAAAAACCGCCCACTCACAATCCCTTATACCCCTATAATAAACCTCACTCGCCCTCTCCTCCCTATTCCTACCCTTCTCATTAGTTACAGCATACACCAACTCACAAACCCTCTCAGGAAACCTCCTCCGCAAATCATTATACGTTACCCTACAATCCTCTATCACATCATGTAACCACAAAGACGCAAATACCTCCTCCCTACACCCTACATCCCCCAAAATATATCCAAACCTTACCCCAACAATAAAAACACCCTCCAAGTGAACAGAATACGGTAAATCACCATACTTCTGACCCACACCCTCATGCTTCTCAACAGCATACTCCTTAGCGTCTAATATCAAATTTCTCATAATACTCTTTTTATACCTTATACGACACCACATTTCTAAAGGTTGCAAAAAAATTATTAAAAAATTTTTTAGAAAAAAATTACAACCATATTTAAAATTTAAAACAAATGAACGGGGGGTACTATGTGACACGATTTCCAAAATTAATTTCTCGGTTCGGGTACGGGGGCTTTGTTTTTTGCCAGCACCTCAAAGGAATGCTTTTTTTAGGGATTGAATTTTTAAGGTTTGAGCAGGGCTAATCCGGCGGACAATGTAAACTAATCAATTAAACATAGTAATGTATCAAAATAGCCCCTATTTGCCCCCATATTTAAGATAGCAAAATGCGATTCTGCCGACGGTGAGTACCCCACTAATCCTACAAACTTACTATTTTACCCCTTATCAATTTACACCCCTTATTTAGAATCATTATAAATATCATTTTTAGCCTATTTTGGCACGATTTTATATCCGATATTAAACGTTTGTTGTCGAATATTGGCACATAAGTATATTATATTTGCCTTAGTTCTTTAGTCACATTTTGCCGCCGATGAGATAAGCCACAGATGCGGAAAGTTACTTTTTTGACGTCCAAAATTAGCCCTTTTACAAATTATTCGTACGAACGGCAAAAATATCTGATGAACGGTAATTAGGCTTGATGAAAATTTGACACGGAACAATTGATATATTATCTTTACATAAACAAACAATCTAAATCAAACACAATGAAAACCAAACAGTTAAACAGCACAAAGCAAATAAATAAATATTTGAACGAGAGTAAACATGAGGGGTTTATAATCTCGTTGTTATTTGTTGGCTGTGGTGTGTTGTGTGTTATTGTAGGGATAATTTTTATGTATGGAATAGTAAGTATTAAATAGAGTATTAATCAATTAAATAATAGGTAGTTATGAGTAATTTAAAGAGTGAATGTAAGTATTTTAATATACACAGCATTAAGGCACTAGAGAATGGGCAATATAGTATTGTGTTGGGGAATGTAGAAAATACAGAAGATAGGGTTAAGTTAGCAATTAGTTTATATCCTTCGGAGTTATATTATATAGAGTATTGTAATTATAAGGTAAATATGGGTGTATTAATATCTTAGAACAGCCGCCGAATACAAAACGCAATTTTTGAAAATCTCACAAATAAATAAACAATATTAACCAATTAAAAACTAAAATAACATGAAAACAGAACAGTTAAAGCAAATCATTCAACACGGGGAGAATTTAAACGCAATCTTTAATACAGGTTTAGAGCCCTTAGTATTGTGTAAGAAATTAAGAAGGCTTGAAAATAAAGCCAATCAATTAGCCGTGCATTATTGTAATGGTACCGGCGGAATAGATAGTGAAAATTGGGAGGAAAAATGTAAACCAATTTTGGAGGCAGTAAATAAGATATTATTTGCCTATTCTTATAACGTAGTAAAAGCGCAAAGCATATTTATTAATGGAGATGCGCGCGGCTATTCTCTTAAAATTAAGGATAGTTATGTAAGAGAAAAAAAGCTAAATATTTATAGAGATATGGGAGGCTATGGAATTTTGGCCCCTGAATTTAATTAATCATTTAAACTAATTATAAACACTTAAAAACAAGAAAACATGAATAATAAAGTAATTGAAAGAGTAAAAGCAGAATTAAAACCCATTGACACAGAAGAAAGAGCGCGTGAAATAATAGACGAAACCACCGAAGTAATACAAATTTGTGGTATATCATTTACGCCGTCCAGAATATTAGAAGAACTTGACCCAATTGCATTTAGTTGTGCCGTTAGTGATATAATAGACGGCGAAAATTTAACAGAAATAGACGGCGAATATTACGACGAAAACGAAGTACAAGACATAATCGACGAGGTAGAACAGGAAGAAGAGGAAAGAGAAAGATTAGAGGCAGAAGAGGAAGAAGAAACAGAAGAAGAAAATTAACCCCATTAAACCTATATACAAATGACAAATTATAAAATAGAATACAATAAATATTTAAATTGGCCCAATAGTAATAAAATAGCTTTTTTAGAATATCTATGTGAAAGGCTGCAATACTGCCAAGATAAAAGAAATCATAAACGCGTGCAATATTACGAGGAACTAATACAAGAAGAGCAAGAAAACGCCGGCGCAATAGATTATACAATTGAATTAAGATCTGATAATTAAACTATTCACAAAGGGACAAATAAAGCAAATTAATAACTATTAATATTTAAAAACATGAGAACAATTGAAGTAAAAATTTTAAAATTTAATGAATTAAGCCATGAATCAAAAAACAAGGTTATTAAAGAATGGCAAAATAACCACAATAATTTTGATTACGTTTTTAATGAAGCTTCAGAGCCTTTGGATAAATTTTGTGACCTATTCAATGTAAATTATAGAAACATTGATTTTTTAGAGCCTTATAGAAACCAGTATAAAATAAACATTGAAGAGACTATTTTAAATTTATATGGCCCCCGTCTTATGGCTTACCTTTGGAATAATTACGGCAAAGATATAGTTAAGCCTAAATTTATTGGTAGCCTTAAAACAAATGAATATATCAAACATAACAGGATAAAAAGTCCTTTGCAACCTAATAAATTAGGTAATCGCTTTAATCCCTATTGTTCGGGCTGTCAATTTGAATATTCGTGTCCTTTGTCCGGTACCTGGATTGATAATTTACTTTTAGGCTGTTTTTTTAATGTTATGACCGGCAAAGGTCTAAATAGTACTTTTGAAGATCTTATTAATAAAGGTATAAATAACCTTTGTAAAGGACTGCAAAAAGAATATGAATACCAAACAAGTGAGCAGGCCATAATTGAAACTATAGAGGTCAATGATTACGAATTTACAGAAGAAGGAGAAATATTTTAAAGCCATGAATATAAATAAGCTAATAACCACGCGCGGCAATAACGAGCAAGAAAAACAATATTTGTTTAGTGGTTTATATGGAAATAAAGCAGTAACAAAGCAAACAAAAGCAAGGTATATAAACTTTGATAAATGGTTAAAAAAGCATGAGCAAGCAGCGCAAAGGATTAATAAAATAATTGTAAACAAACCATATTTTTAAACGCCATGAAAGAACTAATTGACACCTTACAAACGTATTTTAACGAAGATTACAATACATTTGAATTCAATTGCTCTATGTTTTTAGCTGGTCCACATAACGCCACTAAAAGACAGCTATTAATTGAATATTTAACAGGGAGAAAGCCGCCGAAGTCAAAAGCTAGTTTAGGCGCCTGTACACAAGCCTTACAAATCAAATTTACTCAAACACAATTATTTTAAACCATGACAAAACAATTTAAATCTATTTTAAAAAAGATATACAAAGAAAAATTATTTCATTCAATTGAAGTAAAGCAAAACTATATTGGCTTTAAAAATGTACATAATGTATTATTTACCTTTCAAATTGATAGGGGCAAAATAGGCTATTATACCGCCGGATATGTTAACCAATGGATTGAAAAAGGGTTGACATACGAAAGTGAATATACGACAATTGGAGATATTAAAAAGGCTGATTACAGGCTTATTTACATACAACAAACAGACAATCCCGATTTTATCCTAAGACAATCTAAACACATAACACTTAATTAACCAATCTAAAACCAATCAAAAAATGAAAAACTATCACATTGCACAAGCTTTAAGAAGCCAACAAAACGAAACATTAAAAGGAACCGCCGAAGAAACACAGTCAAAACGCCAAAACTTAATCGAAGACGTATTAAAAGCAGAGCGCCAATTGTACGCCCTAGGCGATGAGAGATATTTAAAAAGTGTAATAACACCAGGCGAGAGAATTGATGTGTTAAGCAAATGCACAGACCGCCGATTATTTGAAGCATTTGCAATGTATCAAATTACTATCAACAAGAAAGCCACCGAAGCATTAAACCGTTTTAAAGCCCTTCAGAATGATTTTAAAAGGGACAAATAAGGCAAAACACCCCCTAAGATGGTTTGTTAATAGAGTCG
>JACCDR010704776.1_pt1 | contig 21792 bp, 19 predicted proteins | sample 7446431 | NCBI WGS metagenome assembly JACCDR01 (sample SAMN15323443, study PRJNA562643) | freshwater metagenome | isolation source: river surface water | place: USA:Blue River Watershed | collected 2017-08-17 | reverse complement strand
TTAACTCACCATAGTTATTTGTTCTTCCGCTCAGTTGTTCAAAAACTATTTCTTTTGGAGAAGATGGATCAAGTAAGATGGGGTAGTCAATTTCTGTATTTACGTTTTCTGATTTAACAGAATCTGCATATGATTCTCCTTTAAAAATCGTGTAAGTATTTCCGTTATTAGGATTAATTATTAACCCATGTTTGCTCTGCTCAATATTGTTTTGAGCCATTAGTCTGGTTTTCTGTAGTAAGTTAGCGACCTTATCTACTTCATCTACAAAAGATCCTGATTTTACTAGGTCCATACTGAGTACTGGGGTGACAGAGCCGATTACTGCAAGTAACGCAATAACTAAGAGTGTTTCTATAAGTGTGAACCCATTGTTTTTGTTAATCGGGCCGTACATAGGGTTTAGAGAGGGTTAATATAACCTTGTATTACAGCAGTTGTTGCTTAAAGTCAACAAAAACCGCCCTATCAAATAGATTGGGCGGTTCTGTGTTTTGTTTGTGGAGAAGGGGAGAATCGAACTCCCGTGCAAATAAATTTTGAAAATCGATCTACATGGTTTAGTTTATTTAATTTAAATCTAATTCTTCAAATAAACAAAATGAATTAGATTTTTGTTTTCTTTGTTTCAAAATTATTTGGAAACACAAATAATTTCTAGTCCGAAGATATATCAACTAGTTCCCGTAACAGACTTAGGGGAGTAGCCGCCACTTAGGGTTAATTATAAAAATAATTAAGCGTAAGCGAGAGCGAATCCATTCGCCATAAATGGAGAAGGGATTGCTTTTGCAAAGGTGTTTTTAGCATCTATGCTTTCCAAAAGTTTAAAGAGTTAATGGAGCTCTACCATGCACAATTTTCAATGAACTTACTTGTCTATACCTGTCATCCCCATAAAACCAACTTAATATAAAATTTGCTTGAGGGAACTTCAGTTTGCATTCTCGTCTAATCATGAATTTTTACAGTATCTACGGAACCCATGAAGAGGTGAGTAGAAAGAAAATTTTGAACACAAAATTATTCTGTTACTGTAAAAATTTATGATTAGTAAGATTTCTATCTATCGACAAACTCTCTACGAGTTTCTCTTTCTACGTTATGTTTTTTTATACTCTCTCTTTTATCAAATTTCTTTTTACCAGATCCTATACCCAGATCTAGTTTTAAAAATCTACCTTTATTATACACCGAAATAGGTACTATTGTCAATCCTTTAGTTTTCTCTATTTTCTCTAGTTCACGTATCTCTTTTTGGGTCAAAATGAGCTTTCTGTTTCGTCTAGGGTCAAAGTCCAATGGGGCATTTTTCTCTTGAAATGGGGGTATAAATGCACCAACTAGGTATGCTTCACCACCCCTAACCGTAATGTATGAACCATCAAGTGAACCTTGTCCTTTTCTAAGCGATTTTACTTCAAAACCAAAAAGCTCAATACCTGATGAGTATTTATCTTTAATTTCGTAATTAAAATTGGCTTTTCTGTTTGTTATATGGCTCATATGTGGGGATTATAGCATAATTTACAAGGTATTTTTCTTTCGTTTTATCCTAAATTATGTATAATTGTTCTACTATGGACAAACCTAAGCCACAAGATAAAAACAAGGTAATAATGAAAAAAAGTAACAAAAACGATGGCAACAACGGTTCATTTTTTAACTATGTTTTTTCTGTGATAACTATATTTGTTATCCTATCACTTGTTTATTCTATTGTTTCAAGTGTGGGAGGAACTAAGGTGGTAGAAATACCAATATCAGAACTTTCTACAGATATTAAGTCCGGATTGGTTAAGTCAGTTTTGGTAAAGGGTGACTCACTAGAACTAGAGTATAAGAATGGCGATAAGAAAGTTTCAAAAAAGGAGGAAGGGGAGGCTCTTCTTCAAACTCTAGTTAACTATGGGGCTACAAAAGAACAAGTGTCTTCTGTAAAAATTGAAATCAAAAAAGAAACAGGTTTGGCTTACTGGGTAATGAACCTATCTCCAATAATTTTCCCTATATTGTTTATTGGGGTGTTTATTTGGTTTATCACAAGACAGATGAAGGGTGCAGGTATTCAGGCTCTTACATTTGGTCAATCAAAAGCAAGAATGATCGATCCAAATGATAAAAGTCAGCGAGTAACATTTAAAGATGTTGCTGGTGCAAAAGAAGCAAAAGAAGAACTTTCAGAAATTGTAGACTTTTTAAAAAATCCAAAGAAATTTTTAGATATAGGAGCAAGAATTCCAAAAGGTATTTTACTTATGGGAGCACCAGGAACTGGAAAAACTTTACTAGCTAGAGCTGTAGCGGGTGAAGCAGGGGTAGCATTTTTCTCTATTTCAGGATCTGAATTCGTTGAAATGTTTGTTGGAGTAGGAGCTTCAAGAGTAAGAGATTTGTTTTTAATGGCAAAGAAAAATTCACCAGCAATTATTTTTGTTGATGAGATAGATGCGGTGGGAAGAGTTCGTGGAGTTGGTGCGGGTGGGGGAAATGATGAAAGAGAGCAGACTCTAAACCAAATACTTGTAGAGATGGATGGTTTTGAACCAAATGAAAAAGTTATCGTAATGGCTGCGACAAACAGACCTGATGTACTGGATTCAGCACTACTTCGCCCAGGAAGATTTGATAGAAGAGTTACTCTGGATTTACCAGACAGAAAAGATAGAGAGGATATTTTGGCTGTGCACAGTGTTAGAAAGCCATTTGCAGAAGATGTAAACCTAAAAGTTATCGCGGAGAGAACTCCAGGTTTTAGTGGTGCAGATCTTTACTCACTTATGAACGAAGGTGCAATACTTGCTGCTCGTGAAAACAGAACAAAGATTTCTCAGTATGATTTGATCAGATCAATAGAGAAAGTAATCATAGGTCCAGAAAGAAGAAGTCATCTACTTTCTAAAAAAGAGAAAGAGTTAACAGCGTATCACGAAGCTGGACATGCTGTGCTTGCATCAGTTCTTCCTTATGCTGATCCTGTTCATAAAATAACAATTATTTCTCGCGGTAGAGCTTTGGGTTATGTATTCAAACTTGCATTAGAAGAAAAGAAGTTACAGTCTAAGAAAGAATTTCTAGACGATATCGCTGTGTCACTTGGTGGATATGTTACAGAGAAAATGTTGTTTGATGACTTAACAACTGGCCCATCAAACGATCTGCAGGTATCAACTGCTCTAGCAAGAGATATGGTTACAAAATATGGTATGTCAGATTTAATTGGTCCTATAGCTCTAGAAGGTAGCGAAGGCAAAGCTTTGTTTGGAAGAGGCGTTGATGAAAATGATTTTTCAGAAAAAGTGGCAAGCGAGATAGATTCTGAGGTTTCAAAAATAATGAAGGAAGCTCATGATAAAGCAGAAAGGGTAATTAAAGAAAATAGGGGACTTTTGGATGCTATAGCAAGGAGACTTATTGAGGTAGAGACTATAGAGAGGGCAGAGTTCGAAACTATGTTAGTTGCAAATGGGGTTACTCCAAAAAAGAAACTAGATATTGAGCATCAAGAATAGGGTTGATTATTTCTAAAAATAGTGTTATTGTAAGTGCGGAGGAGTTTACCATGGTTGCGTTGTGCATGAAGCTGGTCACACCTCCTAACGGAGGTGCTCCCAAGCCTTGTGGCGGGGTCATAGAAGACCTGGTCATTACTGACGGCCGAAGGGTTTTTTTGGAAAGCTATTGCAAAAGCTGTAGAAGTTGTCCCAATATGCATCCCTTGGTTTTGGATGAGGGACACAACTTCCTGCCTGTTGATGTGAGAGAAGTTTTTGAACAGGTTGGCAACAAGATAAACTAGAGACCGCAGTATGATAGAAGTCATACTGCGGTTTTTCGTTTTTATAAAAGTATGCTAACTTAGTATGTATAGATATAAATATGCGCCTGTAGCTCAGTTGGTTAGAGCACAGAGCTTATACCTCTGGGGTCCCTGGTTCGAGTCCAGGCAGGCGCACTAGGCAAAAAAGTCTCCTCAATTGGAGACTTTTTGGCACTAGTGCGAGCCACAGGCATATTTTTTGAGTACAAAAAATAGCCGAGGCGGGGTCGCGAGAAATTCAATTCGACGGAATTGAATTTACTTGTGACCACTAGTGCGAACCGGAGCGCATCTTTTACTCAAAATGTATTTTGTCTTTTCTTGTTTCAAAATACTCTTTTATTTTTGGATACTTTCTAAACTCAGGATCTTCGTCCACAATTTTTATCGCTTCAACTCTTGAGGCCTCTACCATTTTTATATTCTTTATACCTTCCATTGCAAGATCAGAGATGCCCCATTGTTTTCTGCCGTAAAGTTCTCCAGCTCCTCTTTGAGCCAAGTCGAACTCTGCAAGTTCAAAACCATTTTTAGCAGTTGTAAGAGCTTTCATTCTATCTTTGGTTTTCTGACCTTTGCTTTCAGCAAAGACATAACAAAATGCCTGATGATTAGAACGTATTACTCTTCCACGGAGTTGGTGAAGTTGTGACAGTCCAAACCTTTCCGCACCCTCAATAATTATCATGGTTGCATTTGGGACATTTACACCTACTTCCACAACAGATGTAGCAACAAGAATTCTAGTTTTTCCCACTGAGAATTCATTCATAACTTTCTCTTTTTCCACTGGTGTCATTTTGGAGTGTAGTATGCCAATACTAAATTCTTTAAAAACTTCTTTACCAAGTCTTTCAGCCTCGAGTGTGACTGACTTTGCTATAACTGCCATTTCTTTTGTAGGATCTGGTTCGTCTATGCGTGGACAAATAACATACAACTGTCTTCCAGCATTTAATTCTTTACGGATTTCTTCATAAGTATTTTCTCTCTCTCCAGGTAAAACTACTTTTGTAATGATTGGTTTTCTTCCGTGAGGCATGCCTTCTAGAATAGTTATATCAAGGTCTCCGTAAACTGTAAGTGCTAGTGTGCGGGGAATAGGAGTCGCAGTCATTGAAAGTAAGTGCGGAAGCATTTCACTTTTTGTAGTAAGTTTTTGTCTTTGGAGTGTTCCAAAACGATGTTGCTCGTCAATAATCACAAATGCCAAATGTTTGAATGTCACAGATTTTGAAATAAGAGCATGCGTTCCTATAACTATAGGCACTTCGCCATTTGCCACCCATTTTAGTAGTTGTGCTTTAGAAATTTTAGTGGGTTTTGTCGGATCTGTTTTAGATGGAAAAATTTTACATTCACTACCAGTAATCAAGCCTATTTTAATAGGTAGGTGATTAAAGTAACCGATAAAGTTCTCATAGTGTTGCTTAGCCAATATTTCTGTTGGTACCATGTATGCAGTTTGCAGGTTGCCTGTAATTTTCTTACCGAGTTTGTCGACTGGCTGTGCTTTTGTTACAGCATATATTGTGGTTGCTGCTACTGCAGTTTTTCCAGAACCCACATCTCCCTCTAACAAGCGTGACATGGGGTAGCCTCTTTTGAAGTCTACGGTTATGGAAGTAATAGCTTCTTTTTGAGAAGTTGTGGCTTCAAAAGGAAATCGTTTTATAAACTCTTGTATGTCTTTTGAGCTAGTGTCTATTTTGAAACTACTTAATTCACTCCATAGTTTCTTTTCTTTTTGTTTTTCTAGTTGAATGAAAAATATTTCTTGGAAGGCAAATCTTTTTCTGGCAGAGAGTCCATCATCTTCCTTTTTTGGAGCATGTATCCAGATAAATGCAGTGCGAATATTTGGTAGGTTATATTTCTTTAAAATGTCCTCTGGTATTGGGTCAACTAAGGTGTCTAGTATTCCTGATGAAAATATTTTCTGTATGGTGTGATATATCCAGTACGAAGTTACACCACGACTCTCTGGGTAAACAGGGTACATAGTGTGTTCTTCACCTTTTGCTTTTCCAAAAAGAGAGTCGCCAACTGCACTAGGTAGTTCCTTTATCATTTCAATTTTAGGATTACTCATATACAGTTCGTTCTTTCTTTCTGTAACTTTTCCTTCGACACGAACAAGTCCTCCTTCGCGCATCATTTTCGCTATGTATGGCTGATTAAACCAAACAAGTTTTATTCTACCGGTCTCGTCAGTTACAGTAGCTTCAGACATTGGAATCTTTTTTATAAATGCTTTAGAAGTTTTAAGTCCAGATATTGTTCCGAAAACAACAGTAGTATCTCCTTTGGAAATATTTTCAATATAGTTTACTTGTCCCGTATCTCCGTATCTAACAGGGAAGTGATACAGCAAATCTTCCACAGTAGAAATCCCCATTTTTTTGAGGGCTGTTTTGTGGGGTAGGGTCAATCTGAATTCCTTTTCGAGCGGGGTATTTAGGTTCATATATCATTATTATACACCCTATAACAAAACAACCCGAAAGGGTTGTTTTAGTTTGTTATCTAGTTACACATATAGGGCCACTATTTGGAATAGATGTTTCATTTGAGGCTAGGCTTGCACAAACCTTTACTCTACCTGCTCCGTCTACCACTACATCAAACCCAGTAGATGGTGATATTACTGATGTATCTGGGTCAGATGGCAGGGTTGATATGTATGTGGGAACCAAACATCCCAAGCTTGCTGTAGGTGTTGTGGTGTCTGTTGCCATAGATGTAGTAATAGTTGTTGTGGCACCTGTAGGTAATGGTCCACATGTGTAGGTTGTGCCATTAATTAGAAATGATCCAGCAAATACACCTTTGTTGTCAGCTATTCTTTGTCCAATAGCGTTCAGTATGGCATTTACACCAGATTGTCTCTGTGTATTTCTAGCTTGAGCGAATTGTTTGCTCGGGTTTATGGCTATAATTACAATAGAAGCAAGAATGGCGATTATCCCAATAACTACTAGAATTTCAACAAGAGTAAAACCTGATTTTTTCAATTTTTTCATAAAATTTACGTTAATCAAACTTATTAATTGATATTACTCTACTCTTATTGTTTACCAGCACTAGTTGACCAATTTTTTCTTCGTGTTCTGTTGTTCAGTGATTTTTTGTCAATTCTTTATATGAAATTATTTTCATTTTTAAATTTTTATCTGCTACAGCTTCAATATTTGTAAAAGAATTTTTTACGACAGCAGATACATTTATTAAGACCAGACCATTTGATGGGGAATTATCTATAATAGGAAAGTATATACACCTGCCGTTTGGATACAGAGTAGTCTTTTCTAGGTAAGTATTATTTAAAAAACTTGCTACCGCGAAACCTACACAACTTTCGGCGAGTGTCTCTGATTGTTGTTTTGATTCATAACTAAGTATATTGAATGCAGTATCCCAACCGAGCGAATTCTGTTTAATACTTACACTAAGTAGAATTATGGATATAAAAATAGAGGTCATAAGTGCTATGTAGCCACTTTTTGTATTCTTATTTTTCATAAATATATTTCGAATACTATACCTAACTTTTCGTATTTCAAGTTGACAATTTTCCTTAAAAGTTTAGAGTTTTGTTTGGAGGTTACATGGAAACACGAGTGATTGTGGTTAGAGGCAGGAGTGACAATTACTACCAGGGGAATATTGATGCAGCTCTTGGTAATTTGGGCAATGAATGGGAGGTTGTAAGCGCAAGCACGGTCATGATATGCGCTCAAGAGAGTAAGCATCTCGTGAATGAACCAGACAAATTTTCTATCTTGTTGGTTACAACCATATTGGTCAAGAGGAATTCAGCTCAACACCCGGCAGAGGGGTTGAAGACGTAGAAAATCGTCTCATTCCCACGAAGCCAGTATAACCCCGTACCAAGTAATCTTTGGTGCGGGGTTTCTGCTACCCGAATTTGCATCTAAGTGAGATTATTGTTTTTTGAGACCTGCACAGGAAATTAGAAAACAACGACGAGAGGGAAGAAGACTGAAGCACTGTTTGAGCGATCAAAATTTTGCATTACCGGAAGAAATAAATTTTTAGAGCCTCCGCAGGCCAAAAGCATGGTTCCGTCAAGGCGCCCCGTTCTTGACGGATTTGGCCGAGGACTAGCCAAAAAGACCCGCTGGGGTCTTTGAGGGAAGCGATAAAAATATATTTCTGTAGGTTTTACTCCGAACTCTCAGCCTCACCACCACTACTTGCTACCACTGAACCACCATTTTTATCTAATCCTGATCTTATATCTTTCAGAATTGAGTCAGCAATTTTTTTATTAGCCTTATCTTTCAAAAATTGTCTTGTGGCATCGTATCCGCGTCCTAGTTTTTCTTCGCCGTAACTGTATGAAGTTCCAGATTTTGAAATAATTCCCATTTTCTCTCCAAGAGCGATAAGTTCACCTTCACGAGAAATACCTTCGTTGTACATTAGATCGAACTCTGTTTGTTTGAATGGGGCAGCAACTTTGTTTTTAACAACTTTCACTCGGATTCTTCCTCCCATGATTTCTTCACCTTTCTTTATTTGGGCGATTCTGCGGATATCGATACGAACTGAAGTGTAGAACTTTAGAGCCTTTCCACCTGGAGTTGTTTCTGGGTTTCCAAACATAACACCAATCTGCATTCTGATCTGGTTTATGAAAATCACAATTGTTTTTGACTTTGCAACAATAGCTGTAAGCTTTCTTAAAGCTTGTGACATTAGACGAGCTTGTTTTCCAACATGGTGAGAACCCATATCTCCCTCAATTTCATCTCTAGGTGTAAGGGCGGCAACAGAGTCGATTACGATTACGTCTAGTTTTCCAGAACGTACTAGAGACTCAACAATTTCAAGAGCTTGCTCACCGTTGTCTGGTTGAGATATAAGTAGTTGATCTATTTTTACACCAAGTCTTTGAGCATATTCAGGGTCCATAGCATGTTCTGCATCAATGAAAGCACAAATACCTCCTTTTTTCTGAGCTTCAGCTACCACATGAAGTGAAAGGGTAGTTTTACCAGATGATTCTGGTCCAAATATTTCAATAATTCTTCCACGTGGTAGACCTCCAACGCCAAGAGCGGCATCTAGGCCGATAGATCCAGTAGATATTGAATTTACATCTACGTGAGGTTTGTCTCCAAGCATCATTATCGAGTCGTCACCAAATTTAGTTCGAATTTCACGAAGGGTGTTTTCAACATTTACACCTCCAGCATCGTTATTCATTTTCTTTGCTTCTTTAGCAACCTTTTTTTTTATCATGTTTTTGGTTTAGGTTTTGTTATGCGACCCCTTCGGCTCTGCATAGTTAATTGTAATTGTTCTTAATCTTAAAGCCTTTATTCTTTGAGTCAAGGATATAAATAAATAGAAAACAAAATGAAGAATTCACAAGACTAGACATTTGTCACGAACTAGTACTCTTTCAAAACTATCTCTAGTTTTTCTTCAGTATATTTCTTGAATTTATCTTGGGCATCTAGTTTTATGACGTTGTAGCCAGGGGAAAGAAGAAACTTTTCCTTAAAATAGCCAGTTTTGTCTGTAAAAATAGCTCTACCATTCATGTTTAAGTATGCTACATTTTTTGCAACACCTTCTACTTCAATAAGTGTTTGGCTGTAAGTGGTTCCAGTCTTTGGACTAAAGATTTCTATGCTTGGACCTTTGATTATTTTTTGAGCTTGAAATATTGAGTAACCTAAAATGATTATAAATAGGGAAATGAGAAGAGACTTTCTTATTATTATTGCATTTCTCATACTGTGTCATTCTGTTCTTCAGCTGGTGCAACAGTGGACCCAAAAACTTCTCTAGGTTTTGCTCCAGATCCTGGACCAACAACACCTCTTTCTTCTAGGATATCTATAAGTCTTGCTGCTCTCGCATAACCCACCCCTAGTTTTCTCTGTAGGTATGAAGTACTAGCTTTTCCAGCTTCCAAAACTGTTTGTTTTGCTTCTTCATATAGATCATCCTCATCTGCTCCACCATCATCATCTAGACTTGCTTCAAATATACTATTTTTTGAGTTTGATCCATTTGCATCAAGGTTTATTTCGCTCGGAACTTCATTTTCATAACCTTGTGCTAAGAATTTAACAACATCCTTAACTTCATTTTCTGAGATAAATGCAGACTGTACTCTTTGTGGTTGACTCATTTCTCCTGAAAGGTAAAGCATGTCTCCAGCACCAAGTAGCTTTTCAGCACCTGGCATGTCCAAAATTGTTCTTGAATCTATCTGAGAGGCAACTTGAAGAGCAATTCTAGAAGGTATGTTTGCTTTAATAAGTCCTGTTATAACATTAACTGAAGGTCTTTGTGTAGAAAGTATTAAGTGTATTCCAACCGCACGAGACATTTGAGCAAGTCTAACAATTCCAGATTCAAGCTCTCTAGGGTATGCCTGCATAATATCTGCCAACTCATCTACCACTATTACTATATATGGCATTGTCTCAATAGGTTTGTCTTCAGGGTTCTTGTTGCCACCTCTTTTTTTCAACTCTGGCTCAAGAACATTTTTGTGGTATGAGGAAATGTTTTGCAAACTATGAGACTGAAGGATTTCATATCTTCTTTCCATTTCTTTCGCTGCCCATTTAAGTGCAAGAATAGTTTTCTTGGCATCTGTAATAACAGGGGTAAGTAGGTGTGGAATTTTGTTATAAAGTGTAAGTTCAACTCTTTTTGGATCCACCATTATTAACTTTAGGTTATCTGGAGAGTTTCTATATAAAAGAGAGGTGATAAGGGCATGTATAGTAATAGACTTTCCAGAACCAGTTGTTCCAGCGATAAGTAGGTGAGGTGACTTTGCTAAGTTTGCATAGAAGGAAGATCCAGAAGTTCCTTTTCCGAGACTCATAAGTAGTGGCATTTCAGAGTTCTGGAATTCATTAGAAGCCAAGAGTGGTCCAAGACCCACTTTTGTTTTTGTTGTGTTTGGTATTTCAATACCTACTAATGATTGTCCAGGAATAGGTGCTTCTATTCTGATCGGGTGTGCAGCAAGTGCAAGTGAAAGATCGTTGTGTAGTCCGAGAATTCTAGAAAGCTTAACTCCTTCTGCTGGTTTTAATGCATAACGGGTGATAGATGGACCAATAGATATTTCATCCATTTCAACATTAATGCCGAAATTCTGTAGCGTTCTCTTTATGATGTTAGAGTTTGATTTAATATCTCCAACTCCAGGTTTACCCTTGTCTTGCGATAGAAGGGAAAGTGGTGGGGGTGTGAATTCTTTACCATTCCAAAGTAGGGGACTTATTCCAAAATCATCTTTCTTTGGTTCATCTTCTTTTTTAGCGACAACAGGTGCAACTCTTGGCTCGGCTGTTTGCATTTCTTTCAGTTCCTTTGGACTAATTCCAAGTTGTTCAGCGTTAGCAATAACCAACTCAGGACCTTCATCTTCTCCAGTTTCTGCAGTTTTCTTTTTAAATAAAGAAGATAGGAAAGTTAGTCTAAGAGGAGCATCAAAAATAACAATAAGAGATATTGTTATGAACGCAACTAGTATGACCACACTGGCATATGTATCAAATAAATTAACAAGGGGATTGGACACAAACTCCCCCACTACCCCACCCCTTTCAGGCAAACTTATGTTAATAAGTGACAAAGACGAAATAAAGAATAATAAACCGCCTATACTATGTGTCAGAGCCAACCTCTTGTGTAGTGTTCTAAAAAATGAAATTGATAGTATTAAAAATAGTATAGGTAATATGTAGAAACCAACTCCAAAAAGGAAAGAAAGACCCTGGTAGGATTTTTGGCCAACTAAACCTCCTTTGTTAAATGAGGCTAGGGTGAAAAATACAGATACTACAAAAAATACTACAGCTACAATAGCTCTAACAGTTTCTTCTTTTAGTAACCTTTCACTTCCTACATCATCATCACTTTCTTTAGATCTAGATTTTTTTTCTTTCTTACTTTGGCGTGACATTTCAGTTAATTTTAACAGATTATTGCTAATAAGTCTTTATATTTTCTAAGTAAAATTACTAAGTCATTATACACCCACACATCCCATAAGTTACCTGTGAATATCTTTTAAGAATAAGACTTGCAACGCATAGTCCTTTACTGATATATTAATAAGGACACTTGACTTTATCAAGGACATTATGGTATTATATAAGACAAATAAAGACAGTATAAAAGCCATAAAAAGACTCTAAAAGTCACATAAAGTACACATGGATAACACCCAATTACAACCAGCTGATAATTCAACAAAAAATATAGAAAAACCATCGTTTTTTGATGGTGGAAGTGACTTTATTTTTATATGTAAAAAGACAGAGAAACTTGCTTCCGCTGTCTATTTGGTAACTAATCTTTTGTCTGATAATGAACCAATGAAATGGAGTCTTAGACGAAAAGTCTCTGAGCTTTTGTCTTTTACTATTACCTACAAAGATATAAGACAATCTGAGTTACCTAATTTTTTTCACAATGTAAAAACAAGAGTTTCTGAAATAGTCTCACTTCTTGAGGTGTCTGTTTTGGCAGGCCTGGTTTCGAAAATGAATTTTTCGATAATAAAAGATGAGTTTAATAACTTACTGGATCTTTTTAATAATACATCTAAAACAGATTATTCTAACGGTATAATTCCAAAGTCATTTTTTGAAAATTCAGATTCTTATGTAAGCACTTTCGATTCTAGAACTGTAAGCTTGCCCGTAAAAGACAATTCAACTGTAAAAGACAATGGAGTCTTTAAGAGTAATAACCGTCAGGGAATTATCCTTAATCTGCTTAAAAAGAAGAAAGATCTTACTATCAAAGATATATCTCTTGTTATTAAAGATGTTAGTGAGAAGACTATACAAAGAGAATTGATTTCTCTAATCGACGCTGGTGTTTTGGTAAAAACAGGTGAGAGAAGATGGAGTAAGTATTCTCTAAAAAACTAACTCATTTAAATTGACTTTGGGGGTATTTTTTGCTATCCTTCCCGAGTGCGGATTTTTTGAATATTTGGGTCTATTTTCTCAAAAATAGGGCTTATTATTTAAAGTTATCCACACGAAAAAGTTTGAAAGTCTAGAGGGAGTATATATAATGTGTAATGTATATGGAGTTCATCCTTCATATACGTTGTTATACAGGAATACTTTCCAATTTCAGAATTGATTGTTTTTTGACAATTAAATATGGATTTAAAACGACACGCGATTTTTCGTGTCTTAAGACATCTATACAGATTTTCAGATTTGTTCAGAATTTTCAGTACTACAGAAACTCAAAATAACACCGCCATCTACCCAAACATTTTTGTGTCGATTCGTTTTGTTTCAGCACGTTTTTATTTCAAATTTATTTTTGAGATTGAGGCAAAGTTGAACGCAAAACAAAACAATTAAAATGTTGGGTTAGTATGAAAGATGTGGTCGTGGAAAATGTTTGTAAGTTGTGTAAAAACAATTTGCAAACATAAACACGATCACATCTGAAAATTATTAAGTAGTTAATCGTTTCCCAAACTTCTTCTAAAAATATTATTAATAGCAATAGAAGAGTTTGTTTCATTAAAAACATATATATGAATTTAACAAAATCAACAACTGCAAAGTTGGTATCAGGTTTTGTAGGTATCGCAATGGCAGCTGGAGCATTTGTTCCAGCACTTGCAAGTGCTCAATCAGCAACTGACCTACAAGCTCAGATCAACAGTTTGCTAGCGACTATTTCAGCGCTACAATCACAACTTTCAGCAACAACGGGTGGTAGTTCAGCTTCAACTGGCTATACATTCAATACAAATTTAACAGTTGGTAGTAAGGGTACTGATGTTATGAATCTACAAAAGGTTCTTAACATGAGTGCTGACACAAGAGTTGCATCTACAGGCGCTGGTTCACCAGGCATGGAGACTTCAACATTTGGTCCAGCTACAAGAGCTGCTGTAATCAAATTCCAAAATAAATATGGAATTACTCCAGCTGCTGGATACGTAGGAGCAATCACTAGAGCTAAACTGAATTCAATGAATACAGTTACACCTCCAGTAGTTACTCCAGGTAATCCACAAGGAGGATCACTTACAGTTTCAGCTGGTTCACAACCTGCAAACTCTCTAGCACCACAAGGCGCTTCAAGAGTTCCTTTCACTACAGTTGTTCTTACAGCTGGTTCATCTGATGTAACTGTTAATTCATTGACAGTTGAAAGAGTTGGACTAATGCAAGACGCTGCATTGTCAGGAGTTGTGCTACTAAACAGTAACGGAACACAAATTGGTATCGCAAAGACACTTAACTCAAACCACCAAGCAATGGTAGGTGAGCCTTGGGTGATCAAAGCTGGTACTTCACAAACTGTTACTGTAGCTGGTAACATGAACTCATCATTGTCTTCATACGCAGGACAAGTTGGAGGTCTAAATGTTGTAGCAGTTAACACTTCTGCTTCAGTTGCTGGATCACTTCCAGTTATGGGAGCTCAACACACAGTTAACGCTTCACTAACACTTGGAACATCACAACTAGCAGTTTCTTCATTTGATCCAAATACGGCTCAAACAAAAGAAATTGGAACAACAGCATACAAATTTGCTGGTATCAGAGTTACAGCTGGCTCAGCTGAGCAAGTTAAACTTTGGTCAGTAAGATGGAACCAAACAGGTTCTGCTTCTGCAAACGACCTAGCTAACGTTATGGTTTATGTAGATGGAACATCTTATCCAACAGAAGTTTCTTCTGATGGTAAGTATTTCTCTGCTAACTTCCCTGGTGGAATTCTTCTAGACAAAGGTCTTTCAAAAGATGTTTACATCCAAGGAGACATTGTTGGATCAGGAGCTTCAGGAAGAACAGTACAATTTGATATTTACAGAAACACTGATGTTTACGTATCAGGTGTAACTTATGGATATGGTATAACACCAACTCCAGGTTCAACTGGTTCTATAACAACAGGTTCTGAATTTACAACAGGTACACCATTCTTCTCAGGTTCTCTAGTAACAGTATCTGGTGGATCAGTAACAACTATCCAAAAGGCAACTTCAGTAGCTGCTCAAAACGTAGCACTTAACGTTCCTAACCAAGTACTTGGAGGATACCAAACAGACATCAAGGGTGAACCAATATCAGTACAAAGTGCTGTATTCTGGTTTAACTACAATGCTGGTGTAGCTGCTTCTTCTAACCTTTTGACAAACGTTTCAATCGTTGATCAAAACGGTGCAGTAGTTGCAGGTCCAGTTGATGCAGTAAACGTAGGTGGTGTTGCACAAAAAGTAACATTCACAGATACAATTACTTACCCAGTTGGAATGAAGACATATACTCTAAAGGGTAAACTTCCTTCAACTCTAAGTAACAACTCAACTATCGTTGCTTCAACAACACCATCATCTGATTGGACAAACGTAACAGGTCAAACAACAGGTAATAACCTAACTTTGACAAACGCTGTATTCACTATGAACACTATGACAGTTAGAGCTGCAGCTCTTGATATAAGAGTTTCTGCAACTCCATCTGCACAAAGTATCGTAGCTGGTGCACAAGGATTTACATTTGCTAACATTCAATTCGATGCATCACAATCTGGTGAGGATGTAAGATTCTCTTCTATCCCACTATCATTGTCAGCATCAGTTAGTGCTTCATATGTAAACTCATGTCAATTGTTTGATGGTTCAGTAGCATTGAACACAGGTTCAAATGTTGTTAACCCATCAGCAACTGGTAACAATACATTTACACTAGATCAATCTCTAGTTGTAGCAAAGGGAACTGTTAAGACACTTGCAGTAAAATGTAATGTGACTTCAGCAGCTTCTGGAACACTTGCTTGGGGACTAAACTCTCCATCAATTACAGTAACTGGAGTAACTTCATCAAATGATGTTACAGAAACAGTTACAAACTCTGCAGGTCAAACTATGACTGTTGGTTCAGGTTCACTAGTTGTATCAACAGATTCTTCATCTCCTTCATACGGAGTTGTAGCATCAGGTTCAACAGGAACTACAGCAGCAGTATTGAAATTCAGAGCGACAAACGAAGGTGTTAACCTAAACAGAGTAGGACTAAAACTAACTTCAGGTGCTTCATCTGACCTAGTTTCAGTTTCTATCTGGGACGGTGCTGTACAAGTTGGTTCAGCAGTATTCACTGGAAACAGTACATACGCTACATCAACATTCAACACACCAGTTTCTCTACCTAAGGATGCTGACAAGACTCTAACAGTTAAAATCGACACTTCAGTAGTTGGTACTTCACAACCTGGAACACAGGGAAGTCTAATCAAGGTTGACTTTAACGGTTCAGACGCTACAGGTACTCAAGGTACAGGAGTTGGATCAGGTTCAACAATCAACGCTACAGGTTCAACATCTGTTGCTGGTCTAAGACTATTCAAGTCATACCCAGTTCTAGCGCTTGATACATTGTCATCAACAGGTATTGCTGATGGAAGACTAATGAGATTCAAAGTTACAGCTAATTCAAACGGCTCTATCGGAGTTTCTCAATTCAAGTTCACTCTATCAACAACATCAGCTTCAGTTACAAACATACAATTGTTCGGATACACTGACTCTTCATACGCTTCTCCAGTTTCTGGACAAGGTACATCAGGTCAAATCGGAGCAACTGTAGCAACAGCTATAAACGGAACTGCATTTGCAATTGCACCAGCTAATGGTTCAGTTTCTCCAGTTCAAGTTTCAGCTGGTCAAACAGTATACTTTGAGCTTAAGGGTTCAGTATCTGGAGTAACTACAGGTTCATCAGTAGTGGCAACACTTCTAGGTGACTCAGCTTACCAAACAAACTTAACTACAGGATATAACGTATCTACATCATCTGCAGCTACTTCAACAAGTAACTTCGTATGGTCAGGTAACGCTACATCTACAGCAGGATTGTTTGATGTTGATTGGTCAAACGGATACGGCCTACCAGGTCTATCTGCTTCTGGTCTAATCCAAACAAGATCTAACTAATACTTAGATTAGTGTTTCAAAAAACCACCCTATGGGTGGTTTTTTGTTGTTAAAAAATATGCTAATATTCTGTATATGGAAATGACAAAAACACAGAAAATAATTTCAATATTAGTATTCATAGGAATACTAATATTAGCCGTATATATGCTTATAAATAAAAAGGAAGAAGTTGGTACAACAGAAAATCAGAATGCAAGTACAACACAACAGATAATCGACGAGTTAAGTGCAAATAATCCAAACTATACAATAGAACAAGTTCCGATTGAAAACACTGCAAGTAAAATCCCTGTTCCCGATTTAAATCGAAAAGTGTATTTTGATCCAAAACTTGTATTTACAGACGAAGTAAAAGCAATGATTACTTCAAAAATAGTTGGACTTCAGACACAAATAAAATCTGATTCTTCAAAACTACTTCCTTGGATTGATTTGGGTATGTATCAAAAAATGGCAGGAGACTATGAGGGTGCTAAGTTGTCTTGGGAGTATGTAAGCAAGAGAGCTCCAACAGATTTTATTTCAAGAGGTAATTTAGGTTTTCTATATGCTTACCATTTGAAAAACAATGCTATGGCTGAAATGTATTACAAAGAAGCTATATCTAAAGATACAAAACAAACATATCTTTATATACAACTTGCTGAAGTATACAGAGACGTGTTTGGAGATGTTTCAAAAGCAAAAGCTATAATTGATCAAGGTTTGAAGGTGTTACCAAACGATCCAGCTCTGCTTGATTTTAAGAAAAATTTATAATGCTTAAATATTTTGACAGAGATTTTTGGAAGTTTTTGTTAGGTTTTATTGCTATTGTTTGTACAAGCCTTATAATTTTACTAGCTTCCAGACTTTATCAAGATGGGGAATTGATAGGTGGAGAAAGTCAGACTGGAAAAGTTATTAATTCAATAAAAAAATAAATATATGAGTGGAGGAAATTTTGATGGAGTGGAATTGCCAGAAATTGAGGTAATAGATGAAGAAGGGGTTTCACCAGAAGGTGAAGTTGACCTGAAAGGGCAGATAGAGGCATTAAAAAGTGAAAAGGAAGCACTAGAGTCTCAGTATAATGAGATTAATAAACCGAGAATAGATGCACTTTCTAGGCGGATAATGGAGTTAGAAGAAAAACAAAGATCTGCTGAGTAATTATGTACAAAAAAGAGGGAAGTCACTTCCCTCTTTTTTGTCGGTCATGCGACAACTAGCAGGCTACGCACGGTTGTTGACAAAATATAGATTTTCTATATTATATCTATTCATAAGGTCAAAGACAGGTGGCAACAATAAGTCCGCCCGAGATTTCAAAAATCTACTTTAAACCTTAGAAAAGGTCGCACATTATAAAAATAAGCTTATTTATTATGGCTTTATCACGAGAAAAAAAGGGAGAGATTCTCTCAAAATTACAGAAAATTGTTAAGGATTCAGCATCTATAGTTTTTATAAACTTTCATGCTCTTCCAGTAACAGAGTCTTCTCTAATCAGAAAGTCTCTTCGAGAAAAAGGAGTTGGATATACAGTTGCCAAGAAAACACTTACAAAGAAAGCTCTTAGTGAGGCAGGTTTTGAAGGTACTATGCCTGAGCTTCCTGGAGAATTAGGTATCGTATACGGTACTGATCCAATAGAAGGAGCAAGAGGTGTGTATGAATTCCAAAAGAAACTTGAAAAGAAAATACAAATAGTTGGTGGAATATTTGAAAATAAATTTATGACTAAGGATGAGATGCTAGTAATCTCACAAATTCCTGGTCTTAAAACTCTACAAGCTCAATTTGTTAATCTTATTAACTCACCAATACAGGGCTTTGTAATGGCTTTGGATCAAATAGCAAAGAAAAAACAATAAAAATTTAACAGAAAATTAATTAAAATATTATTATGGAAACAGAAGCAAAAACAGTAGCAGAAACTCCAGCAAAATTTAAAGCTGTTGTAGAAGCAATAGAAAAAATGTCAGTACTAGATCTACACGAACTAGTAAAACACTTAGAAGAGAAGTTTGGTGTATCAGCAGCAGCGGTTGCTGTAGCAGCACCAGCAGGGGGCGCAGCAGCAGGTGGAGCAGATGAGTCATCTACAAAATCTGTTGAACTAACAGACGGAGGTGCTCAAAAGATTGCAGTTATCAAGGTTGTTAAGGAAGCTCTAGGACTTGGTCTAAAAGAGGCTAAAGATCTAGTAGATGGTGCTCCAGCAATGTTGAAAGAAGGAATGAAGAAAGAAGACGCAGAGAAACTAAAGAAATCTCTTGAGGAAGCTGGCGCGAAAGTCACATTAAAATAGTTATTTTAATGGCTTTCGCGAGCCGGAAGCATAATTTTTTCAACAGAAAAAATAGCTGAGGCGGGGTCGAAGGTTTGTGTGAGCGACGGCGAACACAAAACCTGTGACCTAAAGTAACTCTAAAATAATTCTCAAAACAAAAAACTCCGTAAGGAGTTTTTGTTTTGTATATATCAATACGGCACACTCTTTCGAGCGTGCCGTGTGTTTGTCAGATTATGAGAACCCCAATTCCAGTCAAAAAAATGGATAGAGCTACGCAGTACACAAGAATAGCTTTCCTCTGGAGGACATTTTTTTCTTCGGCGAGTACCCATATCAAAGTCATCACAAAAGAGCTAAATAAGGTAAAGTACGCCCATCCAATAACCATCAGTGGATTTCCTGCTCCATTCATTCCGTTTCCTCCCACCCGTAATCCTGTCACTTTTGACTAACTCAGTCAACTCTTTCCCTTATTCCAAAAATCCTTATAATGAAAACCTATGGAAACCCTATCGAAGCTATTCGGATCTGAAACAAAGGTAAAGATTATGCGACTCTTTTTATTTAACTCAGATAAAGTATTTGGGGTTAATGAGATAGTAGATAGAGTGAAGTCTAATCACTCAAAAGTAAGAAGAGAGCTTTCTACTCTAGAAAAAATAGATTTTGTTAGGAGACGAGCGAGTCAAAAAAACAGAAATGGATATGGTTTTGCCATGAATACACAGTTTCCGTATCTTTTGCCTTTACAGAATTTTCTTATAAACATAGAGCCATTACAACCAAAAGAATTAGCAAAAAAACTTACTAAACTAGGTTCAATCAAAATGCTTGTGGTGGCTGGTGTGTTTATACAAGATCCCGAAAGTAGGGCGGATATTCTAATGGTGGGCGATGGAGTAAAAAAGGGAGCTTTGGAGAATATGATGAAAGACCTAGAAGCTGAGATAGGTAAGGAGCTAAAGTATGCTTACTTCACAACAGAAGATTTTAAATACCGACTAAGTATGTTCGATAAACTTACAAGAGATATATTGGATTATCCTCATAAAAAAATACTAAATAAACTAGGCATAGAATAGGGTTTTCACTTCCAAACAGAGCAATATATGGCAATTTACCTTATGCACAATAAGGTCTTGAGACTGTGGAAATGGGTAGTTATCGCGTGATATAATATATACATTATTATTTAATATTGTTTATATGATTCTTAATACATGGCGTGAGGTTTTAGAAGCTTCATTTCAATCACTATGGGTTGGTGTAATAACATTTATTCCAAACTTAGTGGTAGCAGTAGTTATATTGTGCTTGGGTTGGGCAATAGGTGCTCTAATCGCTAGAGGAATTTCACATTTTATGCAAATGATAAAATTTGATGAGTCTCTAGAGAGAGCTGGTTTTGGAAGACTAGTAAAAAGATCTGGATTGGAATTAAATTCAGGACATTTTGTTGGGGGACTTGTTAAATACTTTGTAATCGTAGTATTTCTAATCGCAAGTTTTGATGTACTTGGATTGGATCAAGTTACAAACTTCCTTAGACAAATAGTTACTGGTTACCTACCACAACTAATAATATCTGTTTTGGTACTAATGGTTGGAGGTGTAGTTGGTGATGTTCTATCAAGAGTAGTAACAGCATCAGCTAAAGCAGCTAATGTTGCTCAAGCAAACTTCCTTGGAGTAGTTTCAAGGTGGGCTGTTTGGGTTTTTGCAGTTCTTGTGGCTTTGTCACAAATGGGAATTGCAGGAGCATTCATACAAACACTATTCACTGGTTTTGTAGTTGCTATCTCACTTGCTCTAGGTCTAGCTTTTGGACTAGGGGGACAGGAGGCGGCATCTCGCGCAATCGCGAAAGCACAAGAGAAAATGTCTTCACATAATTAAAATTCTACATTCGGCGAATTTCTCGTTCTCGAATTAAAAAATGCGCGTCAATGTACTAAATGTACACCTCCGCGCATTTTTTAATTCTCAACATCGAACTTCATCCGAATCTAAAATTTTAATATCCATAGTGGTATCCAAATTGTGAAAGTTAAAACAAAAAACGCCAACTGGCGTTTTTTGTTTTAAGTAAATAATGGTACATTGGTTTTTAGAGGAGACCAGATGGAACAAGAAGAAGAGAGGTTAACAGTGCTTCATGACACCGCTCCGGAGTCGAACCCTGCGGACACCCAGCCGGTCGAAGATTCAGATCCCGCTGGAGACATTGTTCTGCCAGAAGAAGTCGGCACTATCCCGTTTACTGGTGCCAAGTTCACCTAACCGTCCTGCGATTATCGTTCTTACAATCGTTCGCAAGGACGGTTTTCGCATATTAATGACCACAAAAAAGACCCTAAAATAGGGTCTTTTTTGTACACAGTTTGTCCCCATAGTTAGCCCTATTATAGTATTTGACATTGTAAACGGTCTCATATATACTGAGCCCTATCTCAGATATGTTAAACATTCACTTAATTTCAAAGCGGTTTAAAAGATAACGCCTATTAGGTTGTTGTCAGAAAAAGCCGCCACTTGGCGGCTTTTTAAATAACAAGCTCGCTCTGAAATAAGGTTTATTTAACAAGGATATCTGAATGAGTAACTTGAAAATATTCCCGAAGGTTGACCGCAAGTTGACCCAAGGGTTCATGCCATCGCACATTTAAAAATTTCGGACTTTGGTCCGGGGTCTTTTCGGAAAGT
>JACCDR010760080.1_pt1 | contig 21794 bp, 16 predicted proteins | sample 7446431 | NCBI WGS metagenome assembly JACCDR01 (sample SAMN15323443, study PRJNA562643) | freshwater metagenome | isolation source: river surface water | place: USA:Blue River Watershed | collected 2017-08-17 | reverse complement strand
CCACCTCGTACGTGAGGTTGTCGTAGATGACCTCGCTCCTCAGGATCGTCGACACGCCCGGCAACTTGTACCGGAACACGTCCGTCTTCAGCGTGTCCGAGAACTGCTGCTTGAAGCCGCTGTTTTTGGGCTCGAAAGGGAACTGCATGCCCCAGTCCTTGATGGTGGCCAGCGTGGAAGTGGCCGAACCAATGTCGCCTTCGAACGTGCCACCGGTCGAGAACCCGTACCACACCTGCCCAAGCATCAGGTCGTAGCCGGCGAGCACGAGCGCGGGGTTCTGCCTCCGCATGATCTCCGCCGGGTTCGGGATCCGCGAGTCCCAGAAGATCTCGTTCGTTGCTTGGTGCACGACGTTGCGAGAGTTCTTTTGGATCTCGTAGATGAAGAACGACTGCGACCATCGGGTCTGCGCCGTCCAGCGCTTGAGCTGTCCCGGCGAGAAGAAGTTCGGCATGTTGTTGCTGTAGAACTGCGTGGTCTCGGCCGAAGACGTGATCGTCGTGCCCAGCGACCGGATGCTGTTCATCAGGTTGAACCGGTCGGCATAGCTGCCCGACATCTCTTGCGAGTACGCGACGTCGAACTGGTCGAGCACGGGCTCCTCGCCGACGGTCTCCCACAGCTCGGTAGTCTCCAAGCGCTGGTTGAGCGTGTCGTGGAACTCGTGGTCCTCTTTGATCAGGTCCCCATAGAGAGTGATCTTGAACTGACACGGCGGGACCTTGATGTCGTGCTGGGCGGCAACCGCGTTCACGATCCGTACAGCTCCTGATAGCTGCATGGAACCGGACCTCACCACGGAGCGATGCTTGTTGAGACAGACGATAAGGTCGTCTTCAGGATACAAGAGGTAAGGCGAGCGTTTGACGCTGGCGACGACGTCGTGGTACGACTTCCAAACCTGGTTCTGGACTGTCCAGGCGATGTTCTCGAAATCGTTCTCGTACGTCTTCACGTTAGTCGAGACCTGAGCCGTTGTCAAGAGTGTGACGTGGTTCCCGAGCACGCTGCGACCCGCGCGCACGTCGCCTGGTCGCCTCGAGTAAGGTCCGAAGAGCGAAAGTGCCGGCGGGTTGAAATTGTACGGGACGAACGACGGGATGGTCTCGCCAGCACGGAAGAAGAGGTAAGCGGACCCGGACGATCTGTAGCGCATGACGTGGTGGGTAACAGCCGGCTCCATCTCGAGCCTGACCGTCCCCGTGAAGAAGTTTGTTGAGCCGCTCATCACAGTGCCGCTCAGGACGGCTGCCACGTTCACCATGTCCTTGACGCCCACGCGCGAGTAGCCGGTGACGGTGCGCGCCCCGCCCAAGTCGTATCGTGCGATCGACGCCAAATACGAAGACGTTAAAGCGTCTTGCGCGTTAGTGAACGTCGCGGAAGCGATCAGATCGCGCTTCGTTTCGCCGCGTTTGTCTTGCCGCAACAGCGCGACGGTCACCATGGGTCCGCCGGCGTCGGTCGCGACGTTCTCCAGGGTCGGGCTCGCGAAACCCGACGTTCGGATCTGAAAGGCGTCGTTCATCCATCCAGGACCGGCCTCCACGTTGAATTCGACAACCGCTTTTTCGAGCAAAAATGGATGCGAGATGTGGTCCGACAGCTTAATCGACTGCGACGCGTTCGCGTTGTGACGCGAATTGACGAGCGACGCCGTGTGTCTCGTGCGAGCTCCGAGTCGGAGAAGCGTGGTCGCGTCGAGACCATCGCCCGTGTAAGCGTTCACCGTTTGCATGTACGGCTGAACGGTTGCACCGCGGTCGAAACTATCGACCATGCCGTTCGCCGGCATGTAATGATACCCGTACGGCGTGAACAACACAGGGTCGATCGTCGCCAAATAATCGTCGGAGTAACTGCCGAAGGAGTTAGGGTTACTGACGGTCTCGTTCGCGACGAGGTCGAAGCCGCCCGACACGGGGTTGAGGTAGTGGATCGAGGACGAGTCAAACGAGAGCCGCGACGTCTTAGTCAGCGTTTTCTCGATGCGGATAATCGTCTTGTTGGACAGCTTCGATTTGAAGCGGTCAGGCGCCACGTAATAAGCGGCTCCGGTCATGAACGCTGAATTGACGACGTTCGTTTGGTTCTGTTCGTACAACGAACTCTCGTTGAAAGACGAAGGCGCTTCCGACAGGTCGCGATGAACGATCCATTGGTCGATCGCTTCGGGGCGGACATTGCCGATCGCCGAAAGGCTGCTCGACAAGTCATTTGATAAGTTGCGGTCAGGCCTGAAAGTCGTCGGCAGGTTGACGTTCACGCCGGTCACGAACAGCACGGACCTCGTGTCGTCGAAATAGAAGGCATTCCGCCCCGAGCGCGTTCGGTCGCCCGTTCTAGCCTTCGTCGGGTATGCCCCGGAGCGACGGTCCTTCGCGAGGACTTCGATCAGCGGCTCCGTGTAGCGGAGGGTCGATGTGAGCGGGGTGAACATCAGGTCGAGATCGCCACGGTGGTGATGTTGAGGTTTGAAGTATCGTACGCCGGCCGGTTCCTGGCCACGTCGTCGGTGTACGGGAAGGAGCTGGTGGCTTCGAACGACAGGTTGCTGCTGAGCGTGCGGAGCGGGTCGGTCTGCTTCCCCTTCCCGTCGTAGAATCTGACTTGCACGGGCGCTTCAAGCGCGCCGCCGTTGGCGGCGTCGTAGAATTTGGAGTCCATTCGTTGCTCGAGCATGTCCCTGACCTGCCCGAAGCGGTCGCGCCGGAACGTCGCGTTCGTGAACGTGGGGAACGCGTTGATCATGCCGTAACGCCAACCGCGGATGTCCGCGCCGATCGAGAAGGTCGATGACCCGCCGTCGCGACGCGGTTTGACGAACTGGTTGGACACGGAGCTCACGCCTTCCCCGGTCCCGAAGAACACTTTGATAAACTCCGGCTTGCACATCTTCGCTTGGAAGCTGGAAAAGCCGTCACTGTTGGAGTACGCGATGCTCGAGTTAGGGATTCCCATCTCCAACAGAATGAAGTCGTAGTCGATCTGGATTTGCTTATTGCTGAAGTTCGACGGCCATGTGTCGTTAACAAGCGTTTCGCTGAAGATTGTGTTCACCCCGTTGTACTTGGCTTCGTACGGGTACGTCATGTACCAATCACGGATTCCCCGTCCAGTGTCGCCAGCGACGGTCGGCGTGATGAAGGTGGAGACTTCGCCGGCGTAGATGACGCGTTGCGCGATGAAATATGAGAAATCATCACAGACTACGAAGTTCGGGTTGCAGACTGAGCATACTGCACGCGGGTTCGGGATGCGTGTGTCCCAAAACCTTTCGATCGATTGAATCGTCAGGTTCCGGTTGCTTTTCCTGAGCTCCCAGGCAAACTTTTCTTCTAGCCAACGATGCCAAGTCGCGTTGTTGGTGACGTTCGCGTACGCCAACGTTGACCACGTCACTTTTTGAATCGAAGGCTGTTCTTCAAAGTGGCCAACGTCGCGAGCGAAATCCATCAATGGCGAGATCTGCCCATTGTATTCGGAGGCGATGGCTGTCGTCGCGAACGGGACCTGCGCGAAAATGTTGTTGCGGTCAAGGTAACTCCCTGACAGCTCGTTCGTATACGCGACGTCGAACTGGTCGAGCACGGGTTCTTCCCCGATCGTCTCCCACGCCTGAGCGGTCTCAAGCCTTTGGTTGAGCGTGTCGTGGAACTCACGGTCGTCTTTGATCAGGTCCCCATAGAGGGTAACCCTGAAGGTTCCGGTTGGTATGGCGACGTCATGATTCGACAAGAGCGAACGCGTGCCGGAGTCGCCGGTGTTGATGAGCGCGGTGTCTTCTGACACCGCGCGGTGCTTGCTCAAACAAAAAACAAGTTTGTCTTCTGGGTAAAGGAGGTAGGGGCTTTTTACAGTTTGCGAGCGGACGTCCATGTAAATCTTGTGACGGACCGTACGGGGATTGCTTCCCAGTGGCCCGCCCAAGTTTTCGTATTGACTATCGACGACGTTAACAGGTGAGCGCGCCCCGTCGACTGCGTCTGGGGAGATGAGCGAAAAGTGGTTTCCCAAAATATTTCGCGTGGACGCAAGGAATTTCGAGCTGCGGCGCGCGATGGGACCTACGACGAGGCCTTCCGCCATCGTCGGCCGGTCGACATTGAACGTTTGGCTCAAAGGCGTGCCGCCGCCACTGTAAGCTACGCCGCGTCGACCCCAATAAAAGAACGAGCTGCCGCTCATCCGCATGCGCAACACGTGCGACGTCACTTGCGGCTCGAGGATGAACTTGAGGCTTCCGCTGTAGAAGTTGTTGCTACCGCTGAGGGTCGACCCGTGGATGACCACCGTCGGGTTGACGAGCATGCTTCCCACGCCTTCAGGCGTGATCGACACGTCGCGGAAACCGACGCCGACGCTGTACGTGCTTGTCACGATCGCGTAAGTGCCAGTGACCATGTCGAGCGCGTTCGTGATCGTCGCGGACGCGATAAGGTCACGGAAACCGCGACCGGCAACATCTTGCCTCATCATGGCAAAAGTGATCATCGGCCCCCCGGAATCCGCGGTGTACTGGAGGTCATTTTGCAAGATCTCGCGGCACCCGAACCGATCGTTCAACCAACCCGGCCCCGCTTGAAGCGGCATCTCGATGACAATCTTTTCGAGCAAGAACGGATGACTGAGAACACCGGTCAAGGGGAACAATTGCGATGGCAACGCGTTGTGGTTCGCGTTCAAAACGCTCGCCGTGACGGATCCGTACGAAGTGCCGAGGCCGGCTTCAAAAAACGGATCGTCGTTGCCGTCGCCCGCGTAAGTCGTGGTACGCTGGACGATTTGCTGCGCGTTTTTAGCCGCGAAGGCAGACGCACCGCTGAATCCCGCGAACTGGTAATCGTTCAGCGGCATGTAGTGCATGCCGTATGGAGTGAACGGGAGGGGGGCGAACGACCACACCGGAAATGATTGGCCCAAACTGTTGAACGAATACTCGAGCTTTCGCCTAGCGAAGGAGCCGTTTGCCGCGTCGAGGTAAAGCAGTTCCGACCCGGTCGACATTTGCGTTCGTTGCGACAACGGGACGTTCATTTTGAGAATCGTCTTGTTGGACAGCTTCGATTTGAAGCGGTCAGGGGCGATCCCGTAAGCCGCGCCGGTCATGAAGCTCGAGTTGACGAGGTTGGTTTCGTCTTGCTCGTAAAGAAAATGCTCGACAAAAGGCCCTGTGACTTCAACTTGTTCTCTGTGCGGGAGCCATTGGTCGATCGCTTCGGGAAGAACGTTACCGGTCACGAACAAACTGCTCGTCAGGTCTTGGGCCAGGGCGCGCGCGCCGAGCTGCATGGTCGTTGGGTAGCTGACTGCCGACCTGGTGGCGAACACAACCGTGCGTGTGTCGTCGAAGTAGAACGCGTTCTTCCCGGTCCGGGTGCGGTCGCCCGTCCTAGCCTTCGTCGGGTATGCCCCGGAGCGTGAATCGCGCTCGCGCAGGTCGGCCCGCGGCAGCGTGTAGCGGATCGATGAGGTGGCGGGTACGAACATCAGTAGTCGAAGCCGGTGGAGCCGAGCTGGACGAAATCGTCCGGGATCATGTTCTCGGTCGGAGGGTTCAGTTGCGACAGCACCGCGACCAAGTCCCTCTCCATCCTAGCGGACAGGATAACGCCTTTCTTGGGGTAATCCTCCTTGAAAGGCCCGGCTTTCCGGGTGTTTGAGGAACCGCTGTCCACGGCCGCGACGAGGCCCCCGACCGTGTCGACGTTGTCGAGCATCGCGTACGAGCCGACGGCGACGTCCCTGAACTTCACGACCTGGTCGAAGACGTCGGAGCCCTCGCGGTCCTTCACGTTGCCTTCGCCCAAGGCCGCGCACACGCGGTGCTCGACCGCTTTGAAGTTGCGGCGCAACGCCACGACGTCGCGGATGGCGAACGGCTCGATGACCCCGTCGAACACGTCGGCGTTGACGTCGAGGTCGGTCCCCTTGTCGACGACCGCCCCGGAGACCGCCAAGCCCAAGCCGACGAAGGTCGACGGCTCGGTCGGGATCACGTCGCGGTGGTAGTTCTCGTCCAGGAACGCCTTCTGGGTCTGGCCGTACACGAACTGCGGCACGGTGTGCTCGCCGGTCTGCCCGTTGTACCCCGAATGGATCTTCACCATGCCGAGGGCGTAGTGCTTCGTCTGCGTGAGCTCGACGCCTTGGCGGTATTGGTCGAACTCGCTGGTGGGCGTGGACTGGTTGGACGACGCCCGGCGGTAGTCCTTCCGCTGCGAGTCGTCGAACGGGGTGGTGGTTCTCATCAGTACCTCTTAGCGACGCCTGCCACCTGCTGGAGGAGGATCCGGTCTTCGATCTGGGGTTTGTCCGCTTCGCGCAGGTACATGTCGTAGTGGAAATACTGCTTCTTGTGCCGCTCCAGCAAGTGCGACTCGACGACGAAGTTCGTGCCGTAGTAGACGGTCTTGCGCGGCACCAGGTGCTCGACGAAGTAGGTCACGCTGGAGTCGAACCAGCGGAAGAAGTCGAAGAACGCGCGGAAGTTCAGCTTGCCGACCAAGCGGTTGAAGTACACCTCTTTGAGGTGCTCGAGGTTCGGGTAGTTCGACGAGAAGTCGTTCTCCGGCGCGCCGAGGGCCGCGTCGAGCTCGTCGAGCGTGGCGAACATGGTGATCATGTCGCGGTTCAAGGCGTCCACCAGGGAGAACTCGATCGACAGGCGCGGGTCGTCCTGGGGCTCCTCGTTCTTCGGGACCTCGTAGACGGGCGTCGTCTGCGCCCACGGGGTGCCGCGGATCTTGTCGGCCTCGTCGTAGCTCCGCACACGGACCTTCTCTGACGTGACCGCTTCGTCGATGTTGGGGGAGATGTAGTTGTACCCCACGACCCACGGCTTGAGGACGCGGGCGTTCGCGGGGAACCCGGAGCCGGCCATGTGGAAGCCGTTCTGCGAGTAGTCGAACAGGCTGATCGTGCCGCCGGCGGTCGTGGTGACGTCGTCCCGCTGCTGCATGGACGCGTCGAGGCGCAAGCGCTCAAACGAGCCGCTCGTCTTCGTCAGGAAGTTATAGTTGACGTGCGGGTCGAGGACGCCCGCCGAGAAGGGGTTGCGCGCGTGCTCCAGCGACTCGGCGTACTCCAGCGCCTTGGACCAGAAGCGGAGGCTCATGACCTGGCCGTCGAAGGCGGTCGTCCGCGCTTTGCCGGCGACGTTCACCGTGTCGTTCAAGCAAAGGGTGTCGGAAGGGACGTTGGCCTGGCCGACCCGCATGAACGGGCCGTACGCGTTCCTGGCGGCCGTCACCCTCTTGAAGATGTCGTTCGCGGTCGACGTCGTTTCGGCGTGCAACGCGCAGGAATGGCTGAAGTACGTGCCGGGCCCCATGCGCTCGGTGCCGGCGCGCAGGTAGTACGAGGACTTCTCGACGCTGCCGGTGAGGTCGCTCCGGAAGCGCCCGAAGCACACGTACCAAGGGTCGCCGTCGAAGACGTCGACGTTGAGCGACATGCTGAGGATCGGCGAGGTCGCCGTCGAGCTGGTGTCGCCCGACCGCACGAACAGCTCCAGCCGCGGGTCGCTCCCGCTGATGGCGACGACGTTCGCGAGGAGCAGGTCGTAAGGCGCCATCGTGCCGGTGGCGTGGAGGCGGGCGAGGCTCTGCGTGGGGGCGTGGGGGGCGTTCGAGGCGAACCTGAACGTGCCCTCGACCGCCCACGACCCGGAGGTCCAGAGGCCGTCGTTGACCGCGTTCGAGACGCCGTGCGGGTTCGCCTCGGACTTGTTCACGTACACGCCGGCGATCTCCGGCCTGCCGGCCTCACGGCGCGTGCCGCTCAGGTACGACGAGGAGACCACGCCGCCGCGCGAGAAGTCGAGGAACAGCATGGGCTCGACCCGGCGCTCGCGCGCTTCGTCGAGGCTCCGACGCGTCGGGCCGCCCCGCTCCTTGATCTTGAAGGAGTTGTTGGGGTCGATGCCGATCGAGCGGAAGAACGCCTCGATGCTGTGGAGCGTGCCTTTCGACCTGACGATGTCGCCCATGTTGGTGAGGACGCGCCGCATGATCTGGTTCTGCACGCTGTACAGCGAGGTCTCGTTGAGCGAGTAGGTCTGCTCGACGTCCTCGCCGTCCTTGTACTGGGCGAAGGCAGCGTCCGAGAACAGGTTCGGCATCTTGATCCCGAACTCGCGGAGGGCGAACGGGAGGAAGATGTCGGGCGACGTCTCGGCCTCGTCGTAGTCCACGTAGTGGAGCTTCGCGAACGCGTCGACGAACAGCTTGATCTCGTCGAAGTACTTGGCCCACGAGTACAACAGAGCGAGCAGCAACTGCGTCGAGCCGAGCTGGCCGGAACCGGGGATGGAGTCGCCCTCGTACGCCTCCGTGATCGGGCCTTCCTCCGTGGCTTGCCCCTGGTAGTCCTGCCCGTCGGAGAGGTAGTGCTTCGGCACCAGCTTCGTGATCAGGTTCGGGTTGTCCTGGTCGTACAGGCTCGCGCTCATCAGGAGCCCGGCGTTCAGGGTTTGGACGCCGGCGAACCCCGGGAAGATCACGGGGCTGAGGCTGGGCCTCTCGTTGGCGAGCGGCGGGCTGATCGAGCCCGTCGACCGGAGCCCGAAGGCGAAGTTCGTGACGTAGGAGTGGAGGCCGTTGCCCGAGCTGTCGAGCACCACGCTGTTCGCGCCGGTGAGCTGCTCGTCGCCGCCGAGGGACCCGGTGGGCTCGTTGAACTTGTAGTAGAGCGCGAGCCCGTCCTGCGCGAAGACGTTGCGCGTGCGGTACTTCCGGACCTGCTCGTCGTTGCGCGCGACCTTGTAGACCCTCAGCTCGTCCAAGGACCCGGACAGGGTCTTGTCGGGGGTGAACGTGGACCCGCCGACCGAGAAGGACGACCCGGAGCCGACGAGCATCGGCGCGTGGTAGGTCGCGACCGAGTCGAACGTGTACCCGTTGGAGGACGTCGCGTAAAGGGCGCCGTCGACGAAGAGCTTGAGACGCGTCGTCTCCTCGCGGTCGTAGACGCCGGCGAGGTGCACGAAGGCGCCGCGGGCGACGGAGGCCGAGGCGACCAGGCTGAACGAGCCGCTGAACACGCTCCACGCGACCTCTGCGGTCGCCGCGCTGGACCCGCTCTTGACGTACGCGCAGACGCCGACGTTGTCCGTCGGGTGCTTCTTCTGGAGGACGACCATGCCGCCGGCGCTCTCCCGCGGGAGGTGCAGGTAGAACTCGACGGTGTACGGGTTGTCCTGCGGGTCGAGGACCGCGTCGCCGGACTTGTTCTTCGACAGCTCCGGGAGCAGCCCGCCCTGGTGGTCGTTGACGGACAGGTACGAGCCGGAGAACCGCAAGTAGCCGACGTTCTGCGGGAAGCTGTCGAGGACCCACTTCTCGAAGCCCGTCAGGCCGTCGAGGAACTGCTCGAGCTCCTTCTTAGAGCCGTCGAACGGGTACCCGTTGACGATGCGGTCGAAGGCCACGTTCACCTTGGCTTGCGCCGAGTTGAAGAACGTGTGGTTCTCGAAGCGCGTCCAGTCGACCTTCAGCTGCTGCGTGGACTTCAGCCCCGACTCGTACGGGTCGTACGCGAACGACGCCGAGGACAGGTAGTTGCTGTCCACGTTCTCGGACCCTTTGAGGGTGACGACGCGGGACGATCCCCGCCCGACGTTCGCCAGGTCTGCTACGCTGAATCTTGTTGGAAGGCCAGGCCGAAGGAACATGTACGCCCTGGTTAACGTAGCTCCCTACGCTCAATCCAAGGCGACTCGGAAGGCGGGCGACGCGTCGTAGAAGATCTCTTCCTGCCCGCCGTCGACGATCATCACGTCGAGCGCGTACGACCTCCCCGGCACGAGGCTGTCCATCCAGACGTCGAAGTGGAGGTAATCGCTGTCCGCCGACATCCTCGTGGAGTTGTTGGCGCGGTCGAACGGCACGACCACGGTGTCGCTGATGACGTCCCGGACCGACCAATGCGCCTCCAGGACGAGGCTGGGCTCCTCCTGCGGCACACGCACGTACGTGTACTGCGGGTTCAAGCGGTCGAAGATGAAGCACCTGAACTTGACGGCGTCGGTCGGCGAGTACTCGATGGCCGTGTTCGGCACGTTGACGTAGTACTCGCGCGCCCGGAACGGGCCGAGCGTCGTGTCGGGCAGCTTCACGTCGAGCGTCGCGCTGTGGTAGGCGACCGTGCCGTCGAAGGACCCCCAAACCTGGTTGAAGCGGACGTGGCGGTTCGACCCGCTCAGCGCCGCGTTCTTGATGACGTTCAGGAGGGTGGGCTCGTTCGACTTCACGGTGAACGTGGCTTCGTAGAGGCCGGCCGTGTACACGTCGCCCACGCGGTGCTGCGAGGCGGTCGCGTATTGGGCGTACTGCTGGTACCCGACGGACGTCGAGTAGTGCGTCCACGCCTTCACGAGCATGCAGTTCGAGCCGGTGACGGGCGAGAGGGCGGAGCCGGACACGACGTTCGCCGGCGCGCCGCGCACGTACTTGCGCATGAAGATCGTGCCGGGCTCGTCGAAGAAGAACGCCGACTGGTGGCTCACCTTCGAGTCGTCGTAGCGCGCGACCAGCTGGGGACGCTTGTCGCTGTCGACCGCCTGCCGCGAGCCGAAACGCTTGACGAAACGCGTGCGGGTGTCGTCCTCCTGCGTCTCGGTGAACGAGACGCGAAACCCGTGGTCCGGGAGCAGGTTGGCGAGCGTGGCGCTGACGACGAGCGTCACGTCCACGTCGAGGTCCTCCGTCCCGTCGACGAACGTCTGCGAGCCCGCCAGGCTGACGACGCCAGCGCCGAGGTTCGCCGTGGAGATGACGTCGATGTTCGCCGCCCCAAGAGCGCCCTTGGCGTTCGCGCCCGAGGCGAACCAAACGTTCGGCCCGCCGTCGTACGACGCGGTGAGGAAGTTCGCGCAGTCCGAGTCCTGGTAGAAGACGACGTCGCGGCCGCGCCCTTCGTCCCACGACCGGGAGAGCGGGTAGACCTTCGCCGTGAAGTTGCGCGGGGTCGTCTGCCCGCCGTAAACGTCGTGGAGCCTCAGGTTGCACTTGAACGTGGGCGACGCGATGTCGATGGCCCCGGACGCGTAAGCGCGTCGGAGCGGGTCCAGGTCGAAGTGGACCAGCAAGCGCGTGAGCTCGTTGACCGGGGACGACCCCGACTTGTTCAGCCCGTAGACCTTGTACAGGTCCAGCGTCCCGGCCTCGCCGGTGTTCGCGTCGGTCCGCGGCCCGCCCTTGATGATGCGGTCGGTGATGTACGCGTCCTTGTCGGCTTTGAGGGTTCGGTACACGGTCAGACCGCCCTTCCGACGATGTCCTCGTCGAGGTACTTCAGCTCGAAGATGCCGCCGCCCGGCGGGAGGATGACGCCGCGGTGCATGGCGTTCTGGATGTCGTGGTAGATCTCGCTGTACTCGCGGCCGTCCACCACGTTCGTCATGTTCTCGATCCTCACGGAGTTCACCGCCGTCACGCCGTTCGTGTTGTAGATCAGGTTGTCGATGTCCGAGAGGACGATCGGCTGGTCGATGTGGAAGTTCTGGGTGTTGAAGAAGCGGCGCAGCTTGGAGTTCACCTGCTGCAAGACCGTCTTCTTGTTCATCGCCAGGTCGACCGTCACCTCGTACGTCAGCCGGATGTTGACGATGCGCGCGTCGACGATGTCGATCGCGTCCGAGATCATCCGGTAGCCGTTCAGGTACACCCGGAGGTTGTCCTTCAAAGCGTCGGTCGCGAAGTCCAAGCGCTCGTCCGCGTCCTTGCAGACGACGTACAGCTGCGTCGAGAGCGGGTTGTTCGGGGTGGCCCGAGCCGCGGCCCGGAACACGCGGCCGAAGTCGGCCGGCATGGTGTAAACGCGCGAGAGCAGGTCCGGCTTGGTCACGATGCGCGATTGCGCGCCCTTGGCCAACGGGATGAACTCCTTGAGGTCGTCGATCGGCGGGGCGTCGAGGCCGCCGATGGCCTTGCGGCGGTTCCGCACGGTGACCGACCCGCGCACGGCTTGCCCGACGGCCGTCGAGGGCGTCGTCGGGAAGTTCATGATGAGCGTGCTGACGGTGCGGATCGTGTTGGGCTCGACGTTGTGGTTGAGGCCGCCGCCGTACCTGTAGGCGACCGTCACGACCACGTCGGTGGCCGAGATGCCGAGCGTCTTCGTGTCGAGCAGCTGCTGCGGGTTCAGGGTGGTCCTAGGGAACGTCGTCTTGCCGTACAAGGGGAGCGCGAACAGCGAGGGGTCCGGCACCGCGTCGTCCTCGAGCGTGTCGGCCGAGCCGCCGCCGAAGACGAGCGACGTGCCACGGTCCTCGAGCCCGACCCGGGTCGTGTACCGGTAAGGCGCGGGCATCAGCTGCAGGACGGAGGGGACGCGGTCCGAGTCGTAGCCGCTGTTCTGCACGGCCTTGTAGACGACGTCCTCCGCGAGGTTGCTCACCCCGTAGTAGGTGTTCCCCAAGGAGTCGACCACGTTGCTGATCGAGGTGACGTTCGGGTTGCCGAGCGCGACGCGCCTGAAGGGGACGAACCCGTTGAACGAGAACGTCTCGACGGCCGAAAAGCCCGAGACCGCCAGGCCCTCGCCGCGCAGGACGAAGGTGAGAGGCGTGCCGTCGTCGGCCGCTTCGCCGATCTGGTACTCGGTCGTCAGGTTGCCGTCGGAGTCGGTCTCCGTGAAGTCGATGTCCTCGACCAGCTCGAAGTCGACGCCGTTCTCGGCGGTGCAGACCGACCCGGCTTCGACGACCGGCAGGCCGGCGGGCAGCGGCCGCAAGACGCCATTGACGCTGGCGGCGGGCACCTCGACGAACAGGGACAGCGTAACCACGGCGGGCGCCGCGCCGACGATGTCGACGCCGGCCCGGCGGAGCTGACGCTCGATGTTGACCGTCTCGACGGCCGTCTCGGGGTCGAGCTCGCTGAACTGGTGGTCCAGGTAGAACGAGAGGGAGTCGCCGATGTACGCCGGCATGTCCATCAGGAGGCCGCCCATGGAGGCTTCGGACAGGTCGACGATCTTGTCGCCGTAGTACGTGCGAGCGTACTCCACGAGGTCCTGCCGGAACGCGTCGAACTCCTTGTTCAGGTAGCGGCGCTGCCGGACGGACTTGAGCGCTTCGCGTTTGGTGTCGATAGGCATTACTTCAGCTCTTCCCCTTCAAGTGAGCCCCAGGATGATCTCTAGAGATTGCTTAGGCGAGTTAATGGAAGGGACGTCGTACGTCAAAAGGTAACGGCGGAGCGGGACCGTGAAGCCGCGCTCGCTCCTCACCACCACGGCCTCGTCGTCGATGGGGACCATCTCCTCGAGCGAAACGTATGGCATCCACCGGTCGACCGCCCGCTTGATGCGGAACGCGACTTCCTGGTCGTAGTCCTCGCGCGCGAGCCGCTCGGCCGCCAGCTCGCGCAGGTTCCCCCCGAACTCGTACTGCCCCAAGCGCTCGCCCCAGTTCGTCATGACGAGGTTCCGCAGGTTGTCGCGGATCTGGTCGAACAGGCTGGTGTGCATCTCGAACAGCGACGTGTTGCCGTACCTGAGCGGGGTCTTGATGCCGATGGGCACGACCGGCTGCTGCGCCGCGGCCTCCGACCGGACGGTGATCGTGCTCTTTCCGACGCTTTTGAACGAGATGGACGACGCGGCCACGGGCCTAACTACCGGGTCACGCGAGGCCCAACGCTTGCCCGATGGACTTGACGACGAGGCCCGTGCCGATGACCTGGCTGACGGCCATGCACAGGAGCGCGACGACCGCGTTCTGGATCATCACGATGAACGTGGCCACCAGCAGCTTCGGCAGGATGGCCAGCAGCCCCACCTCCTTCAGGATCTCCAAAACCAGCCCGAAGGTCAGCTGCAGCACGAGCTTGAACAGGTCGGGCGGGGTCGGCGTGAGCAGCTTGATGGGGTCGGCCGACAGCTCCGCGACCAGCTTCGGCAGGAGCGTGATGGGCAGTGTGAGCAGCAGCTCGAACAGCTGGGGGAAGACGATGAAGTCGAACTCCGGGATCGGGATCGACGGCAGGCTGGGGACCTGCGGGGACGGGAGCACGCCGGCGAGCTCGGCGACGAAGGCCGGGATGTCCCCGAGGTCGATGTCCAACGCCTCAAGGGCCGGGACGCCGTTCGGGATCGCGACGGCGATCTTCGGCAGGTCGGGCAGCTTCAGCTTGGCCGCGATGTCGGGCGGCAGGAACCCCGAGTAATCGAGGATCGGCGGCACGGCCGCGTTGCCGTTCAGGTTCATGACCTTCATCAACGGCTCGTACAGGCTCGTGACGATGATCTTCTGGTAGCCGCCTTCCGGGTCGCGCAGCGTGTCGTACGTGAGCGGCGCGAACGGCGAGGGGTCGAACCAGAACAGGTCCCCGAGCGGGTCGCCCGGGTTCGTGAGCAGCCGGTCGGGGTCGAACAGCTTCACGCCCGAAGGCGGCGGGAACGGGATGCCCAGGATGCTCGAGATCTTCGCGCCTTTGCCGTCGCTGTTGCCGCTCGTCAGGAGCAGGATCACCTGCGCCGTGAACGAGTCGCGGGCGTCCTGCGTGAGCTTGTCGTCGCCCCCGAGGACGCCGACGCCGACGGGCCCAAGGCACTTGTCCGTGTACGACACCTCAGCCTTTGCCTTTGGGAGGCAAGACCCCGGTGCCCTTGAACACGTACCACACAAGGCCGGTGTAGAAGAGCGAGCCTAGAGCGAGCGCGGCGAGGATCTTGAAGAGCACGTTCGGCCTCCTGTCACTTGATGAGAACTTTTTTGGCGTACTGCCCGTTGGGGCCGCCCAACCCGACCTGGGCGCCGATGGTCGACGTGATGGGCGGGCCGCTGACCTGCCCGCCGCCTTTCACGGCCGCGGGCTGGCACAACGGCACCATGCTAGCGTCTTCGCCTCCGAGCATGACGTAGCCCGACGAGGCCGGTACGGCGACGACGTTCCCGTCTTTCAAGAGGAATCCGGCGCACTCGGACTCCGGGGCCCCGGCTTCCGGCTGGACCAGGATCTTCGCCGTCTTCCGCGCGACGAGCCGGATGTGGTCGGTCTTGATGACCGTGGCTGGCCCCGGGGATTCCTTGCTGGAGAAATTGATCTCGAAGTTGCCGTCGGCGTCCGTGTTCATCGACACGTACATCCGCGACAGGTCGAACGCGAAATCGGGGTCGCCTTCCTCGCGGTTCTCGTCGGCCTTCCGCTTCGAGCCTTCCTTCCGGCCGAGCGAGTTGTCGACCTCCTTGATCTCGGTCTTCTTCTTCTGGCCGCGGCCGGCGACGATGTCGATCGTCCCCGCTTTGCCTTTCTGGTCGTTCTTCGGCTTCTGCTTGGCCCGTTTGCCCTTCGGGGTGGACTCGAACTCGGCCGTGCGGCCGGTGCGGTCCGTGCCGAGCACGATGAGCGTGTTGTTCGACCCCTGGAGGGCCGTGTCGCCCGGGCGCTTGCGGTAGCGCGGGACGGCCTCGTAGTCGGTCACCTTCGCCGCGTCGGTCTCCTTCAGCAGCTTCTCGTACGCGTTCTGGTCGACGTCGGACGAGCTGGCGCTCACGCCGGAGGCGACCACCTTGCCGTCCCGCAGGCGCGTGGGCCCGTTGTCGAAGGACGGCTTGGCCTCGGGCGCGCCTTCGAACTTGTCGGCGGCGTCCTTCGCCTTCTCGGTCACGTGGTGCTTGCGGTCGGCGTGCGTGTGGTTGGCGTCGTCGACGAAGCGCGGCTCGGTGATGCGGCAGAGCCAGAAGCCGTGGTCGACGGCTTTGCCCTCCTCGAAGAAGACCCACACGTGCTCGCCGGCCTGCGCGGGGAGCATGAGGTGCTGCGGGAAGAACGGGAACAGGTAATGGTGCCGGTCGTGGCCGCCCGCGCCGTCGCTCAGGGTGCGCCCGATGACGGTGTTGGGCGGCATGCTCAGCAGGAAGGCGGCCTCCGAGATGTTGTACTTCGCCTGCAGGTCCTTGACGCGCTCGTCGTCCAGCTCGTGCGGGTCGAAGATCACCTCCTCGACGAGGAAACGCTTGAACCCGCCGGCGGTGCCGAGGGCCGCGGCCGCCATGGCCATGCCGCCGATCGTTTGCCCCACCCGGCCTTCGGCCGCGGCCGTCGACGCGCTGTTCCCGATCGAGCCGTTCATCGCTTCTTGCTAGCCTTCGGTTCCTCTACGGCGCTGAACATGTCGTACAGCTCGTCCTTCGTGACAGCCTTCTCTTCGGCGTCCTGGTTGATGGCGGAGCCGACGAGCTCGGCCAGCTTGAGGAGCTGGTCGTTCGCCTTGCTCATGCGCTCCAGGTACTTCGCGATGTTCGGGCCGTGGAGCGCGTGCTGCTGCGCGTCCGCGGACACGAACCCCGACAGGTGCGTGTACATCTGCAGGGCGTAATCGCGGTCCTGCAGGGCGTTCGTGTAGACGTCGAGCCAGAGGGCCTTGCGCTTGTCCTCGAGCGATTCGATGCTCTCGAGCATGCTCTTGAACTCGATGATCTTGGTGTTGATGTTCTCGTTGATGATGGTTCCCACGATCTAAAGTAACAACCTTTCACAGATCCAGGATGCCGATCCTCTCGAGGCGGTAACGCCGCTTGATGGACTGGAGGGCCGTCGTGAGCTGCTTCGACGTGAGGCCCGATAGCTCGCGCAGGTACAGCAGGATGCCGCTCTTGTTGAGGATGTCCGGGCTGTTCGGCCCGTTCACCAGCTCGAACAGCCTCGAGATCGAGTCGATGCACAGGATCTCGTTCGGGTTCGTGGTCTCCAGCCGCAGCTCGCTCAGCATCGCCACGACCTTCTTGGAGACGAGCCCGTCCGGCTTGGTCTCCTCGTCGAACGCGCGTTGGGAGTCCTCGTTGATCTGCGACTCGAACGGCGCGATCTGGTCCTCGTCGTCGATGGACACCAGCCGTCGCGCTTTGCTGTTCTTCTGCTTCGTGCGGATGATGAGCCAGTTCTTGGCGACGACGTTGAAGTACGAGAACGCGTTCGTCCCGCGCGTTGAGTCGAACTTGTGGATCGTCTCGAACAGGAAGTGGACGCAGTCGTGCTTCAGCTCGTCCGGGGTCTCGTTGGCGGCCATGAACCTGTGGATGTTCACCAGGTTGTCCACCAAGGCGGTGAAAGCGGGCGCGATCCGGTCGACGTAGACCTTGTCGCGCGCCTTCTTGTCCTCCGCCAGCCCTTGGTACTCCACGATCGCGGCCTGCGTGTCCGCGTTGAAGTACATCCGCGACGGGTCGGTCTTGCCGGGCTTCCGCTTGATCTTGCGGCGCGGCTTCTTGTCGTCAACCTTGTTCACTTGCACGTTTTTCCTGCTCTTCCGGCTTGTTCCAGCTCGACACGAGGCGGTCGGCCACGACCAGGAGCGTGTCGTGCACCCGCTTTAGCTCCTTGTGGATCCTGACGATCTGCGGGTCGTTCGAGGCCAGGGGCGATTGGATGATGACGCCCACGGCGCCGTAAGCCTTGTTGATCTCGTCCAAGCAGCCTTCGAGCGATTCCCCGCCGACGGCGAGGGTGTTGTCGAGGTCGATGGCGCGCTTCGTGATGACCACGTTCCAAGCCAAGCTGAGGGCGAGCAGGACCGACAAGACGACGATGGCGATGGTCATGGCTTCGCCTTCTTGATGATGGCCTCGAACGCGTCGCTCCACTTCGCGGCGACGGCGTCTTGGCTGTACTCCTTGCGGATCTTCGCGCCGAGGTCCTTCGCCCAATCGCGCGGGATCGAGGAGGACGACTTGAACTTCCGCACGCGGCGCTTGAAGTCTTGCTCGTTGACCTCGGCCCACTTCGCGCCCTGGACGAAGATCTTGTTGTCCACCCTGGAGCGGTCGACCGGCTGGAGCGTGCACGCGAGGTCGACGTAGCGGCCGAGCCCGAGGAACTCCGTGTGGGCCGACCAAGCGGTCGCGATGACCGGCAGGTCGCACGCGGCGGCCTCGAGGAGCGGGAGGCCGAAGCCCTCGCCGCGCGTCGCGCTCACGAGCGCTTTGACGTTCGGGTGCTTGTAGAGGGCGGCCACCGCGGCGTCGTCGAGGTCGCCGTGCACGAGGTGCACCTCGGGGAGCGCCTTCGCGACCCGCGATTTCACCTCTTTCACGACGTTCTGCACGACGTTCTCGGTGTGGTAACGATCGAAGATGGTGTGCCGGCCCTGGTTGGTCTTCAGCAGGACGCCGACGTCGCCGTCGCCCGCGAACTCCTCGAGCAGCCACTTCACGGTGTTGTGGAGGTTCTTGCGGTCGGTCTTCGCGTTGTCGAGCCCGGTCATCTGCCCGAACACGAGGAACGTGAACGGCGGCAGCGGGTCGAGCGCGCTCGTGCTCGCGTTTTCGAGCAAGGCGTCGGGGAAGCTCTCCGGGACCACGACGCACTTCTTCGGGTCCGGCTTCCAACCAGCGTTCAAAACGCTCTTCTTCGAGTGCTCCGAGGGGAAGACGACGTAGTCCATCCGCTCGCAGGCCTCGGCCCATTCGGGGTTTGCCTTGTCGGTCTCGACCGCGGCCGTCACGCCCACGTTCAGCTTCGACGCGTACTTGGGGTCCCACTCGTTTGGCAGCTGCAGCTGAAAGCTGGCGTCGGGTTGGCGCGGCGCCTTGCGGCAACGCTTCATGAGCTCGCCCGAGAGCTCGTCGCGGTTCACGTCCGTGATCCACGTGGTGCTGCCCCACGGGAGGGGGTCGCAGATCAGCTCGATCAGCCCGCGACGCTCGAGGCGCAGGAGCCATTCGCCGATCTGCCGCGCGTGCGTGCCGTACCCCGAGAGGGTCAGCATGGGGGCCCGTAAAGCGACGAGCGGCTTCATCGGACCACCTTCTTCGACCAGCGCGGCCTGCGTTCCTTCCAGTTGGCCAGGACGTCGTCCAAGGCCTCGTCCCACGTCTTGATCAGGTTGGTCATGTCGAACTCCTTGTGGGCGTACCGCATGGCTTTCAGCCCGAGCTCCTTGCGGGCCTCAGGGCCCATCTTGTAGAGCTTCCAGTAGGCGTCGGCGACGCTTTCGACCTTCACCATGTCCTCCACGATGTAAGGCGTGGCCTGGCTGCCCACGAGCTTCTTGCAGTCGACGTCGAGCGCGACGCCGTTCTGGCTGCCGTCCGTGTGGTCGACGACCTGCCGCTCGAGGCCGCCGGTCTTGATGGCGATGATCGGCTTGCCGCACATCATCGCCTCCAGCGTGCCCAAGCCGAAGCCCTCGGCGTACGAGATGTTGATGACGGCGTCGGAGATGCCGTACAGGACGCGCATGTCGTCGAAGTTCAGCTGCTCGCGCGAGAACACGACGTTGTCGTTCAGCTTGAACAGGTCCAGCACGTGGAGCAGGTTCGGGCCCTCGACGTCGTGCGGGTCCGTGTGCATGAGGAGAGTCGCCTTCTGGTGCCCTTCCTCAGCCTGAAGCTTGTCGAGGAACATCCGGAAGGCCCACATGACGTCGGCGGGGCGCTTGCGATGCGCGTTGCGGTTGACCCACGACACGACGAAGTGGTCGCCCCGGCCGTGGAGGAGCTGGTTGCGCTTCATCTCCTTCTCCGACTCCTTGATCGGGTAAAAGAGCTCCTTCGGCAGCGCGTGCGGCGCCCAACGGACCTTTCCCTCTCCGTAGATCGGCTTCAGGAAGTCGTACGTCGGCTGGTTGATGCACATGAACATGTCGACCGAGTCGTACACGTTGCGGTTGTACGTCGGCGGGTGCTCGCACTGGTCCCACAAGTGGTTGTACACGATCGGGCAGAGCTGGTGCACCTCGTCGTGGACCTCGAACAGGTTCATGAAGAACCGCGGGTCGTTGAAGAGGATGATGAGGTCGGGGCGCTCGGTGGCGAGCATCTGCCGGTACAGGTTCCGGTCGCCGAAGCCGTCGATCGGCTTGACGACGATGTCCTCGGTCACCTGGCGCACCGAGTAATCCTCGTGGCGGATGGCCGCGCCGAGCTGGCACACTTGGTACTTGCCCGTGGCGGCGAGGCCGAGTGCCAAATATCTTGACTGAGTTCCGACGCCGCTGCAAGACAACAAATTGTCTGAAATAAGGATGATTTTCTTCTTAGCCACGCTTTTTGAGCTCCGTCTTGATGGATTCTAGCGTTGCGTCCCTTCTCCGGGTCCAATCGGATTCCCAAACGACCAGAACAGCATATCCCGCACGCTCCAAAGCCGCTTTACGTTTCGCGTCTCGGTCCCAAACATCTTGGGCTCGCGTCCCGTAGTCGACGCCGACCATGTCGTCTGGCCCGTATTTTTCGGGGTTCGCATGCCACCAGTCTCCGTTGTACTCGACAACGAGCTTCTTCCCTGGGAGGAAAGCATCCACTCGGTAATGCCCAACGTCGGTATCGAGCGATCGTTCAGACTCGAACGAAGTGTCGAGCTTGACGAGCTCGTCAAGTAACGTCAGTTGCCCGCGGGACGGAGACATGTTCTTGCCCATCATGAAACCGCACGTCACGCCGTACTTGGCGAGCCAAGTCTGCTCGCGTTTTCGCTTGGCTTCTTCAGTCATGTGCAAACCCCAAAATGGATGATTCTCGCCCGAGAAGTGTTTGGACATGAATAGGCCACGACACTTGCTGTCGCAACATTTGACAGCATTCTCCGTAATCTCCTTCGGGAACCTGTACACCTGCTTCTCGCCGCACCCGGCGCACAGGACCCAATCGCCCTTCGCGTTCGCCTTCGCGCTGCCTAGCCAAGCGTCGTATGCCCCGTTCGTTTTGTAGAACTTCGCCGCGCAGCTTCGATCGCAGAAGTTGCCCTTGCTGCGGTCCAATCGGTATTTCGAGCGTCGGAACACCGCCTTGCAATGGTCGCACGTCAGCTCGACGCTGTGTTTCTCGTTCTTCGCCTTCTGTTGCTCGCGGCGAGAAGCTTGAAAGCACGCGTCGGAGCAGTAGACGAATTTGCCTTCGCCGAGCGGCTCAGCGCAACGCTTGCAACCGGTGAGCTTGGACCAGCGCTTCATATTCTGATCCAGATTCGACCGTATTTGTCCATAGTGCATTCCGAGTCGAGATTGACATCAAGTGGTTCAACTATCTCTTTTTCCGGCAAACCTACCACTTCGTGCTGTGTCTGCTCTTCGTGTGAGCCCACAACAGTGCAGTGCTCTGAATCGGCTATCACCACGTCGTACACGCTGTTGGTCGACGGATCAGATACGACATATTGTTCGAACGCTCGGTCCTTCAAATTGAATTGAAGATAGGCATTCAAGCCAAGCGGCGGCGCGCCGAGTCAGCTTCGAATGGCGCAGAGGCGCGCTCGTACCACGAATGCGTTTGCGAATCGAATACGCTGAAGAACCGATGCTTCGTCATCTCGGTGCCGTCACCGTCGACGTGCCTTTCGGACCCAAGGACGATGTACACGATCTTCTCGACCGCGCGACGGTTCTTGTACCACATCGCGTAGTCGAACTCCCACACCTGCCCGACGCGGTCTACGGGCACCATTCCGTCCCCTTGTACTCGCACCATTTGCAGTTCTTCTCGCTCTTGTTCTTGATGGCCATCCCGTTCTTGACGCTGTGGACGAAGTTGTTGAGCACCGTCAGCGTGCGCTTGGAGGTCGTGGGCCCGACCGACACCGGGATGAGGTTGCACAGCTTGCCAGGCTTGGCCGACTTCACCGCGATGATGTAACCGCACTTGATGCGGTCGTGCGGGACGTCGTGCTTCGCCGCCCAGAAGTTCTTGTAGAGCGAGAGCTGGTACGTGACCTTCGGGTCCATCAGCTTCTCCTTGCCCCACGGCCGGCTGGCGGTCTTCCAGTCGAGGACCCAGAACGCGGTGCCGTGCTTCTTGTCCGGGACCTCGATGATGAGGTCGATGAACCCCTTGAAGGACACGTTGGGGT
>JACCDR010582672.1_pt1 | contig 21798 bp, 3 predicted proteins | sample 7446431 | NCBI WGS metagenome assembly JACCDR01 (sample SAMN15323443, study PRJNA562643) | freshwater metagenome | isolation source: river surface water | place: USA:Blue River Watershed | collected 2017-08-17 | reverse complement strand
TATGCTTTTCATCACCAGAAAATGGTGTCGCAAGCCAAATATTCACAGCATTGAGAGCGTCAGCGTGAGAAATAAATCGTGCGCCAAGTGAAAGCACATTTGCATCATTATGTTGACGAGAAAGCTTTACGATATCCATATTAGCTCCATAATAAACAGCTGCGCGGATGCCGTAGAATTTGTTTGCACAAATCGCCTCGCCTTGCCCTGAGCCTCCGATGACAATACCGAAAGCTCCGCTTGGAGTACGGGATATTTCTTTAGCGACAAGCGAGATGAAATCTGGATAGTCGTCCTCTGGATTAAATTCCTTTGGGCCGAAATCTTTTATGTCGTGACCTGCAAGAGAAAGCCTTTCAACAAGAAATGCTTTGAGTTCGAAGCCTGCATGGTCAGAGGCGATGAAGATTTTCATAGGAAAATTATAGCATTATTAGAAGCACCGATTTCCACAAATAAAAATCCGCCGGTTAAGGCGGATAGTAAAGTAAACTCGCGATCAATATTCCCTCGGGCAATTGCAGGCAGTTATGCCAACTAGTTGCTTCAGACTGACGGGTCGTGACGCCGGTTGCTCGAAGCTAATCGATAGGACTAAGGGACTCCCGTCCCCTCAAGCATCCTTCGACACCCTCGAATCATTGCCACGACCCCTTGCCCGTATTCTGACGACCGACGCAGATGTCTCGCCGAACCACTATCTCAGGGTTTATCCACGTGCCTAAGATAGAGGCCTTGCACTCACCGTCGCAGCGGAGGCGCTTGACCACAGCGAAGGAAGAGAGACGGATAGATTGTTGTCTGTTGCTCAGGGGCCCAACGTCTGCGGCCTACTATTGTCCAGCTAGGACGTTGTTCGGTAACAGGTTCTATTTTTCCCGCCCAGCCTCTTCCCCAATGTCAGGTTTAAAGACCTCGAGTTCAGGGGTGATGATAACTTTTGGAGGAAAGAAGTCAAACTTGGAGTGCCTCCTGGACAGAAGGTAATAGCAAAGACTACTACGGAGTAGTGGTCTTTTTATTCATGAAAGAATCATCGATAATCCGCCTCAGTGTTTTTAGGAATTTTCTTGTCTATCCTCAAACTCTCGCTCAATACGCTTTATCCATTGCATCCTGCTTTCGCCGGTGCGCGATTCGAGACTCATGATCGATTTTTTATGCTCCTCGTTTGACATCATGTGTGGTCCTGCCATTTCCATCATCTCCATAACAGTATTTCCAGAGAAGACTCTGTTGCATATACCTCCCAATTCCTTGCACGTGAACGATTTAGACATTGTATATTTTAATCTTATTTAATTAGCAAAAAACCCATCTTCATCAGATAGGTTTTTTTGCTTTATATATGGTTTCCTGCCTTCACCACATGATCCACGAGCGTATGCGTGTACCCCATCTCATTGTCATACCACGCCAAGACCTTTACGAGATTTCCTCCTACGACTCGCGTGAACTTGAGATCTGCAATTGAAGCATGAGAGTTTCCCAGAATGTCTGACGAAACAAGCTCTTCTTCAGTAACCGCAAAAATATCCTTCCAACGATCGGTTCCTGAAGCTTTCTTCAGTGCAATATTTACTTCATCAACAGTCGTCGGCCTCTTAGTGATGAAGGTAATGTCCGCAACAGAACCCGCAACAACAGGGACTCGAATAGAAATGCCGTCGAACTTGTCTTTAAACTGTGTAAGAGCCTTTGCAACAGCAATAGCAGCGCCAGTTGATGATGGAACAATGTTCATTGCTGCCGCCCTGCCTTCTCGATAATCTTTTTTGTTTGGACCGTCGACGATGCCCTGGCTCGCAGTGTATCCGTGAACGGTGTTAAGAATCGCCTTGTCTATACCAATCGCCTCGTCGAGAATAGCGAGCACTGGAGAAGAAGCGTTTGTGGTACATGATGCGTTCGAAGAGATCTGACAATTCTTGAGCCTGTCTTCATTAAGACCCATGAGAACGGTTTCGCCCGGAACACTGTTGTCGCCTTTTGCTGGAGCGCTGATAACCACACGCTTTGCGCCTGCATCAATGTGAACTTTTGCTTTTTCATATGCCGTAAAGAGGCCGGTGGACTCGACAACGACGTCGATATTAAGTTTTTTCCAAGGAAGCTGGAGAGGGTCTTTCTGACTTAAGAACAAAACCTTCTGTCCATCGATCAAAAGATATGGATCACTGCCTTCGACTGCAGTAACCTCAAACGGTGATGTTCGATACACCGTGTCGTACTTGAGAAGATACGCCATGTTCTTGATATCGCCGAGATCGTTAACCGCCACCACCTCGATCTCTTCCCTTTCTCGTGCGACTTTAAGGAAAGCTCGACCAATCCTGCCAAAACCGTTTACCGCTACTCGAATTTTCTTTTTTGCAAACATGTGTTTTTAAGTTAAATACTGGATAAGTATACCAGAGCTACTTGCCCGTAAGGTAGAGTTGCTTTACCTCCGTGGCCGAAAGCGACCTGTTATATATGCGGAACTCATCAAGCCCCGAGGTGCTCCAACCGTTGGCGCAGACATTTGAGCCGATACAAAGGTCGCTTGAATTTGATATATCGCTCGCAGACCAAGCGGAACACGAGTTAGCTCCCACGGATACTCCATTGAGGTATTTAGTGCAGTTACCTGTCCTTGAAATGGTAAAAGCGACATGAGTCCACTCGCCGGTCGTCCCCGAACCAGCACAAGATTCGTAAAGATTATTCGTACCGTCACCGATCTTGAGGCAGTTGCCTCCATATACGCCGTATCCTGCACTGTTGTTGTCGACTGTCCCTTTTTTCGAGAATACTTTATGAGAACTCTCGCTCGGATTCCCGTCAGGCTTTCTCCAATATGCGATCGAGAAATCCTGTCCTGCGCCGAAGTCGAGGACTCCGCTCGCAGGATCTGTGACTCGAACAGAATCGTTCACTCCGTCAAAGTCGATTCCTTGTCCGACCTTGCCGATGGTCAGAGCGGTCGATGTCGCGCCACCGATGAAATAGCCGTGATTATTTTGACCGCTCACATCCTGAATCGAAGTCGTCACATCCTTGCCGTTAAACGTCCAGTATCCTACGAGACCGTCTGTAGCTTTTGTATTTTGTGGAGCGTTCGCTTTGGTTTGGTTTGCCTTTGCAAGAACAGCAACATCTTGACTTGAAAGAGCGCGCGTAAAAATTTTGACATCGTCCATCGATCCATTAAAAGAAAATCCACCTAGATCGTATCCAATTTTTAAAGTACCGTCACCATCTATACTTCCAGTTGTTGCAGCCGTGCTAACAGTTTGCATCGCGACTCCATTATTATAAAAAGTAGCCGTATTGCCCGCTCGATTAACAACAACAGCAGCATGAAACCAAGTCCCAACAGGCATCGAACCGGGCGAAGAAAAGGAATAAACTTTTTGTCCTGACATTGAGTCATTAAGGAAAATTGCCGCTTGACCAGTTGATGGGTAGTCGATAATAAAGAGATATCCTAATAAACCCGACCCTCTTTTTTCAAAAATTGCACGGCCCGTATTGTCATTTTTCTTGACGAATGCAGCCAACGTAAAATCACTTGAACCCATATTAAATGCCGACACCTGACTTGTTTCGACATAATTTCTATTGGTATCAAAAGTAAGCGCGCCACCTTTTTTACCTTTTATCCATATCGGTAGACTCGACCCAGATAAAGTCCCTGTATACCCTCTACCTGAAAAATCTCCTGCCGTTGTTGATGTGCCTTCGTCAAAAGACCAGTATCCGACAAGACCATTGTTGTTGGTAATTTTACGAGCAACCTGTCCTGATCGATGCAGAGAACTCACCTCTGTGGTAGTAAGTGCACGGCTATATATCCGCACATCGTCTATTTTTCCTTGAAAAGCTCGCTCGGCTGCAGTTGAATACCCTCTGCCGATATTTACAGCACTAAAGCTCGCAGGCCAGTTAGTATTCGCCTGGTTGACCACTCGAACTCCATCAATATATGCCTGCACGGTATTACCCGTCCTCGATGCGGCAACGTGATACCACCTGCCCGGTACGATAGTTGTCTGAAGGTCTAATATGGAATATGTAGCAAGATCTACTCCAACCACCATTCCGAAATTTCCTCCGGGGGTAAATGCATTATTTGAATACTGTTCGAATCGGGGTCCAGCATTGTTGCCACCAGCTAGAAACGAAGCATCGAATGGGTTGCGATAATTCGAAACTGATGTTGAATTCATCCAAAACGAAACCGTCCAATCTGTTCCTCCTGATATCTGCGGTATGCTCCCGGCTGTTACATAATTACTGCCACTAAACTGAAGAGCACCCATCCTCTTGCCTGTCGTCCACACCGGACTTCCGGTAAGTGTTCCATTAGTAAAGTTTCCCGAGCTATCACCTGCCACAGTACCCGTCGCATCGTCAAAAGCCCACCACGCAACAAGCCCGCTTGCTGTAGCGGGCTTTGCGATTGTTGCAGCTTGGAGAGGTAAAACCGGAAACAATACCGAAAGCATGAGGCCTGTAATGAGAGTTTTTTTCATACTTATGGAGTTACAGTTTCAGAAGGAGTCTCTTCGGTGGCCACTTGTTCGGTCTCTTCGACAGGGGTTTCAGAAGATGTTTCACCTTCTTCTACGACTTCAACTGGAGATTCTGGAGTAGTTTCTGTTTCAGTCTCACCTTCACCTTCTGTATCCTCTGATGTAGATGGAGTTGTTGTACCAGTCTCACCCTCACCCTGTTCTGGCGTTGGCTCGATCTCGACTGGAGGAATCGGAGTAGTGTTTACCGGCTCGCCACCTACTCCTGACGCCTCGATGATAGAACACTCACCCGGAGCTGAAGTTGGATATCCGTTTACCATCTTCAAGCAGTATGCGTTTCCTGTGATTTCGTCATAGAGAGTGATACCCGTCCTCTTTTCTGGCGATCCAACTTCGAGAGCTCCAACTGACGCAGACTCGATGACGGCCTCTTTAACATATGCGACATTCGCGCTGATCTTTTCAACAACAGCCTCGGTAATGTATGCGATACCGTTTTCTAGCTTGAGTCCGACCGTCTGGAGGAATGAGAGAACCGATGTAGAAACATCTGATGACCAAACAATTGTCTGCGTTGTCGAAGCTGTCGATGTTGCTGCTGAGAGTGTGGTTGATGCAATCATCGCCTTGAGCTCTGCAAGAGCAGCGGTAGTCGAAGCGAGAGTCTGATTGAGTGTCTCGATTGCAAGAGTATTTGCATCTACCTTCATTTCAAGCGACTCAAACTTCCTATCAAGCTCCTGAACGCCAGCGAGGATGAAGGTAGAGAGCTTGTAGATGTCGACTCCCTTTCCACCAGCCGCCAATACTTCAACAGGAGCTTCTTCTGCGATGAGACCGAGGCGCAATGGTGCAGTATCTGATTCCCCGTTGTATCGGTAAGTTGCAACACCCATTGTCTTTAGCTTGTCGAGAGCACCTGCCTTTGCTGCATCATTGAGATAAGTAATGTCATGCTTTGCTTCGCGAGTAGAGATATTTACAAATGAGGTCGCAGCAACATCTCCCATGACCTGAAGCTTGTAAGTAGGGGTCGAGGTGCCGACCATGCCGACTCCCACATTTCCTGAAGCGTCGATCTTGAACTTGTCGGCTTCGAAGGTCTGCTTTGTAGCGACGAACACAGTGACAAAGCCTTGATCGAGAGGACCGCCAGACCATGACTCGAGCGCGATACCAACCGATTCTTCCGATCCTACGGCCTTTCGTCCAACGCCGGCGGTAGATGAGAGAGCGATCCTGTCTCCGATGAAGATGTTTCCTGTCTCGCCATTAACCTTTACTGGCACTCGACCAGAGAGAGCCACTGGTTTCGAACCTGCAATTTCCTTTCCAAGGAGAAGTCCTGGGGCGGTTGATATGATACCTATTACTTTATCTCCCTGCGAAGCTCTCTTGATAGTGGTAGATGCGGTGGTGTCGAGGGAAACTATTTCACCCGCAGAAAGCGTTACATCGAGCGTTGGATAATTTTCTGCGAGGTCAATGTCGGTGATAGCAGCTGTTGTTGCATAAATCGTTCCAGCAGTGGTACCACACGATCCGGTGTCGCGCACACAGAGAGATCCTTGGACAGAGAGAGTTGAAACTGGGGTTGTGGTACCGATACCAAGATTACCCGCCGCAGATAGAACAGATGTAAGCGCTCCCGAGGTGTTGTAGATATCGATGATGTTCGCAGTCTGGCCAGAGATCGGTCTGATGGCGAATGTCGTCGTCGCTGTCGAAGTTGCTGACACCGAGAGGAGTGCGTACGGAGTAGTCGTTCCGATACCCACCGCACCGCCGAGGAATCGAGCTGAGATCGGATTGAAAGACGGACTTGTCGACGAGCCATGTCCTCCGGTCACCGTAAGCCCGCCCGCGATGAGAGCATTGTTGCCGACATTGAGTCCGTTATGAACAGTAAGGTCCTGGCCGAACTGAGCGTTAACGTCTACGGCGAGATTACCCACCTTAAGCGTTCCAATCTGAGCGTTCGAGATATGTGCCCCTCCGATATCGACGATCTCAAGAGCGTTCGAGCCAGTTGATGCAATGTAGGCATAATTACCCTTCACAAACACGCTCGCTGGTGAGGTGAGAAGCGCACCACCGACGGTATCAAGGAGGACTCCTGCATGCCTTGGTGCAGAAGGATTGCTGATATCGACGATTTGGAAAGCGCTCGTGTTGTACGAAGCGATATACGCATAGTTTCCAGACACCATGATACCGTAAGGACCGATGGATGATCCCCCTGTACCGGTAGTAATTGAACCCTTGTGAGTCGGAGCTGAAGGATTGGTGATGTCGACCACTTCGAGAGCACCTGATCCGATCGCGCCAACATAAGCGAAGTTACCCTGGATATCGAGCGAGGTCGGGGTTGCCAACAAGGCGCCCCCTGTTCCGTTGGTAATAGAGCCTTTGTGCATAGGCGCTACTGGGTTTGAGATATCAATGATCTCGAGCGCACTTGATGCATATGAAGCAACATACGCGTAATTACCCTGAACTTTTACAACAATCGGATTGCTGAGAAGTGCGCCGCCCTGGCCGTTTACGATCTTTGCCCTAAAGACCGGATTAGCAGGATCAGAGATGTCGATCACGTTAAGAGCGTTCGAGGTAAATGCTGTTACATAAGCGTAATTTCCTGAAACCGCGACTGAGTAAGGAGTCTGGAGCGCAGCACCTCCGGAACCGTCGACGATCTTGCCCTTATGAACTGGATTCGCAGGATTCGAGACATCGATAATTTCAAGTGCATTCGATCCGGCCGATGCGATGTACGCATAATTTCCAACGACGACGATACCTGAAGCTCCAGAAAGGGCCGCGCCTCCGGCACCGTCAGCGATCTTTCCTTTGTGCGCAGGCGCTCGAGGATTCGAGACATCGACGATTTCAAGGGAATTCGATACGTTAGAAGTAACGTATGCGTAGTTTCCAACGACATAGACTCCCCATGGTCCGCTCAATGCGGCACCTCCCGCGTTATGGACGAGCGATCCTGCATGGGTTGGTTGTATGACACCTCCTTCGAGATTGAATCCGGTGGTCGAAGCGATGGTAAAGAACGGCCTGGTACCGATAGCTGACGAGGTAGCCATGGCGAGGAATGGAGTAGTAGTCCCAGAAGCAACTATCGAGAGCGTCGCGTAAGGAGTCGAGGTTCCGATACCAACGTTCGACGAAGTTGCGACGATAAACGACGTCTTGGTGGTCGAGCCGACGACGAATCCGAGCTCGCCCGCATTCTGGACCACTGAGAGCTTCGCCCAAGGAGTAGTGGTTCCGATACCTACCCTGCCTCCCGCGTCGATGATGAACGTGGTCGAGGTTGCTACAGCCGAAGATGACGAAGCAATGAGGAACTGAGGTGCAGTACCTCCTCCGTAGATCGCCATTGAAAGCCTTGCCCAAGGCGACGTAGTTCCGATACCTACAGCGCCACTCGTCATGATCCTCATCTTCTCCGATCGAGAGCCGGAGTAAGTATAGAAGCCAAGATCCGACGCCGCACCGATGGTTGCGTTGTAGAGCGCACTCATACCTGGGCTGATTCCGTAGCCTGCGCCGCCGAAGTTGCTATCGCTAAGGTAGATCGAGCCAGCTACAGGAGAAGCTGCTGATGAACCAGAGTTAGTTTGTATAGCTATATCATTAAGAACGTGGAGCTTAGCGCCTGGGCTAGTCAAACCTACACCCACGTTCGATGAAGTGTTTACGAATATTGTCGAAGTTCCGACGACAGTGTTTGTGCCACTAAAGTATGCAAACTGCCCCGTCGTTCCTGTTGGACTGCTTCCTCCCGAAGTAAGACACGTGCCGTTTATCGCAAAACAGCCGCTCGAAAGATTGATTCCTCCTCCGCTCGAGTAGAACGTGGTCGTAGCGGTCGTGAAGTTAGCGATACCACCAATCGAGAATCGAGAGCCCGGAGTCGATGTTCCGACGCCGACATTGCCGCTAGATGCGACTATGAAGTTGGTAGCTGTCGACGATCCGACTGCAAAGCCGACTTCTCCCGCATTTTGATTGACCGAGAGCTTTGCCCATGGAGTGGTGCTTCCAATACCGACTCTTCCACTTGAAAAGATGAATCCGTTTGAAGCGTTAAAAGTCATCTTTGCTGCCGAGTCATCTAGTGTAAAGAGAGTACTGTTTATATTATTACCAACATCTCCAAGGGTGGCTATTCCTAGATCTTGAACCTCAAAGAAACTATTAGGATAATCCGCCCCCTGCACTCTGAAAAGCACCTCTCCTGAGACAGAGCCTTCCACAGCAAGTTTTGCAGGCGGTGCGGTAGTTCCGATCCCGACGTTGCCCGCGGTCGTTATCCTCATGGCCTCAGAAGCTGTGTTAAACACAAGGTCAGCATCGATATCGCCAAGGGCCGGCGTTCCAACGACAACCGAAGTGATGCTTGCACCTGTCGTAAAGTTCGATCCATCGAAGCCGTTAAAATTGAGACCTCCAAGAACATCATTAACAGTCACAATGGCCCTTGAGGTTGGTGTGCCTCGAGATTTTTGTAATCTGATAACTGGGTTCTGAGCACCGCTAGCTGTTCGTGTTACAGAGAGACTTGCAGTAGGACCTGTCGTACCTTCAATCTCAAGACCGAGCGTAGGGGTTGTAGTACCGATACCAACGTTGCCGTTGAATACGGGTGACTGCATCCATACAGTCGATCCAGTCGTCAGCTCCCAGCCCCAGGTAAAGATAGTTCCGACCGACTGCGATGAAGAGAGGCCGTTCTCGTTGTTGTCTCCGATATGCCAGTTAATGTTGTTCGTCGTCGTACCTGTGAATGTGTATGATATTCGAGACCAGGTGGTAGTGCTCAAGCCATCGACCGCGCTGTAACACTTGCCTCCGATGGTGTTCCAAGCCGAGGTGTTGTTGATCACCATACAGAAGTTAGTTGCGGTTCCAAGTCGTACCCAGACGCTTGCGGTATAGATCGTTCCGTTTGCAGCCGGGAGGTTCTGATACATATCCCATCCAGCACCGTTCGTAAACGTATTAGTGCTTGCCGAGTTTGCAACACCGTCAGGACCGGTCACATTTCCATTCGTATATGAACCCTGAGAAGTGTTCCAAGTAGGCGTATTTGTAGGACCATAGCTGTAGGTTCCGCCGCCGATTGCTCGGAAGTTAGTCGAGCCGAGGACATTCGCATTTATATTCTGTGCAAAGATAGTTCCGGTCGCATTGAGCGCTCCTGCGATGTACGCATCACCTACGACGGTTAGTCGGGCATGAGGAGAAGTGGTACCAAGACCCATGTTACCTGACCCATTGATCCTCATTCGCTCGACGAGTGCGCTTCCATTCGAAGTGTAAAGACCCACTGCCGAGTTCTCTGGCATACTGATCGCCGATCCAAGAGACGCAGGCGATCCACCACCCATCGTAAACGATACATATCCGGCCGAAGTGAGTAGATCACGACCGAGTCCTAATCGAGGGTTTGATTCCGTCTGATAGTAATGACCGCCTGAGCCGTTGGAGTCAAACCGGAAGTTTCCTGTCGCAGAGCTTCCCACCTGGAAGACGCCGCTCGTAGGAGTAGCAATACCGACACCGAGGCTTCCTGTCATATAGGTGTTGCCCGCGACAGATAACGATTGAGCAGGGCTCGTAGTGCCAATACCAACGTTTCCGTTAAGATCGATTGTCATTCTATCTGCAGCCTGAGTTCGCAAGAAGAGAGAACCAGCTTCTCTGTTTTCGACATATGAACTAAGTCCGCTCTGATATACGAGAAGACCATCGGTTGACGCCATACCCGTGGTGCTGTTGATGAGCTGCAAATATGGAGCTGTGTTATCGTAGACAGACAACAGTCGCGCAGGAGAAGTAGTAGTACCAATCATTACATTTCCGGCGATACCCATATTTGCATTCGTTGACACAGCCTGATTGCCGTTAACCATGAGCATAGCTCCGGCACCAGGAGTCGACACGGTATTATTGACGCTCGCAATAGTACCTCTGGTATCGATAATCCTCCACTGAAGGTTAGGAGCGAACTCACTTGTTCTTACTCGGATAAATATAGTCTTGTTTCCTCCGTCGCTACCAGTGACACGAACCTCACTCAATCGCGGGTTGTAGGACTGTCGATCTACATTAATCGTCGACTGGACAGCGAAATGGGTCGTCATAACCTCGATCGTTCCCTCTTCTTCGCTGTTATTTGATCCGATAGAATAGCCGATTTTTACATTGCTTCGGTTGCTTACGGTCGCAAGACTTACCCAGTTCTCGGTGCCCAAAGAAAGGCTGAGTGTGTTTCCGGTACCAGTGGTAAGAGCGTAATTGGAGTCAGCCATAGTGAGAGACCCTGTAAAGCTTGCTGCACTCGAGATTGTCTGACCGTTGATGGTTGAAGATGTAGTAACTGGCTGGAGGAAAGTTGTAGACGTGTTGAATTTGATTATTCCACCTCCAACTGGGTTAACTATAGTTGTATCGAGGAGGTCTGTCGTGATATTGAGCACGTTGGTAGCATTACCCGCTCCGCCGGTGCTTGCCCTAAGTCCGAGACCTCCCGAGGCGTCACCTGCACCGATACCTGCACCGAATGAGCCAACATTAACTATCGTAGAGTTGAGGTTGCCTGAAATGAGTGCGTTGCCCTGTACTCCAAATGCCATAGCTGGAGTCGAGGTACCAACTCCAACGTTTCCGTTTGCTGCTACTACGAAGTTCGTTTTCGTCGATGAACCAACAGCGAACGCAACTTCACCCGCATTCTGATTTACCGCAAGCTTCGCCCATGGAGTCGTCGTTCCTACTCCGAAGTTTCCGCTCACCCCGTTTACAAACGAGTTACCAGTAGTGTTGATTGAAAAGCCCGAGTTACCAGCGTTGATTGAGGTGTCGTTAAGGTAAATCGAACCGGTTCCCGTTCGAAGAGTTCCTTTTACCCAAAGATTCGATGCGAACGTAGAGGTTGCATTAGCACCAGTTCCGTTAACATCGAGGAATCCTGCGATAGTCGAGGTTGCGGTGGTCGAGGTTGCAACAAAGCTGTCGAGTCGGACGACTCCATTTACTGACAACTTAGTCGAAGGATTCATGTCACCAATACCGATGTTCCCAGAGTTTCCAAGCATCCTCATGTACTCGACGCCGTCGGTTGGGCCGCCAGAACCGGTGTAGATGAATCGGAGGTCGTCGCCAGAATCGTCTCCCCAAGCGATAACGGTATCGGCTGAGTTTATGCCCTCGTCTTTGATACCGAAGTATCCTCCGTCGCTTCCGCCTCCTCCAACAACGAGACCTGCATCCATCCACGATCTATATGCACCAGACATTTCATTATTATCAACACCGATGATACCACCAGTAACGTCAAGCTTAACATCAGGACTTGCAGCACCGATGCCAACATTACCGTTTGCATCAATTACAAACGGAGTGGCGTCTGGTGATGTTGTATCCTCAACAACAAATGATGCATTTGATCCAAGGTTGGTTATGCTGAGAGTTGCCACAGGTGAGGTTGTGCCTATTCCGAGGTAACCGTTAGTAGTAAGTCGCATTCGCTCAGTAGTTCCGGTCGAGAGGAAGCGAATGTCGCCTGAGCTGTCATCTATCTGATATCCATTTGTGCCGTTTCGCGAGAACTGAAGAGCAGCACCAGTTGGCTTATCGAGCTGGAGGGTAACACCTGAGCTGTTAACGATAGAGGTTCGAGCTGTAGGAGTTGTTGTTCCAATTCCCACGTTTCCTGATGAATTGATAATCATCGCCTCGCTTGAGTCACCCGCTGTGCTGAATCGAATATTCGATGATCCGTTATAGCCAGTCTTAATGTTCAAATCAGAATCATTACCATGAGTAGCTGAGTTAAAGTAACCAGTCCAGCCCTTGAATGTTCCTGCGCTGGTTGAATAACCGAGGTGTGCATTCGTACCCTTTATAGCAACCGTGCCAACACTACCAACACCGGTTGCAGCAACAACAAGCGGAGCGTTTGGAGTAGTTGTGCCGATACCAACATAACCAGCTCCTGTAATGTTCATCAAATTATCTGCGCCATAAAGACCGAATGTAAGAAAGTTTGAAGTCGATCCCGCAGAACCTGAGTGGTTAAAGCCCATATAGCCAGAGTTTCGAGTGCTCTGAGCCTGACCAATGAGCATGATGTAGTTTCTTGATGATCCTAGGCTTGAATTCATAAATGAAGTAGCCCAATTAAATGCGTCAGGTGCTGAGGTGGTGTCAATTCTGAAGGCAGGATTCTGATCTCCACCGGTGTGCGTAATGGTAAGTTTCGTATTCGGGGTTGTAGTTCCAATACCGACATTTCCACCAGCGGTGATAACCGTACTGAGTGCACCAGAAGTACCATATATATCGAGAATGTTAGCGGTCTGACCCGAAACAGGTCGAAGTGCTAACGTGGAAGTTGCAACACCTGAACCAGAGATAGAAAGAGTTGCATATGGAGTCGACGTACCGATTCCCACGTTTCCTGCTGTCGGACCACCGATAACAGTCATCCTTACGGCTGAATTGGTAACAAAGTTGATGCTACCAAAAGATCCGTTTGAAGCATTACCGTTATTAACGAGATTCGTGTCGGCATATGTTCCATACCTGAACGGACCCGACCCTCCGGAATTAATTTCAAGATCAGTTGAATTACCAACGTTACCTACAGCACGGCTCACTCGCAATATTGTGCTTCCATAAGTAAACGCAGGATGCGTCTTGGTAAACTCTGCAACAACGAGATTCGTACCCGCTCCGCTATCCAATCCCTGAACAGTAAGCGGAACTGTAGGAGCAGCTATACCAACTCCTACATTTCCAGCCGCGGTAATAGTAAAGCGCTCATCGCCTGCCTGGAAGTTACTTGCAGAAGATGTAGCGAAATAACTAAGCTTTCCATCGTTGTTATTAAAGACAAAGGCGGAAGAAGGATTAGCATTTGTTGAGCCGAAACCGATTCCGGTATTCCATCCTCCGTTAAATCCATTTAGATCAAGCCCGACCGCCTGACCTCGATGATTAATATAATCACCCTGCTGCATAAACGTGCTTGAGTAAGTTTGCCCGGAAACAGAGAGTCGTGCAGATGGTGTTGTTGAACCTACTCCTACATTTCCGCTTCCTGTATCGATAGTGAATCGTTCAGTTCCTGAGTTGCTCTTGAAATGGAAACCTGACTGATTGGTGAGATCTCGCGATGCCTGGAAGGTCAATCCCGCACCTCCCCACGACTCGGTGATAGATGAAGAAGCATTCGATGATCCGGATGAGTTCGTCATAAGCAAGATGGTCGAAGCACCAGATGCGCTCGTATTCGTGCTTCGAATTCCAAGAACAGGCAACGAATCTTCAATCGAGAGATCCTGATACGCAGTTGTCGTTCCTACGCCCAAACTACCCGTCGAAGTTATTCGAGCTCTTTCCGATCCATTTACTGAAAATACCAAATCGTTTGTTGATTCAATCTGTCCAACCCCAGCGTAACCGCCACCCTGAGTCGATCCAGCTATTTTGAATCCTACCGCTGAACCTGCGTTGTTAAACGCACTAAGGAATGTACTACCATTCGAGTCAGTATTTTGGAACCTTCCACCGATAAAGGTGTTAGATGATCCAGCCGAACCCGCCTGATATATATTTCCTGCAACTGAAAGTGCCGAGCCTGGAGTTGTTGTACCGATACCCATATTTCCGCCAGCAGCAAACGTAAATCGCGGATTTCCAGAGTCGTAGATTGAAAGATCGTTTGCTGATGGCGATCCGCCGTAATATCCAAACTGCCACGTGCTTGTCCAAGCAGATGTCTGGCTGAAATTGACTCCATAGAAGTTTGAGGAGGTTCGTCGATTAAGTCGGAGGTGTGCGTCGTTTCCACCGGCCGGATCAAGAGCAACAAAGTTGTCTGATGAACCAGATACAGTGAGTTTTTGTGCCGGAGTAGTAGTACCAATACCAACCTCTCCACTCTTCTGAATAAGAAGTCGCGCATTGCCACCCGCACCATTATTCTCGTTTCCAATGACGAAGTCATTCGTATTTGACCATCCTCCGACTCCAGCAACCCAAGCGTCATTTGTATCATTACCATTAGTCTCAAAGAAACCGATGGTCGCTTCACCAGCAGAAGCTGAATCAAAATTCACACGCGCCATACCATAGGCAGAGTTTGATGAAACGACACTGAACTTTTGCTGAGGAGTAGTAGTACCCACACCAATATTTCCGTTTACATCCACAACCATACGTGTATTAGCAGACCCGTTTCCGGTCTGGAATATCAATCCCACGTTGCTGTTACCTAATGTGGAAGCACCAATAAAATTATTGTATGTAGTACCTGCATTATTGAGATATCGTGTTACTGTTGTTGCGCCAATGTTGGTGAATCGAGCAACCTCTCCTGCCACTCCAGAATTTACTTCAAATGTTGCTGCTGGTGCTGCACCTGTACCCACACCAAGTCGTGAAGTAAAGAGATTTGTTGATGAAGCGGTGGTAGAGAAGAAGTTGGTGGTCGTAGCCGAAGTGCCCGTAGCATTAACGAACGAGAGGTTAGACATTGAGAGTGTGCCTGTCGCAATTACGTTTCCAGCATATATATCACCCAACACAGAAAGTTTCGCAAAAGGTGAAGTTGTTCCAACGCCAACATTTCCCCCATTCGCAACTATAAATGAAGTTCGAGTCGATGACCCTACAACAAATTCTGGACCTCCATTTCCATTAGGATTAACTGAGAACGCACCCCATGGAGTTGTAGAAGCAATACCGACTCGTGGGTATCGTATAGCTCCAGCACCATCTGACTCTGCGTATGCTGTAATGAGTGCATTTCCATCTATCTGAGCAGAATAGCTTTCAACTGTACCTGTAGCGGCAGTTGCGGTCACTGGCATGTCTATCCATGAAATCTGACCAGCATTTGTATCAAACATCATCGCACCGAGCTCGAGGTTGTCGATATTTGTCGTGCCTGACGAGAAGTCGTATCGGAGAGCTCCGCCACCAACATCAAACCCGCCAGCAAATGTAGAAGTTGCAGAAGTTGATGTTGCGGTGAAATTTGTACCAACAATCTCACCTACTACTGAGAGCTTCGCGTACGGCGAGCTCGTGCCAATACCCATATTTCCTGAAGACGCGATTATTCGAGCAAGCTCGGTTCCCGAGGTATTCTCGAACTTGATGTTTGCAGATCGGAACGCGATATCACCTACGTTGGCTGCAAGGATAAGTCGATCAGTGTTAGAAGTTCCAGCATGGTTCGAGATCGTGAAGGTTCCTCCGCTCGAGAAGAGCTGTCCATTGTTTCCGCCGTTCACGAAGTTGATTGCGGTGTTGTCGGTCGGAAGCGAGAAGGTCGTGCCTGTCGCCGTAAGATTACCTCCAATATACGCGTCGCCTGCGACCGAGAGCTTTGCAAATGGAGAACTTGTTCCGATTCCAAAGTTACCATTACTTGCAATTCTCGCCTGCTCGTTAGTGAATAGGCTGAATGTTATTGCTCGGGATCCTGCTGCTGCATTTCCTACGTCTGCACTCATACTAAGCACTCCTCCAGAAGCACCAAAAGTATGCTGAACTCCTCCAGCGGCAGTGTCCTGAAGTCTTATATTAGGAGCACTTGCAGCTATGTGAACAGGTGATGTCGGTGAAGCAGTTCCAACACCGATACTTCCAGACACATACGCATTTCCTCCCACTGAGAAGAGAGCTGCTGGAGAAGTCGTTCCAACACCCACATTGTTATTAAGAACAATGAACTGCGTACTCGTTCCGACACCGGTTGAAGATGACGCAACTACAAATGTAGGAGAAGAAGCTGCAAGATTATGTGAGCCGACCGAGAGTTTACCCCAAGGAGTTGATGAGCCTACTCCGACTTGGTTTGTACCCGTGAGCCTCAATGACTCCGTGTAATTAGTTGAATCGTTTGGAGCGTTGAGGAATGATGTGTGTCCTTGATTACCACCTCCATCACCTCGAGAAGCTACATAAAGAGCGCTGTTCTGAGAAAAGATTTGCGCAGCGTAGTTGTTATTTACTGAGTTCGAGAACTTAACTGAATTACCTGAAAGAAGAGCTATTTCGCCGGCGCTTGGTGTGGGCGCGCTCGCGCTCATCTTGAGCCATCCGCTAAGTGTTGTGTTTCCAGTTACCGCAAGAGTTCCTGTTGCAGACACATTTCCTCCAAAGTACCCGTCACCAGCTACTGAAAGTTTTGCAAATGGCGACGAGGTGCCAACGCCCACGTTACCTGTCGAACTGATCCTCATAGTCTCAATTCCACCGTTGGTAAATCCGAGTGTTGAAGCCGCAGGGGTGAAGAAGCCTGTACCGCCCGCAGAGTCAATCGAGAGATTAGGTGCCGACGCCGAACCTGTACCTCCAAAGACCTGGAGACCACTCGGGTTGAAGCTTGCGACGCGGACACCCGCAGAGGAAACGCGTACGACATTCGACGCGTCGCGGTAAAGGCCAGTGTCGGCCTGATTCCCAAACGTGAGCGCGGGTGCCGCAGCAGTTCCCTGCCCGAGGGCCAACGTTCCAGTCGCCGTGATGTTCGCTGCCGAAATGTTACCCGAAAATAAACCATTACCCTGTACTGAAAGCAACTGCGACGGGGATGTTGTACCGATACCCATATTACCCGCAGAACTTATTCTCGCTAATTCATTTCCACCTCGAGAAAAGGCGAGGTTTGCGCTCGTACCATCATTAATTATCTGCCAATAATTAGCAGGAGATGTTAACTGTAATATTGAATTCGCTCCAGCGGCTATTGATTCAATTTCTGATGTGACATTACCGGTGCTATTTGATACAACCAACTTAGATCGAGGGGTAGTAGATCCAATTCCTACGTTACCTACTGGGAAATATGAAGAATTTGTTCCGCCCGATGCAACGCTCTTATCCAAGAAGAGTGAAGTTCCTCCGCTTCCTCCAATTTCGATCGTAGATGCACTGTTTGCGCGGAGAATCTGGAATGCTGAATTCTGAGACTGGATACCCGTCATAATCGTATTCGCGTTATTGAAGGTCGCCTGAGCATTGAAGACTGCTGCCCCTCCAACTGTAGTCGCTCCGGTAATATTCGCAGTTCCTGTAACAGCAAGAGTTGTTCCCGGAGTTGTCGTACCAACACCAACGTTCCCATTCGAAAGAATCGTCATTTGCTGAGTGCTGTTTGTAAAGAACGCAAGATCAGTTGTTAGAGCGGCGTTCATTATCGCCCTGACGCGAGCACTGTTAGTAGCTCCTATGGTTGAACCGTTTGTAAGAAGAGAAAGCTCTGAGAAGTTACCGCTTTGAGATGTAGCACTGTTAGTTAAACGTAGAAGATTAGTTCCAGTACCAGCATTACTTGAAGCTATCTCGAGTTTTGCGCCTGGAGTCGTAGTGCCGATACCAATATTTCCAGAATCTACGATTGTTAGACGTACCGAGTCATTAACATCATCATAAATCTGGAACCTTTGCTCACTAGTTCCTGGGTCATAAACATCGAAGCTCCATCCTCGTGTACCTAGAGTCGTAGGATTTAATTCGATGGTTGCAAAATCATCTAAAGCAGCACGCTCTCCGACGATGATTGTTTCAAACGTCGAACCTTGCTGATTTACTCGTCCGAACTTTGCTTGACCGAATACATCAAGCTTTGCGCTCGGAGATGTAGTTCCAATACCCACGTTTCCGGTTTGAAGGATATGAAATGCGTCGCCCGCTGACTGACCGTAGATATTAAACCCGTTAGTACCGCCATGCTTTCCTGCCCACCACTGGTTTGTCTGAGCACCAGTAGGTGAATTCGGATTTGCACCGAAAGTGACTATTGAATATCCGTTTGAAGCGGGACCAATTCTTATTCCTTCTGAATAGTTGTTAGCTGTCTGTCCAAGAGGATCAATATTGAGCGTTCCTGAAATAACAACTCTCGTGACTGCAGTTGAGGTACCCACAGCAAGGTTTGCAGCAAACAGGTTGGTTGAACTTGCGGTCGTCGAGAAGAAGTTGGTGGTCGTAGCAGAAGTGCCTGTCGCGTTAACGAAAGTGAGGTTCTGGAGCGTAGATGAGCCGGTGGCGAGGAGGTTTGCAAATGAAATCGTACCTGTCGCAGTAAGGTTTCCTCCGATATATGTATCACCTGCAACAGATAGTCTTGTGAAAGGAGTAGTGGTTCCGATACCGACATTGCCAGTAGAGGTAATCCTCATCCATTCACTTCCTGCAGTATTGAAGGTCATGTTTCCGCTCTGCTGGAGATAAATGTATTCCGCGCCAGTCAGACTACCAGTCTGATTCACGATAGCTGAGCCGCTTATATCAGAATAGAGCGCGAGCGGAACGTATGCACCGGCGTTTGCCGCAAATCTTGCTACGTAGGCACTTGAGGCGTCAGGTGAATCAACCGAAAGCCTGACAGACGGCGTCGTCGTTCCGATTCCGACATTACCCGCACCGGTAATCGTCATCCTGTTAGTCGTACCGTTTGTAATAAAGTAGATCGGTGAGTTTACTCGAGTTCCGATTGAAAGCGCAGATGGGTTAATACCCGCAGAAGAGTTTGCATAGAATATAGAAGACGAGAGCGCTCCGTTTGAATCATTGAAATCAACTCCCGCATAGCCCGTCGTTGAAGTATTCGTGACTCCCACAGCCGCAGTACCCGCTGCTGAAGAAGAAACAGTCAACCTGTATACCGGTGAAGATGTACCCACACCCACGTTTCCACCAGACGTAACGGCGAGCGCAGCAGAAGGATTGTTACCCGACCCCAAGAGTATTTTTCCGCTTGTAAAATTCTTGATTGCAAGATCACCTGCAGAAGAATCAGTCATGAACTGCCCAGCACCTCCAGATATACCAAACTGACCTTCCGTAGAGGTCCTTCCAACACTCAAGTAAGTAAATGCATTCGAAGCGCCCGAGAGAGACTGTACACCGATAGTATTTCCTGCCAACACATCAAGTTTTGCTGATGGAGATGTTGTTCCTACTCCAAAGTTTCCGCTCACCCCATTTACGAACGAGTTGCCGGTGGTGTTGATTGAGAAGCCAGAGTTACCAGCGTTGATCGAAGTGTCATTAAGGTAAATCGAGCCAGTTCCCGTTCGGAGAGTTCCCTTTACCCAGAGGTTCGATGCGAATGTAGAGGTTGCGTTTGCCCCAGTGCCATTAACATCGATGAAGCCCGCGAAGGTTGAAGTGCCGGTTCCGATTACCGCAAAGTTTGTTGTTGTTGCACTAGTGGTAGTCGACTTGTCTGCAATCAGATTTGAAAAGACGAGATTAGTTGCCGTGAGGTTTGTGGTGAAGAAATTGGTTGTGGTTGCCGAGGTGCCTGTTGCGTTTGTAAACGTCAGATCCTGAAGAGCAGTAGTACCTGTAGCACTGAGATTTCCGCCGATATACGCATCACCCGCTACCGACAATCGTGCGAACGGAGAAGTGGTACCAATACCGAAGTTTCCAGAGTTGCCAAATCGCGCCTTCTCATTAAATCCACCATTAGTGTAAGTGCCGAACGCGAGAGTTGATCCAGCGCTAATAGACACAGGGTCTCCAGAAGTCTGGGTGGTGATCGTTCCACCGGAGATATTGAGGCTTCCGACGCCGCCAGTGAAGTACGCGGTTCCAGTCACCGAGAACTTTTGACCTGAAGGAGCGGCACCTCCGATAGAGACATTGCCGTTAGGAAACACTGTGAGTCCACTAGAACCCGCCGCAACCGTGAGCCCTCCCGCAAATGAAGAAGTAGCGGTCGTTGTTGAAACTGTTACAGGTAGAGCAAATGCATATGAGCTTCCAGGAGTCCAGGTGTAATCAGTTGTCATTGTAGTGCCACCATCAGTGCTATAACGACCGATAAGCGGACGGACAAATGGAGTTCCCACACTGTCGAAGAAATTTTGATTGTTGGGACCGATCGCGGTACCCGAACCCAATCGCAAATACTCAGTACCGTTGTTATCTCGATCGATATGAAGATACTTTGCATTTCCGTTACCCTGGATCTTCACAATACTTGCCCCAGCAACACTAGGTAGGCCCACCTGTAATGTGGTTGTTGGTGTGTCGGCATAGAGCGCAAGAGATCCTGCAGCATTTCGATAGAGACTTGTCTCCGAGCCGAATTTAATACCCCCTGCCACCGCTGTTGAATCTGCAAGAGACAGGATCGCTTGAGGAGTCGTCGTACCGATACCAACGTTTCCTCCTGTTTTAATAATCATCTGACCACCGTTAGCTTCACGGAACGCCACATCGCCTCCAGATGGTCTGTTTATATAAAGAGTTGAGTTGTCTGTAGTTCTTCCCGATGCAAAGTTATAGTTCGTGCTACCCGTCCTTCCGTTAAGGGTAATAACATTGTAGATCGCACTGTAGTCAGCATTTCCAATATAAATATCTCCCGCAGAAGCATTTCCTCCGTAAACAGTAAGTTTGTAATTAGGAGTTGATGTACCAATACCTACATTGTTATTCACAATATTAAGACCAGTATCAGTTGACAACGAGCCCGCATCGCCGCCCGTATAACCTGTAAAAAGACTAATGCGATTAAAATCGGTTGCAATACTATAACGATCAGCATTGTATGGTCCCATAAACATACTTGCCTCGTTAACTCCTGGTCCACGAGTAAACTTTGCAAGAATAGCTGCATTTCTTTGTACTGTAAGTGCAACTGCTGGAGCTGTGGTTCCGATACCCACGTTGCCGCTCGTATCTATGCTCAATCGCTCTGCACCTGCAGTATTGTCGTAGATTCTAAATCGCCCAGCGAGACCCGAAGCGGTATTACCTGTCTGGATATACCAGTTCCTTCCACCTGTTCCTTGCGTTAAAAGGTCAAGTCGCGAGGCTGACGATCCACCTGAATTTGTATCCTCGACGCGGGCTCGCGTGTCGCCTGAAGTACCAGAAACTACCAGCTTTTGGTCAGGAGTAGTCGTCCCAACACCGACGTTTCCAGCACCTGTGAATGCCACATTTGTCGTGTATGACTCAGCACCATAATTCGTAAGTGCGGTTCCAGCCTGGAAGTACAAGGTGCCCGACTGATTTGTTGGAGCGATAATTCGTGGGGCAGTACCTGTATCGACTCCAGCAGTTGTTGGATAGAAAGTCATTGCCGGATTTGCGCTGCCTGCAGTATCTTCTCCAAGAGTAATAAGCGAGTTTGCTGTGAGTCTTAATTCGAGAACGTTTCGGTTCTGAGGAGCCACGCTCACACCGTTAAGCGAGAAGAGTCCCCTTCCGATCACATCAAGTT
>JACCDR010264987.1_pt1 | contig 21799 bp, 16 predicted proteins | sample 7446431 | NCBI WGS metagenome assembly JACCDR01 (sample SAMN15323443, study PRJNA562643) | freshwater metagenome | isolation source: river surface water | place: USA:Blue River Watershed | collected 2017-08-17 | reverse complement strand
CATCAGTGCAAAAACATGGATGAATTACTGGAACAGGTTTACTACTTTATGGACACTGCGGCACCATTTCCGGGTGGGCGGCATGGATTGAAGTAGTTGTATCACAATTAGGATCAGTTATTTAGCTTGTTTGAGCTCAAGGAGTTTGTATGCAACATATGTACGTCAGCGATATTATGCAGCACCATCCGTTAACCTTTACCGCCAGCATGAGTCTGGTGGCTGCCGTCGATTTACTGGTTGAGCGCGGCGTTTCTGGCGGCCCGGTACTCAATGCCCAGTCGCAAGTGATTGGTTTTTTGTCTGAGCAAGATTGCATTCGACGTATGCTGATGGCGGCGTATTATGACGAAACCGTGGCGTTGGTGCAGGATGTGATGAAAACCAATCCGATGACGGTGGCGCCGGAGTTGGCGCTGGAGGATGTGGCGCAGTTGATTGTGGCCAATACCCCTAAATTGTATCCAGTAGTGGATGAAGATCGGCGCCTGCTTGGTGTGGTGTCGCGGGGGGATGTGTTGAAAGCCCTAGATCGCGAGCTGCACTCGCACTACAAACGCTAAGATTGGGGCTATTGTTTTGCAATATCAAGCCGCTAGGTTGCCGTAGGAGTGACCTGCGGCTTGCTGTTTTTATCAGTGGTATTTTTTGTTGTGCTTTTGGCTAATTGGCTCACTTGCTAACTGGCACATCGCGCTGGCGTGGCTGGCTGCGGGGGCAAAAAATTGCTAGCATAGCGCCGTTCTAGCGAATAGGAGCTACTTTTGTCCACTGTTTTGTCTGTTGCCGCCTTATGGCCGTTGTGTCAGCGTGTCTTACTCAAAGATCGCTTTCGTTTTATCCGCCAATTAAAACAGCTGCAGCGCTCTGCAGAGCCGAGCCCTTCAAACAATTCTGAATGCAGTTCTGAACAGGGCGTGCACGCCGAGCTAACGCATAGCGCAGCGCCAACCACGAACGCGGAAGACACTCAGCTGCAAGCGCGATTACAGGCGCTGGCCGTACAAATAGAAGCGTCCATGGCAAAAGTCACGTTGCGCCAGCAGACGCAGCCGCGGCTGAGCTACCCGGCCGAGTTGCCGGTTAGTGGCAAAAAAGACGATATCAAAGCTGCCATTGCCAATCATCAAGTGGTGATCATTGCCGGCGAGACGGGGTCGGGCAAGACCACGCAGATCCCGAAAATTTGTTTAGAATTGGGACGCGGCATTTTTGGTTATATCGGCCATACCCAGCCTCGACGGTTAGCGGCACGCAGTGTTGCCCAGCGGCTGGCGGATGAATTGGAGCAACCGCTGGGGCAGGCGGTGGGCTATAAGGTTCGTTTTGGTGATCATACCGCGGACAACACCTTGGTCAAATTGATGACCGACGGTATTTTATTGGCAGAAATTCAACAAGATCGCTATTTAAATCAATACGATACTATCATCATCGATGAAGCGCACGAACGCAGCCTTAACATCGATTTTTTGCTGGGCTACTTTAAACAGTTGTTGCCCAAACGGCCGGATCTAAAACTCATTATTACCTCGGCCACCATTGATCCCGAGCGGTTTTCTCGTCATTTTGATAACGCGCCCATTATTGAAGTCTCAGGTCGAACCTACCCGGTGGAGGTGCGTTATCGCCCGCCGGCAGAGCAGGCCGATAAAGATGCCGATAGCTTGCAACCGCTGTTTGATGCGGTACAAGAGCTGTATCAGGAACCTCCGGGCGATATTTTGGTCTTTATGAACGGTGAGCGCGAGATCCGTGATGCCGCCGATGCGCTACGAAAATTAGCCTTACCGCACACCGAAATTTTACCGCTGTATGCCCGTTTAACAGCGCAAGAGCAAAACCGCATTTTTGCCCCGCACACGGGTCGGCGTATTATTTTAGCCACCAACGTGGCGGAAACCTCCTTGACGGTGCCAGGGATCCGTTATGTCATTGATCCTGGTACGGCGCGGATCTCGCGTTACAGTTATCGCAGTAAAGTACAGCAATTACCGATTGAGGCGATTTCGCAAGCCAGTGCCAATCAGCGTAAAGGCCGCTGCGGCCGGGTCGCGGCAGGTATTTGTATTCGTTTGTACAGTGAGCAAGACTTTATCGCGCGCCCCGAATTTACCGATCCCGAGATTTTACGCACCAACTTAGCCTCGGTTATTTTACAGATGTTGGCGCTTGGATTAGGCGATATTCAGCAATTCCCGTTTTTACAAAAACCGGATAATCGTTTTATCAACGATGGCGTGAAATTACTAGAAGAGCTCGGGGCGCTGGCCAAAGCGGGTAAATCCAGCAGTGCTCACCCAGCCAGCCACGCCAATACGGCCGCCACAGCAAGCAACACCGGCAAAGGCGCTCATCAGGTTAAACAGCAGGCGAAAGGGCATGGCAAGCCACAACCTCAAGTGCAGGGCTTAACCTTAACGCCACTGGGGCAGCAACTGAGCCGCATTCCTATCGACCCACGTTTAGCGCGGATGATGCTGGCGGGTGCATCGCTAGGTGTGCTGCAGGAGGTGATGGTGATCACGGCGGCGTTGTCGATCCAAGATCCGCGTGAGCGGCCGCTGGATAAACAACAAAAAGCCGATGAGCTGCACGGCCGCTTCCAAGATCCTGATTCTGATTTTGCCAGCATCGTCAACCTGTGGCGTTATTTGGAAACCCAGCAGCAGGATTTATCCGCCAATCAGTTCCGCCGGCTGTGTAAAGATGAGCTACTCAATTACTTGCGGGTGCGTGAATGGCAAGATTTGGTCAGTCAGTTACGGCAATCGGCTCATGAATTAAAGCTGAGCCTGAACGACACCTCGGCCAGCTATGCCGCGCTGCACCAAGCACTATTAACCGGTCTGCTGGGGCAAATTGGCCAAAAAGATGCCGATGCCGATTACATGGGCCCGCGCCAAACGCGGTTTTTTGTGTTCCCTGGCAGTGGTTTATTTAAACGCAAACCCAAGTGGGTGATGGCGGCCGAGTTGGTGGAGACCAGCCGACTGTATGCGCGCACCTTGGCCAAAATTGAACCTGATTGGGTCGAGCCATTGGCGCTGCATTTGGTCAACCGCAGTTACAGTGAGCCGCATTGGGAGAAAAAACGCGGAGCCGTGATTGCCTATGAGCAAGTCAGTTTATACGGCTTGATTGTGGTCGGGAAACGGCCGGTTCAGTACAGCCGGATTGATCCGGCGGTGTGTCATCAAATTTTTGTGCGCGAAGCGCTAGTGAATCAAGAGCTGGGCCTGAATGAGGCGTTCTTGCAGCGCAACGCCGCCCGCATTGACGCCGTCATTGATTTGGAAGATAAGAGCCGGCGGCGGGATATTTTGGTCGACGAAGAAACCTTGGTGGCGTTTTATGCCGAGCGGGTGCCTGAATATGCCAACAACAAGGCCGATTTCCAAAAATGGTGGCAGCAGCAGCGTCAGCGCGATCCGCATTATTTAGATTTTGATCCAGACAAGCTGCGCCGGCAAAGTGCCGAGCATGTTAACGATCAGAATTATCCCACCCAGTGGACGCAGGGCAATATTCGCTTGGCGCTGGATTATCACTTTGAGCCAAACGCTGCGGATGATGGTGTATCGCTGCTGATCCCATTGGCACTGTTGAACCAAGTGGATGATCAAGGTTTTGATTGGTTAATTCCTGGCTTACGGCATGAATTATTAGTGGCGCTGATCAAGAGCTTACCGAAGGTGCTGCGGCGCAATTTTGTTCCGGCACCAAATTACGCCGATGCGCTGTTGCAGGTGTTAGTCCCGCCAGAGCAAGCCTTTACCGATCCGCTACGCACTGGCCAACACAACGCAGCGAATAGCAAAGCGTCTTCGAATAGCAAAGCGTTGTCGAATAGCCAAGCAGCATCCAGTACGCCAACCTTACTGGCCGCCGTGAGTCAGGCTCTGCGCAGAATGACCGGCACCACCATCCCTGAGGATGCGTGGCAGCTGAGCGATCTGCCCGCTCATTTGCGGATGAACTTTAAAGTACTGGATGATCAAGGACAGTTGATTGCCCAAGGCCGCTCGCTGGCCTTGCTAAAACAGCAGTTGCAAGGCGATGTGCAGCAAACACTCAGCCAAGTGGCCGAGCAAGGCATCGAGCGCAGCGCCATCACCGAGTGGAGTTTTGGCCGTTTGCCGACAGAATATGTCAAAGTGCAAAGTGGCTATGAGATCAAAGCTTATCCAGCGTTGGTAGATGATGGTCAGAGTGTGTCGATCAAACTGATGGATAGGCCAGAGCAGGCGCGGGCGTTATCGGCGCTGGGTTTACGCCGCTTGATTTTGTTAAATATCCCATCGCCGGTGAAATATTTACAAGAGTCGCTGCCCAACAAAGCCAAATTAGGCCTGTATTTCAACCCCTTTGGTCGGGTGCTGGAATTGATCGATGACTGTATTGCGGCGGCGGTGGACAGCCATATAAAGCGCCAACCGTGGCCAGAAAGCAGTGACGCCTTTTTGCAGTTAAAAGAGCAGCTACGTGCCGAGTTGGGTGAGCAGGTGTTGAAGATTGCGTTGCAAGTGGAACAAATTTTAAGCCTAGGGCATGAGATCCAAAAACGCTTACGCGGACGGCTGGATATTGCCTTAGCCTATGCCAGTGCCGACATAAAATCGCAGCTGGACCAATTGCTGTTTAAGGGCTTTGTTACCGCGCATGGTGCCGAGCGGTTAGCGGATGTGTATCGTTATTTACAAGCGTTGCAAAAACGGCTGGAAAAATTACCGGTGGATCCGAATCGTGATCGGTTAATGATGCTCGAGTATCAAAAAGCTGCCAGTGCCTATCATGACTTGTGTGGCCATTTTAGCGGGCAATTGTTACCTGAGCCGGTGGCACAAATTCGTTGGATGCTGGAAGAGCTGAAAGTGTCGTTGTTTGCTCAGCAGTTAGGCACGCCTTATCCGATTTCGGCCAAGCGTATCCTGATGGCAGTGCAAGAGTTAAAACCGCGCGCGTCATAGCGGCGCGCGGAGCCTCGCGTTGACGTTTTGGTACTTGGCAAAAGGTATCGAAGCGAGCTAGCGGGTTAGTGGCTTTGTTCGATGACAATGTTAGGCCGTAAATATGGTGATGAGTTTTAGAACGCGTGTTAGGCAATTGATTTTTATTCCAATAATTGTCGCGGCATACCTATTGATTCTGCGGGGATCTATAGAATTTTTTCACCCTAAAGATGGCGGTCTTCTTTGTATTGTCGATTTTATCTTTGGGCGGGAAACCGCATTTTGGGTGGCAGCCTATGTTTCCCATCATTGTTATGAATTTTTAACTCAATCTATATGGGGTGAGCCCCTTATTTTTTATTTCTTGCTTTGTGCCGTATTTATATTCTCTGTCTTTTTAACTAAAACGAAAATAGGCAAACATGCTTAACAAACGCCAGCGGCGCTGGACTCGCAACAAGTTGCTCGCTTGTGCGCTTTTAATTAGTGCCCGGAAATAATTGACTACTACATAGGAACCAGTACGTACTATGAATATCACAGAAATAATAGAAAAAAGAGATTGTGGTGAGCTAAGAATTAACTTTTCAACAAATTTTAATGACCCCATTAATTCATTGCTGAGTGGTTTTGGGCTTGCTCCAAATGAGGAGAAACTCACAGAGGTCACAATTGAAATTGCTTGTGAAATCGTTGAAGCAATACTTTGGCGCGATCTAGCGTATAGTTCTGAGATTATGTCAAGAGAAGAAGCTAAGAGATATTCAGAGTATTTGATTTATTCTATGGCGCCACCTGAGTCAACCTTTTATACAAACGCAGTTTGGCACAATTATCATGGGGCAAGTTCTTTCGGTTACAGCGGTTTTACAAGCGCTACTTTCGATGGTGGTATTATATGTGTCGGCAAAAATTCAGCAATGAGCATATGGGTCAAAGATGAGGACTAGTGCTAAAAGTCAACGCACTCGGAATTGGTAAAGCCGCCAACTACACCGAGCCGCTGTTTGAGGCGTTAACCTGTTTTCGGTTTTTTGGTTTTTGCCGGTAAGACAAAGCATAAAGGATGGTGGCGTTGTTTGGGTGCTCTTTGTTTGAGCCAAGTTTACAAAGCCAGTTTTGATCGCAGCATCCCTTCTGATGTTTTGTCCTTAACGTAAAGTTTACAGGTTTCCATAAGCATTTGAGGGTAGCCTAGCTGCACGGGTTATATGTTTGTGGATTTGGTTTTTATTTGCGCGTGAGCGGTGTTGTTAAAGTTTGTGTGTAGGCGTTGCTTTGTTATTTGTATATCAAGGCTAACAAAACGTGCCACAGGGAGGCGCAAACCCGCTGCGCGTGCGCTTATAGTTAGCTGTCTAGGGGAGAGAATGCATTTAGTCCAATAGGGGTGGTAGGTGGGGGTTCAATTCCCCTTGCGTTTGTTGGCTCCATGGCTTGCTGTTAATTTTACTGCGTTACGTAAGTATCCGTATGGTTCCATTGGCCAACGACAACAGTGATAAGGAGGTGTCTATGGTAAAAACATTAACTGCTCGAATTCGTAATTTTTTAAGCTCGTCGTTTGAAACTTTATGGGCTATCGGAGTCAGCAGCGTAGCAGGTTTGCACCTATTAGCCTAAGTGCATTTAGCAGCTAACAAGGCATTCAAACATCGCTCCGGCGCAAAAAAGGCGCCTCCACTGGACTGCCTAAACTTCGCTGTGGCAGCCGTTTAACTTGGCATTAAGCATCGTTGAGAGTTTAAAATGTACATTGAGTATCATGATCATTTTTCAAATGAGGTTTATCAGGCAACTGCCTGTTACGTGATATGGAAGAACTTACAAAATCAGCCAGCTGATGATAGCGCTTTGCTAAACAGTCTAAATAAAAATGCTTTAAGCTGGGTATTTATAAGGCACTCAATGATGGTAAGCCTTATTATGACTTTAGGGCGAATTTTTGATACTGATGGTGAGTCAGTATCGATAGATGATCTTATAAAAAGCTGTATTAGTGATATTCATTTGTTCTCGAAATCAAGCCTTCGTGAAAGAAAAATGAGAGCTTCAAATGCGTCAAATTGGATAGATTCGTATATGGAATCTGTCTATGAGCCTTCTGAAAATGATTTTCAAAGGCTAAAACCCGAGATAAAGAAGTATAGAGATATTTTTAACAGCTACTACAAGCCCTTAAGACACAAAATATTTGCACACTCGGACAAGCAGATTTTTCAGAAAACTGATGAGCTTTGGAGTGAGACAAAAAATGCCAATATGGAAGAATTACTAAACTTCTTGGAAGACATAAAAATTACCTTACAAGAGGCTTATCTTAATGGTAGAAAACCTGAGCTGAAAAATAGGACAATCGACGAAGAATGGTTTGCAAATGATATTCAATCATTGCTGGAGCGAGTAAAGAATGCATAACAAAGCAAGCCAAAATCGTAGCACTACGCGCTACTGGACTCGCGCAAGCGCTCGCCTTGCTTGCGGCGTTATGTGTAAGCATGCTTCGTGAAGACTGTAGTTTTATACGGATTTGAAGGTGAGTTTGTTGGTGGTAATGAATACGATTACAACCATCCTAAATTGCATCATGTCCATAAATGCATATTATTTTTGGCTCAGGACAGTGAAAATCCGGATTTTGAATTTGCGACTACGGAATGCTCAAAGTTTGGCTTTGCCAACTTGCAAAATCTTACTGGTAAGCCGCTAAAAGTTGATGTACTGAATACAGATAGTTTTCGAGGTTTTACTGGTTTCTACGAAGAAGCATTAAACGAGGGGAGTTCAATTGTTTACTACCCAAACACATAACAAACCGCGGCCCCTGCGTCGCTCACAAGTTCGCGCGCATGCGCGGTGCGTTTAGGCGATCAGTTTATGACTAATAAGATTGTTCCTCTTGAAGATGAGCACGCGGGGCATCCAATTGCGACCGATTGGCGTCCTATGTTGATTGAGGTCGTAGAGCATTTTGTGGAAGGTGATTTTAGTTTAACGAGTCCTGTTCCCGGTGTATTGCCAGTTGATCCAGATATAGCAAGACTAAACAAAGCTTATGTAAGTAGCTATGGTCAGCCTCTAATAAGCTTGAGCAGTGAAGTTTGGAATAGTTCCTGTGCTCAGTGGATGGGGCAGTATTGGGAAATCATTGTTGATTTATGTACAGAGACAGAAGGCGTAAGTGATCTTGTTTTAACAGGGAAAATGGCCAATGTTAATGGTCAGCCAGTATTTACTGTTGGTTTAATTTATGTACCGTAGCAAAGCTTTTATGTGTTTAACAAACGCATGTTGGTCGCCTTTTCAGGGCTTGGACCTTCGTTTCCCTACGCTACACTTCGTTCCAATGCGCGCGTTAAATGACAATGTCAAACGATAGCGTTAGGCAACACAGATAAATATGACATGTAGCTACATAACCCAACAAAATAACCTAACAACATAGCCAAAAAATAGTTCAACCACAGGATCTGTATGCAGGATGCAGTGTCACCCCCCAATAGCGCGTCAGTAGCGGCGCAAGCTACAGCAAAAATTCCCGCAACTACCACTGCGGCACCAACCGCTGCGGTTAACCTTGCGGTGTTTGCCTCGCAGCGGCGCTGGGCGCTGTGGTTTCTGCTATTGGCGAGCCTGTTTGTGATCTATGGCAGCTGGCTACCTTTTGAACGCAATGGTGTGCCATTTTCCGACATTGGGCCGATGCTGGCGCTCTGGTTGCAGCAAAGTGTGCAAGGCTTCGGGCTGGTGGTGAGCGTGACGGGTGCTAGCGCTGCAGAACTTCACGCGTTAAATGCCAACGTGGTGCATGCCAATACCGTTAATACCAGCACGGTCAATCTAAGCAGCGTCGATGTGGCCACCAACGTGCTATTGGCGGTACCGCTGGGATTTTTTGCTGCCAGTATGCAGTCCGCCTCGTTACCGTCTTCATTGTTGCCGTTATCAGCTAGGCAGGCCCCGTCGCTTTTATTAAAACTAGCGCCGTTATTTAAGCTGGTGCCAGTGTTAAGTTATGCGCTGCTGCTGGCGCTCTTGGTGGAAATCGGCCAGCTGTTTTTACAAGCGCGCGTTGCCTCTATGGCGGATGTGCTGGCGCAGCTGGTGGGGGCTGGTCTGGGTGCGGTGGTGGCGTGGCGATATGGAGCACAGTTATGGCCACTGTGGCTGGCGTTGCCGACCGAGTTTGCCAAGGCTGACATTTGGTATCGGCTCTGTGCTATTTATGCAGTGCTATTTTTGCTCTACAACGGCTTACCCTTTGATATCACCATTAATCCTGAAGCCATTTATGATAAGTACAAAGCCGGTTTGATTATATGGCAGCCGTTTGTCTACCGCGATGGGAGCGCTGGTGCTGCGCTCAGTGGTGCTGCGCTCAGTGGTGCAGCGCTTTGGTATGCCATCGCCTCTGATTTTTTGGTATGGCTACCCTTGGCAGGCATGGGGTGGTTGGCCTTAGGTTCTAAACGCAAGCTACTGCTGTGGATGCTGCTGTATGCCATCAGCACCGAAGTGATGCAGCTGTTTATTCGCTCGCGCACCACCGATGTATCGGATGTATTGTATGCCCTGCTGGCCGTCGGGCTGGTGATGCTGTTGTCGCCGTTACTTGGTCGCTACGATCGATTATCCGCGCGCGCCATACCAGCGCCTGGCAGCGCGAATGCGGTATCGTACACGATGTTGGCGTGTTGGGTTTATCTAGCCTGTTTTGTTTGGGCGCTGTGTTATGCCGCGGTGTTTTGTTACCCCTATCAGCTGGATATAACGGCGCTACGCCAGCTGCAGTTAGCGCCTGAGTCACAACTTGAGTTGCTATGGCAGGAATTGCCGTTTTTTAGTTTGTACCAAAGCAGTTTACTCACAGCGATCAGCACCATCATTCAAAAAATCATGTTTGCAGTCCCCTTTGGCGTAGCCTTGGCGGTGCTGACAAGCACCCAAGCGGCGTTGTTAGCGCAAAGGCTAGAGCAAAAGTTAGATCAAAACTTAGCGCCAAGGTTAGCACAAAAGCGGCGCTGGGCCGGATGGTTATATGGCATCTTATGGGCGGCGATTATCGCTGTGGTGCTGCTGGTGGAAATCAGCCAGTTGTTTATCGTGGGCAAAGTGGCGCAACTATTGGATGTGCTGCTGGTGCTGCTGGCGGTGTGGGCGAGCCACATCATCAGCCGCAGCTTTTTGCAAGCGCGGCAACGGCCAATGCGCAGCGATATCACGCGCGATCTGGCTCACGATATGGCTCACGATCTGGCGCAGAACCCGACGGATCTGTCGATGCCGTCCTTTGCCACGCACAACCGTCAGCACACCCGTCAGCACGCGCATTTAAACACGCGTTTTAGCCTCGCCGTAAGCCTTGGCGTACTGTGGTGTCTGCTATGGGGGCTGTTATCTTGGGCCGGCCAACAGGCGGCATTGCCCTACAATGTGCGAGAGTTGCTTGGCTCGGGTGAGCTAGTTGCCGCCGCAGTGCTGAGTTTGGTACTCATGATCACGCTACTGAGCTGGCCATTGCTGCTCATTTGGCAGCCACGGTTATCAGTGCTGCATTGTGGCGTGGCACTGGTCGGGCAAAGTTTACTGCTGTATACGCTGTTGCTGCTGGCACTGCCGGTTGAGGTGCTGCACGATGTGGTAGGTTCACCAACGTGGTGGCGGCAAGGCGCAGGAAGTTATGTTGAAATGGCGCTGCGCTTTAGTGCCTTGTTGTTGATGTGGCAAATCGCACAGCTGCTCTTTTGGTTGATGGTGCAGGGCTTACAACGTTACCTGTTGCCGCTTTGGTTGGTCTATACCCCCATAGGCGCGCTGTTGTGGTGGCTGGTGGTGGTGTATTTGGCGAATACGGACAACATCACCGAGCTGCTCGCGCCGGATGCGCTCTGGTTCAGTAGCTTGTTGCTGTGGCTTTGGATGCACTTGCTGATGCTGGCTTGTTATTGGTTAAGTCGCGTGCTGGGGCTGCTGTTTAGATCGGACGACGGATCGAGGTGGCCGGCGGTGATATGGCGTTTCGTGGCGGCTGTTGGCGTATTGTGGCTGTCCCTGCCATTATTAGAAACTGCGCTCGCCAGTCATATTTACAAATATGGTCAGCAATTTAGTGCCTTACAGTTTTTACTCAGCCCAGATCGGCAACAATATATGCTGCAGGACTTGTTATCGCAGCGGTACTATGCCGCGCTCAGTGGCTTGGTACTGCTGTTACTCACCAGTGCGCTTTGGATCCAATGGCTGATGGCACGGCGGCGTTAACCATCTGCCACTATGAGTTGCCACAGTACAAAAAGGGATAGCTACTGTGGTTGAGGCGAATGACGTTGATTTTCTTGTCGTTTGGGTGTGGATTGACTACTGTTGAATAAGCCGTACGGTTTTTACCGTCGTCAGCGCCGTGCTGTTGGCAACATGCAGCGCCGGCCATGTGATCATCGCCAGTGTAACAGCGATGCGGCTAAAGAGGTAACAGCAGTACCTTGGTCAACACAGGGGGAACACGGATGATTCATTTTCCTGCACGACATATTCTATTGATCGATGATGAAGCCTTTACCGCGCAGTTGGTTCGCGCCGCATTGTCCCGCAGCCAATTTGAGCTGAGTTATGTCAATTCGGCGCAAGATGCGCTGCCGTTGCTGTTGGATAATCCCCCCGACTTAGTTCTGCTCGATGTACTGATGCCGGGGCTCAGTAGTATTGATTTTTGCACCTTATTGCGAAACACGCCCGAAACGCAGCAGATCCCGGTGGTCTTTCTTTCGGGCGCGGACGCACCAGAGCTCAATGACATCATGCACAAAACCAAAGTGCGGGGGTATATTCAAAAACCCATTCAAATGGAGGCGTTTCAGTGGCAGGTGGAAGCCTTCATGCTGCAAGGTGCTTTACAGCCGATGGCAAAAGTTTTATAACCAAAGCCGGTGACTGGGTGCTGTTTTTCTAAACGATGCCAAGCAAACGCCAAGCGTTGTGATACAGGTCATGCGATAACGATTAGCCACAGATACACCAAAATAAATTAAAAATAGCGGTATGCAGCTTAGTGCTGACAACGCAAAAACAAGATGACATCAAAGGGGAGCGACCATGTACGGCAGACAAGATAAGCGGCATTTTTTCCGCATGATGGTAAATAGCCAAGTCATGATGAAAATCAACGACCCAGAGAGTGGTCGAGATTTAACGGGCATTTGCCGCGATCTCAGTGCAAGTGGCATGGCAGTGGATATTGATGAACCTTTAGAGATGGGCACCTTGTTAACGGTTCGTCTCGAATCCAGCAATGCCAGCATAGTGCCGCTGGATGCGCTGGCCAAAGTGGTGCGCTGCGCGCAAGAAGGTGAAGATATTTACCAACTGGGTTTGACCTTTATCGAACTGAACTAGTCTGCTGTTGCGCCAACCGCGTGCCGGTAACCCCGTTTTTGTTGGCATAAACGACATAAACGGCATGAATGTTGGCCAAATGTCGGGATGTCTCTACGCAGATGCATGGCGCGAATAGACGCGCCATGCATGAAAAGATCAACGGCCTTGGGCTAGAGCAGGCTGTTACTTCGCGGCGACAAAATTCACGTTAAAGCTGACCGGCACTACCGCATCAATTTGCTGTAATTTAGCCAGCTCTTGCAACTTCGCCACACCGGTATCGAGTTTAAAGGCCACAGTGTTTAGCAACACAGGGCTTAAGGTGGCAACGTTAAAGCGTTGATCGGCCAATTTGGTGATCCGTACTTTGGCACTCACATCCTGGCGTTGACCGGCGATGCTCAGTGACAAGGTCACATCTTGATCGCTGCTGGCACCGACCGAAATATTTTTCACCACCGTTGGCGCAACAGTTGCCGTGGCGCTGATCAGCGGAAACGCTTTGGCATTTAACACATGTTCCAGCATACGCTCATTGCGGATCGGGATCATGGTCTCTAAGCTTTGTACCGGAATAGACACCGACAGCTGGCCATCGTCCGCCCACTGGCCTTGCAATTGTTTAAAGTGATGCGTTTCAGCGACTGTGGCGTTTTTCACACTGACAAAGTGCAGCTGAGAGCTGGCGCCATCGAGCTGCCATGCCGCCTGTGCGCTGGCGCTGGCCAATAAACCCGCGGCCATTGCTGCACCGAGCAGGGTGGAGGCGCGATGGCGCAGGGTGTTGCCAGTTGTGGCCTTATCCGTTGTTTGTACCGCAGCTTGCTTTTGCATAAAAATCCTTATGGGGTCTGATGTTGACGGTAGACGCGGTTCATATGATAGCGAGTTGCCGCGTCATATCAACAAGGCTTTACAATCATTCATGGCTATTTTACGAGGCGATGGCGCACCTGCTGATCAAGTTTGTCGCAGTAAAGCCGCCATTAGTCGGATCAGCAGAGCGGCGAGTGGCCGAACAAAGAAATTTTTCACGATGACGGCGCACTGCTTTCACTGCGCCCACTGTAATGACTGCGTTGGCGCACGTCCTCGACGACTCGCGTGGACGTGCTGATGTGAAGGGATCTATTCGTGATTAACGGATCACGCAGACCAACCCTTTTAAATAATGGCCTTCTGGGTAGAAACTGGCGATAGGGTGGTCGGTGGCTTGTTGCAAGCGTTCGATAAACAAACAATCGCGCTGTGCATCCAAGGCGGCGTCCGCAACGATTTTTTGAAACAGCGATTCTTCCATCAAACCCGAACACGAAAACGTCAGCAATAAACCACCGGGCTTGACCAGTTGCATCGCCACCCGATTGATGTCTTTATACCCGCGGCAGGCTCCCATCAGCTGCGATTTGTTTTCGACAAATTTAGGCGGGTCGAGGATCACCATATCAAATTGCTGACCTTGCTCTTTGTAACTGCGCAGGAGTTTAAACACATCGGCTTTGACGTTGCTCACCTTGCTGGCGTCCAGCCCATTGAGCGCGACATTGTCACTGGCGGTTTGCAGCGCTAATTCTGATAAATCGGCGTTGGTGACATGCAAAGCTCCACCTTTGAGGGCCGCTAAGGCAAAGGTGCCGGTGTAACTAAAACAGTTCAACACGGTTTTTTGTGCGGCATAACGGCGGGCCGCTGCGCGGCTATCACGTTGGTCAAGATAAAAACCGGTTTTATGACCTTGCGCCACGTCGACTAAAATCTGCATGCCATTTTCACGAATGGTCACTTGGGTGGCGGCGGCATCATCGGCATTGGGTGGCGCCACCAGCCAACCGGTCACCAGTGGTAAGCCTTCTTTTTTACGGACTTCAACGTCGGAGCGCTCATACACGACACAATCGGGAAACACACTGGTGAGGGCGGCTACGATGTCGGCACGATGCCGCTCAGCGCCAAAACTGAGTAGCTGGCATACCAAAATGTGATCGTATTTATCGATAGTGATGCCGGGTAAACCATCTGATTCAGCTGCCACCACCCGATAGCTGTTGGTTTGGCTGGCATCAAACAATTGCGCACGGATCTGCTGGGCTTGGCTGATGCGACGGAGGAAAAATGCCGCGTCTATGGCTTCATCGGGGTTAAAGGTCCAGGCACGCACGCGGATTTGCGAATCCGCCGAGTAAGCGCCACGGCATAACCACTGGCCTTTGGCATCATACACGTCCACGGTATCACCGCTGCGCGGTTTTCCTTTGACCTGTGCGATGGCTTTGGAGAAAATCCATGGATGTTTACGTTTAAGGGATTTTTCCCGTTCGGCTTGTAAATAAACACTGGCGGTCATAAGTCTGATGATTCCTGTGGAGCCATAGCATGGCATGTTAACGCATGATTGTAGGTTGCATTGGTGTTTGAATGGCGGCTTGCGAGACAGGCGGCGCGGCGCTAGCACTGCAAGAGTTAGCTCCACAAGAGATAGCACAGCAATAGATAGCGCCGCAAGCGGATGTACCGCAGCAAAACGACACAAGCCGGCGGTCAAGACCAACACCAAACCGATATTGTAGAAGGCTTAGCCACTGAGCTAAAGCAAAACTTGGTGTTTTACGGTTTTTCGCTGAAGTTTTGTGCGCGATGTCGCCTGTGGTGTTGCTAGGCCAAACCTCGCTGAGCTTGGTGGTGTGACAACTACTCAAGGACAGCTGTTATGGTCAATCACACATGGTCAATCACACAGGGTCAATCACAGATGATCAATCACAGATGGACAGCTGCATGTGAATGTTGAAGGAGTATTTTAATGATGAAGCATACGTTCGAAGAGCCTACGCTGGGCATGTTACCCAGCAGCATGACCGCCATCGCCATAGAGCAGCCGGGAGCCAACAGCCGTTTGGTTCAGGCCACATTACCGTTACCCTCACTGAAGGCGGGGGAGATTTTAGTCAAAGTGGCGGCCTTTGGCGTCAATCGCGCCGACTTAGTGCAGCGTACTGGGCATTATCCGCCGCCCGCTGGCGAGAGTGACATCCTTGGGCTGGAAGTTGCGGGGACTATTGTGGCGGTGGCCACCGATGTGCAGCAGCTGCTAGGCGCACCACCTGGCCAGCCGCTGCTGGGCCGGCGTGTATTTGGCTTGGTGCCTGGCGGTGGTTATGCCCAGTACTGCGTGATGAAAGCGGCGCATGCGATGCCAACACCGGAACATTATTCTGATGCCGAAGCCGCCGCACTGGCGGAGGTGTTTTTAACCGCCTACCAAGCCATGTTTAGCATCGGTGGGTTGCCGCGGCATGCAAGCCATCATGCAGATCATGACGTGGCACCTTGGCTATTGCTGCATGCTGGTGCCAGCGGGGTGGGCACCGCGGCTATTCAGTTGGCCAAAACCGCGGGGATCCATGTGGCGGTGACGGTTGGCTCGGCGGAAAAGGCCACTGCATGTCGCGCGTTGGGCGCCGATATTGCCATCAATTATCGTGAACACGACTGGGCCAGTGTATTAGTCGCTGAATTGGCGGCAAAATCAGTATCTGGGGTGGAGCTCATTATTGACCCTGTTGCCGGTGACTATGTGCAAAAAGATATCGAGCTGTTGGCGATGGATGGCAAAGTGGTGTTTTTAGCCATGATGGGCGGGCGCAAGATAGAAGCGCTGGATATGGCGCCATTGTTTAAAAAACGTGGCCAGCTGATATGTTCAACGCTCAGAAATCGTACCGATAGCTACAAATCGGCGCTAGTGCAGGCCTTTTGGTCGGACTTTGCTTGTGCCATAGCGCAAGGTTCGATAAAACCGCAGTTGTCGGGTGTGTACCCGGTGGAACAGATTGCCGATGTGCATCAGCGGATGGCCAATAATGACACCATCGGCAAGTTGGTGGTGTGTTGGTAATGCAGCGCTGGTATGTCGCGCTGGTATGTCGCGCTGTATATGGGCAGCGGTGTCGCAGCGGTTTCATGTGTTAACGGTTGAGGATGATTTATGATTTGGCATTATCTGGCCGCCATTGTATTGATTAAAACCTCATTATTGGGGCTTGGACTGATAAGTTTGGCGATTGCCTGTGGCGCCTTGTTGTTTATGCGATTGACGCAGCAGCGTTTTTTTGTGATGTCATCTACGGAAAACTTATCGCAGCGCCCAACTCAACTCCATTTCCATTCGCAACAGCTGTCGCAAAAAAAGCGCCTCGCCAGCCCAGAAACGCGGGCGGCATTTTTAGTGGTGTTTAAAACCGCGGCTGTGCTGCACACTATTCCTTATATCGTCATGGTGGTGAAGCTGCTGAATCTCGAAGAGCTAAAAGATGTGGTCACCATGGGCATCAGTCATTTGCTATTACACCACTTATTCAGTGCGCTGATCGCGGCCGTGCTGACGTTGTTAACGCTGCGCGTGGTGTTAAAAAGCCAGGTATTTCCGGCGCCAGCATCGGCGGCTGCCCGGCAATCGGCGGCACAGCAATGGTCGACAGCACAGCAATGGTCGACTGCACAGCAATTGTCCACGGCAGCGGCGAGCACCGCGACAACAGCAGCGACAACAGCAGCGACAACATCGGGTGTTATCATGGATGGTACGGCCGGACAGGGATCGACTGATGCTACGGCTGCTGCATGCGCTTCGCTGACATCTGGCGCTTCGCTATCATCAGGCGCTTCGCTATCCTCAGATGCGTCGCTGTCCTCTTGCGATGCACGCCATTAAGCGTGCATCCTAGCCAAACCTGCTTTTATCAGATGTTATTCCGTCCGCCGCTGTCGAGGTCGCTGCTGTCAGGGCGGGGAAGCTGCTCTGCAATGTCATTGTCAGGCTGAATATCCAGAATCGACGGAATTGTCGCTGTGGTTGTCCCAAGGGCATCATCCCAACGTGATAGTTGCTGCGCCAGCGCCTGATCCGGCACCAGCGGTTCCGCCATCAGCAGATCGCTGCCACCATCGGCCAAGGCTTCGTGTGCTTTGAGTGCCTCCGCCACGGGGCTGGCCATCATTTGCGCTTGCACGGTCGCCAGTTCAACCCGCGGGTCCAGCGCGGCTGCCAGCGGCGACGATACCAAGTCGCCGGATGCCATGACGTAATCTTTGTTTTGGATTTGTTCGGCCAATTTTTGTTGCCGGTTAATTTGCGTCAAGCGTAAAAACAGCAAACCAGCGACCAAGCACATAAACCCATACAACATCTGATCGCCGACCCATTGCATCATACTGGACGCCAACAAAGGCCCGATACTGGCACCCAAGCCAAAAGTCAGCAAGATGGTTGCCGACAGCGCCACCCGCTCGTCTTGTTCAACATTGTGGTTGGCCATGGCGGTGGCGAGCGGGTAGAGCGTAAAGGCCAAGACGCCAAACACAAAGGTGAATGCCAACTGCAGCAAGCCGCTGATCGGCAGTAGCGTCATGGCGGCGACTAAAAACCCCAAAATGGCCACGTTGGTGCGGATCAAACGGCTACGGCGAACCCGATCGGACAGGCGCCCCATCGGCCACTGCGCCAGTAAACCGGCCATAACCGTGGTCGCCATATAGGCCGCTACTTGCTCAGTATTCATGCCTTGCGACGCGGCAAAAGCTGGCGCAAGACCATAAAAAGAACCGACAATCATGCCGGCCATGGCGATAGTGGTGAGTGACTGTGGTACTTTTTGCCAAAACACTTGGATTTTAAGTGGCGCTGGTGTTAGTGGCGCCGGGTGAATACGCCGTGTAAGCGCCAAGGGCACTATGCACAATGAAAAACAAATCGCCACCAACAGTAAAGGCCGAATGGTCAATTCGGGGTTTAAACTCATCGCGCCTTGGCCCAACACTAGGCCAAGGTACGAGACAATCATATAACTGGCAAACACAGTTCCGCGGTTGCTGCTATCGGCTTGCTCATTGAGCCAACTCTCCAGCACCATGTATTGGCACATCATGCACATGCCGACCATCAAGCGCAGCAGCACCCAAATGGCTAAACTGTCAATCAGCGCATGACCAAGGGCCGAGGCGGTTACAACGCCCGCACTGGCGGCAAAGGCGCGGATATGGCCGACACGGGCAATAATTTTGTGTCCCACCTTAGACCCGAGCACCAAGCCCAAGTAATAGGCCGACATCATACCGCCGATCCAAATTTGTGCGGCGCCGTTGCTGGCCAGTTTTAAACCGAGATAGGTGGTTAATAGGCCAGCGGCCAACACCATCAATAACGTGGCCATGTAGAGTGAGGAAAATGCGCGGATGGGGGCTGCCATAACTCTCCTTTGGGCAAAGCGGGGGTGACGAAATTTAGCGGTACTGACGCAATTTTAGTTTACGAAGGCCTGCAGCGACACCATGGGATCTGAAACGACAGCACCAGCTCCATGGCCAACACTATGGCCAACACTATGACCAGCTCCATGGCCAACACCAAGGACTACACCAAGTGAACGCGACAGCTCATCGAATAACACCCATAGTAAGTAACCGCAAAAGTATAAACGCAATTTAAGCTGATTTTGTTGATACAGATCTAGATGGTTGATTTTACGCATGATGAGCTACGTTGCAGGCCGCGTGAAGCCATGCCGCACTGTCATGAAATGGCCTTAGTGCATTCAATGGTGGCATTCGCTGACGGGCTTATAACTGCAATCAACTACAGTGTGAATTTAAGCGCGGGTGTCTGCGCCGCTAGCACCACACACTTTTACCACACGAGCACCACGCACTTTTACCGCACTAGCACCACACTTTTACCACTCGGGCACCGCATAAGCAGCAACCACGTCAGCAGCACGCCGAAACCGGGTAACGATTAACCCGGTTTTTTGACGTTGTGATAAGCGCTGTTGACGCTTATAGCATCAAGGTATTACTTGACTTGCATACCCGGTGTTGCGCCTGAGTCTGGCGTGAGCAAGTAAATGTCGCTACCACCAGGGCCTGCGGCCATCACCATGCCCTCGGACATGCCAAACCTCATTTTGCGCGGCGCCAAATTGGCCACCATGACGGTTAAGCGGCCAACCAAGGCTTCAGGTTGATAAGCCGATTTAATACCGGCAAACACTTGGCGCGTTTCAAAGCCCAAATCCAGTTGCAGTTTAATGAGCTTATCGGCGCCTTCGACGTGCTCGGCACTGATAATTTTTGCTACCCGCAAATCCAACTTGGCGAAATCATCAAATGCAATGGTGGGAGCCAGTGGCGCATAGTCGCCGGCGGCCGCGGCAGATGATGTCGCTGCTGTTGCTGTCGCAGGCGATGATGCCGCAGGTTGTGACACCGGCGCCGCAGGCGCTTGCAAGTTTTCTTTCGAGGCATCCACCATGGCTTGCACTTTGACCGGGTCAACCCGTTGCATCAGCGCTTTGAAGGGGGCAATGGCATGAGCCAGCAACGGCTGCTGGTAATTATCCCAGTGCAGTGGTGCATTTAAGAAGGCTTCGACTTCGGCCGCCATGGCAGGCAACACCGGTTTTAAGTAATGCATTAACACGCGGAACAGGTTGATCCCCATCGAGCACACGTCTTGCGTCTCTTGCTGTTTGCTCTCATCTTTGGCCAACACCCAGGGGGCTTTCGCATCAATATACTGATTGGCTTTATCGGCCAGCGCCATAATGTCACGGATGGCTTTGGCATACTCACGCTGCTCATACGCCTCGGCAATAGTTTCACCTTGCGCGATAAACTCTTCATACAGCGCAGGCTCGGCCAAACTGGCCGAGAGCATGCCGTCAAATTTTTTGTTGATAAAGCTGGCACAACGACTGGCGATATTCACCACTTTACCCACTAAATCGGCATTTACTTTTTGCGCAAAATCGTCCAGGTTGAGATCCAGATCGACAATGCCCGCTGTCAGTTTCGAGGCAAAGTAATAACGCAGATACTCGGGGTTTAAATGATCCAAATAAGTACGGGCTTTGATAAAGGTGCCGCGCGACTTGGACATTTTGGCACCGTTGACCGTGACAAAACCATGGGCAAACACGCTGGTTGGTTTACGATAGCCCGCACCATGCAACATGGCTGGCCAGAATAAACTGTGGAAGTAAATAATATCTTTGCCGATGAAGTGATACACCTCTGCATCAGAATCCAACTGCCAGAACTGGTCAAAATCGACGCCAGTTTTATCGCAGTAGTTTTTGAAACTGGCCAAGTAGCCAATCGGAGCATCTAACCAGACATAAAAATACTTGCCAGGCGCGCCTGGGATCTCAAAGCCAAAGTAAGGCGCATCGCGGCTAATATCCCACTGCTGCAGGCCATCTTTAAACCATTCTTGCAGTTTGTTTGCCATCTCGCTTTGCAGGGCGCCGCCGCGGGTCCAGTCTTGCAACATGGTTTCAAAGGCAGGCAAATCAAAGAAATAGTGTTCCGAGTCTTTTAATACCGGCGTGGCGCCAGACACCACTGAGCGTGGGTTTTTCAGCTCGGTAGGGCTGTAGGTGGCACCGCAAGCGTCACAGCTGTCGCCGTTTTGATCAGTGGCGCCACATTTGGGGCAGTCACCTTTGACAAAACGATCGGGTAAAAACATTTGTTTTTCTGGGTCAAACAGCTGGCTGATGGAACGGCGTTTGATATAACCACCGGCATCGAGCTTGGTGTAAATTTCGCTGGCAAACGCTTGGTTTTCGCTGCTGTGGGTGCTGTGATAGTTGTCAAAGCCCACCATAAATCCAGCAAAATCGGCCTGATGTTCAATAGCCGTTTGCGCAATCATGGCCTCAGGCGTTAACCCCAGCTGCTGCGCTTTGAGCATAATCGGCGTCCCGTGCGCATCGTCGGCACAGACGTAGTAACACTGATGGCCGCGAGCCTTTTGAAAACGTGACCAAATATCGGTTTGGATATATTCCAGCAAATGCCCTAAGTGGATGGGCCCATTGGCATACGGTAGGGCGCTGGTGATTAAAATTTTACGTGCTGGGGTGCGGGCGGCCGCATAAGGCTGATTTGTCGACATAACACTCTCGGATCGCTGACGATAGCAGGCTATCGGAAAATAATAACTGCATCATACAATAAGCTCGCTAAAAGCGCACCCCAGCATGGCGGATTCTATACGTCTATACCGCTTAAAAAATCTAACGTATCCTTGTCGACGCAACGCTTGCCGCTATTTGGCGTAACGCTTACCGCTATGTTGCGGCTTTATTTATGGGTGCACAGCGCCGAGCGCTTGATTTTGCTGCGCTGCAGCGCCATATGACAGGCACTGTAATTGATGACTTACGCTGTGTTTATTGACTCGCTGTTTTTATCTAAAGTGCAGTGTTTTTAAAATGCAGCGTTTTTAAAGTGCAGCGTTTTGGGGAAGCTCAGTTTTTGAAAGCTCTGTTTTTAAAAGCACGTTTTTGGAAGCACTGTGGTAGCTGCGCGGCGTCGCGATCTTTGGAAGGAATTTTATGCTGTCCTGGTTAAAACAACATTTTAAACACACAACGACAGCGGTTGACGCTGCCGCACAGACGCCGGTTGCTGAT
>JACCDR010169891.1_pt1 | contig 21799 bp, 31 predicted proteins | sample 7446431 | NCBI WGS metagenome assembly JACCDR01 (sample SAMN15323443, study PRJNA562643) | freshwater metagenome | isolation source: river surface water | place: USA:Blue River Watershed | collected 2017-08-17 | reverse complement strand
TTCTTGTCGCATCCTCCGCATGAACTCTTCTCTTGGTTCGTCAAGTATTTCCCATCCTACTGGTGGATCTGCTTCATTAACTGGAGCAGGCTCCTCGTTTACAGGTACATTTTCTGCAAAGAAAGTTTCCATAGGAGTAATAGGAGCACTTCTAACAGCAATAGGTCTACCCGTACCAACAATAAATTCTTGTGTAAACTGTCCGTATGTTTCTTTAAGTTCAGGATCTTTTTTGTTCGAAACTTGTTTTTCGATTTTTCCATAAATCATTTTTTCAAGATCTTTATTTAAAAAGTCAAATCCTTTTCTAATCTTAAATGAATAATCTTCGGAGATTTCGTTTTTGAACATCATGGGTTTACCACTACGAATCAGATAATCTTCATAATAATTTTTACGATCATTTATATATGATGATAATGAATGGAATAAATCAGATCCTGTTTTACCTTTTATACCATAAGTTCTGTAAAGAACGTCTTCAAGTTCAATCTTTTCTCCTTGGAGAATGATATTTTTGAAGTTTTCCGTATAATTCAATATAGCATTGCAAATAAATATCCAAGAAACTATTTTGTATTCATTGAATGTTGGTGCGTGCTGTCTAAATTCTACAGTTCTGTGGTTACTAAAAAATAAAGGTACTAGATTTAATGCAAAATAGCGTCCGTGCATTTCCCATTTACGAGTAGTGTGTGGGTGAGTACCTGATTTTTTACTAGAACTTTTTGAACTAGCTCCATTACTATAAAACCTATAAATCTTATCGTACATTTCATCCAGAGTTTTACGATACTCTTCTGGTGAACTCGCCATATTTAATTTCTTAATATTAAGAGATAAATGTGGGATTGGTGAACAATAAGTTTTATTTTGAGGAACTGTAATCTTTTGCATGAAAGAAGGAGTGTTTCTATAAGGAGCTAAAAATGACATTATTTCATTTTGCAATCTATAAAAAACTGACCACAAACATACAACAGATAATTTATCCATAGGAAAACCACCTAAATGTACATGTAAACTACAACGTTCATCAAACTTATGATCTGATTCAGACAAAAGTTTTGGAACGATTGTATTGTAGTAAATAGCATCTCCTTTAGTTCGAGGAATAGTTGCATATTCAATACCCTCTCCTAAAGAGCCGTCGCGAAGTTTAACTAATCCTAATGAAGAGGCCATACTGTCTGACAAAGCCCCACTATAACTTTCATATTCTACTCCAACCGAATAGTTCAACAAAGAACCGACAGCTTTAAAGTTTACAGGTGTAGGATGTTTTTCTTGAAATCTTTCAGCTTCAGGAGATCTAGTATTTGTAACATTATACGGTCTACTGTTTCTCGGTAAGTTGAAATTATCAAAAGAGTATTTACCAACGGCTTCTGCCCATTTACATTTAAAATCTGTAAAGAACATTAAATCCAGTTCGTTATTGCAATAAATGAAATTCGAACCATCTAATGGATCCCTCGTTACCAAAGATCCAAGATTTAAAGCGAATACGTTTTCAGGATCTTTAATTTTCTCTGAAGAAATAAACGAATTAAAATAAGATATAGCTCGTGCATTTATGTATATTTTTACAGGTTGATCACAAGAGAAATAGCCTATGATAGCTTTTTTTTGTCTATAATCAACATATAAACCTTTATGCATGGAGCTTTTTAGATTCATTTCATCAGTACTCAAATCTGTTGTAATATTAGGATTTCCTTCCAAATACCACCGTTTTCCAATTTTGAAACAGTCTACACCTATTTCGTAATACTGATCTTCGATTTTTTTACATTCTTTAACTGGGAGTTCTTTACCTCGAACTGTTCTGACTGTTTTCATTGATTTCACTAATTAGTTTTGTAAAAGTAATACTTGTCTTGAAAGAGTTTACCATTCGTCCAAACAAATCTATAGCAGCTTTGATTTTATCTGTAGGAAATTGAGTTTCGCTTAAAATCTCCACATCTTCTTTAAAACGATCTATTTGTTCTTTTGCCTCATCTATAAAAATCAAAAAATCTTCTTTAAGAAGATTTATTTCTTCTTCTAAAGGCCATTCTATGATCTCAGCTTCTTCAACATCTTTCAAATATTCAGGAAGACTCTCTTCCACTGATTTTGGTGGATTTACCCCTGAAGCTTCTTTTGGAATACCTCTAGTAACTGGTAAAGTGAGATTTTTATTGATCGTCGTATGGGGTAGCCTGGGAGTAGCTTCAGCTTTCTCAAATTCAAGCTGTGCTTGAATGTTTTCAGTAATAATATCAAACAACTCTAGAGAATTAGTTGGTGCATAAGTAACTCTTTTGAATTGCAGATAAATAGGTTTATCTAAAGTGAAAGGAATTTGCATACAGAAGTTTGCATTTACCATGTTTTTAAAATCGCCATACCAAGTATTCTCATACTCTGTTACATTTTTGATATAAACATAATTAGGTAGACGATCTTTTATATTTTTCTGATAATCAACTTTACTCATTGGGAAAGGGAATCCCACAAGACTTGACAACTCATAAGCATATACAGATCTTTCATTTGTAATTTTATTTAATAAAGTGTTATAAGAAGCTTCGTCTTTCAACATAATACCATTATAGAAATAAAACATTTTGTAAATTTCATTGTGTTTACGTTTGTTTCGATTCTTCTTAGACTTGAAATAACCAGAGTTTACAGATATTTCTTGTTCCCCATTAAGTAAATTACCAGATCTCCAAAAGCGTCCCATTTTCCAATAAGCACGATCACCAAAAGCACCATTATTAGTAAAAATGCTTTTACCTTTAGTGGATAATCTGTCGATAAAAGTAGGTACTGGTGGACGATAAGCTGGATGTAGTTCAGCTTTACGATTGATTAGAATTTTTTCTTTAAGTACACCGTCTACTATTTTGTAAAGATAGTTACCTTCAAAAGTTTGAATTTCCCCATTTCCACCTGAAATTATTTGCAAAGGTTCTATCAATGATGACATATAAATACCTTGACGCTTTTCATCTTTCCAAAGATACAATGGTCTTTCTTCGTTACCGCCAGCAGTACCTTTGTAAACCCACATAGTATTGAGTTCAATATTGTCCCAACACATAAAAGCACCAGCTCCTTTATATTTAGAAAATACATCAAAATTACCTGTTTTGTAAATGATTGCACCCATACCCATAGTATCAGTACTGTAGTCTTTATAATCTAAACCTACTTCCTGACATAATGCAGTCATGTTTTCAACAGTTCCATTTTGAACCAACCACATGATTCTCTGATTTTCAGGATCTGAATACTCATAAGGGTGGCAATTCTCAGCACTATGAGAACCTACGGTACTTTTTCTAGTATGAATAACGATATTATTCCACCCTACTCCTGTCATCGGAATATCTTTTTCTTTAAACAAATCACTTATTCTGGGATTATTACCAGCCCAACCTTTTATAACTTGTCCTTCTGAAAAAATTCCACAAGAGTCTTTTCCACGTTCTTCATTAAAAAGAGCTATGATTTTTAGAGCATTTTTATCTGCAGGATATTTACCACAGTAACCTGTTAATCCGCAAGAAAGCCCTCGTTTTTTGATAAAAAGACCTGTGAATATATTACAGATCAAATAAATAATTAGTATGTTCATTTTTGTTTTTGTACGAATTGGTGATAATCTTCAAAAGTCCATCCATACTCATCTCTCTTGATGAGTTCACTTTGACTAGGCATAGTATCTAGTCCATAACGAGAACTGAATCCTCTGTAAGTACGTTTGTTTATCTGTTTACAAATTACTTTCCAGGAACAAGTGCTCCATAAATAAACTATCAAGGTTTTCAAAGTCATTCTTGGATAATAATGATAGCAGATACGATATAAATCTTCCAAAGTTCTGAAAGACTTAGCATGTTCGTATATTTCACCATTCTCTTCTACTGAAAGATAGCCTTTTTTTCCAAGGTCAATCAGTGTTTCCAACAATTCTTCTTTGTTTTTAAAATTAACTTTTTCTCCTGTAGCAGGGTTAACTAAATGTAAAGAACCCTTCGACTGAAGGGTTCTTTTTAAATCTGATAAATTTTTACTGGTTATCATTTTCTATTTCTTGATTAAATTGGTGATCTTTCCACAAAAGAGAAGATCCTTTAGTAAATTTTGTAAAATCCCATTCTCTATTACCGAAACGTAAAGCCCAATCGAAGGCTCTAGCGTATTTAGTAGTAGTTAAAGGACTTGAATTCAACGTCGGAGCTGTATTAATTTCTAATACGTAAGCATTTGGATTTTTCCAAATTACGTCCACAGCCCCCATCTTTAAACCTAAAGCTCTAACTGCTTGTAGAGCAACTAAAACTACACTTCTTTTAACTTCACCATAAGGTACGTGATTAAAAGCTTCTCCATTCAAACTTCTATTCCAAGCTAAAAGATTTTCATCTTCTGGCTTCGGCTTCTGGAGTACACACAAAGCTTTACCATAAAAGCAATGAACCCTGTATTCTGAAGTTTTTTTAATAAACTCCGCATAATACCAATTAGGTTTATAGTGTTTTAAAAACTCTGCTTTATTATTCAATACTACAAAGTTTTTTCCTTTACTGTGTTTTTCAGGACGTGCTATAATCTTACTAGGATTAATAGAATCATAATTCTCAGGAGTAATAAGGCGTGGGGAAGAAATATTATTTTCTTCCATGATTAAACGAGCTTGTTTTTTATTTGTAGCTCTAGCTAAAGCCTCTGGAGAATTAACAGATTTAAATCCTGTTTGATCAAAGTTTATACGACTACCCCATCGAATGATTTTATCATTTCTTTGTGGATTAAAAGTTTTAACTTTACGGAAAGTATTAATATCATGATTTCGATATTCTCTCCAATAAACTTTATTATTAATACACCTTCTGACCATAAGGATACAATCGCCATTCATTTCACGATATACTCCTTTCATGGAAGGTCTACCGTCACGACCTACTATAATATAATTCATATTAATATTCTCCAGTGGGGTTTATTGTGGCTGCAGCTCTGCCTGAGTTGTCCATGACGAATATCACAGCTTTTCCGTGAGGAGTGTCAATAATGTCATAATCGTACCAGTTACGAGATGACCCTTGTTTAAGAGTACAACCTTCTAGACGAAATACACCTTCTGCGACATTAGGATTATCTGTACGATATAATTCGCACAAAATGGCTGTATTTCCATTTCTTTCAGCAACTGGAAAAATTCCTCCACGTTTTCCATAAAGAGTATAAACTGGTTCAGTTCTATGAGTTCCAAGAAACTCAGCCCCTCTACCTACAAGAATACGTGAATTACCAAAATCTTTTTTTAAGGTACCGTAAACTGCAAAAATTACTGGTTGTTCAATATCAACCGTTACTACGTTGTTCTTTTCTGCTATATTTGTCATAAATTTCTTTTGCTATTTTTAAATCACATGTGTTAATTGCTTCTCTGATGAGAGGGAGATCTTGAGAATCTATTTCTTCTTTTGAATTGGTGAATTCTATCGCAGTCATTAAATAATCCCAGATAAGACCAAGATAAACTCGATCACTCTGGCTATAACCACTTAAAACACGATATTCTACACCTTCCCATCCATTAGGATATTTTTTAAATCTGAATGAACCAGCTTGTCCGTAAATTTTTCTTCTTTCTGAAGCAGGTTCTACAAACAACATTGGTAAACCTATGAATAAATCACAAGCTCTGATGAACTTTTCAATTTCTTCAATATTGTTTACGTTGTCACAAGTTGGCCAACTTAAATGAATGTGAAGACCACTACTTCTAAGTATCGTAGAAGCACCATCTGGAGTTTCTATAATACTAGCTGTGTGAACACAGAAAGATGGCTCACAACCCATTGTTAATGCGTTCTCTGTAAACAATAAATGTTCTGTATCATTACGAGAAGGACTAAACTCTAACGAATAACCTTTTGGTAACAAATTTTGAACATGATCTCGCATTGTAATAATTTCCTCTATGAACCTTTCACGACTGGTCACAGGATTAATAGTGTATTCTGCCAATATATTGTCAATTGAATACGTTCTGCCTCCGCTTACTACTGTAGGATTTTCTTTAGTACCTTTCAAAAGGTTTTCTGCGCTTTCCAAAATAGAATCGGGATTTGTGATAAAGGCTTCTATATCAGAGCCTACTAAAAAGTTTTCTATCATAAAATGTGTGTGGTTAATTTTTTTTCTGATTGATAAAAGTACGCATTTACATCGTACAAATGTTCATAAATACAATTATTAACAAATTGGGTGTACTCTTCCATTTTTCCTGTCAAAAGAGGATGAGCCATACAACATAAAGCATCGAATTTTTTTATAATAAATATCTCACAATCTAAACCCATAGCTCTAGGGTCTACAGTTTGTGGAATAATACCTGTCATTAATTTATAATCTGTACATAATGACGAGGTGTACATAAGTAAAGTAATTTTATCAATGTCACTTTTTCTCAATTTAATCAATTGTTCATGAGAACTAGGAATTGTATAAATTTTTCCTTCAATGTCCATAGTAGAATGAATACCACAATGTCTTTGAGACGTTCTGACAATATCTATTCCGTCGAGGTAAGCTAATAGGGACACTGAGCCATTGAAAGCAATGATTTTTTTCTTGAGTAAAATAGCTTTATTAATTATTACTATTTCTTCGAGAAAATCTCTAATGATTTCCATTTCATCGGAAGTGGCATAAATTACTTTATCTAATTCGTGTTTAAAAAATACTTGTGGTAATGGACTTGGATTAAACAGATATACGAAATCGCAATCTGCAATATTTTTGGTAATAGTCACATTGTCATCGAACCAAGTCAATAAACCTTCAGTAGTTTTACTCGAATACGGACTATATATTCTTATAGCCATTTGATTTCTTCTCCATAACTTTTTTTCATAATTTCATTTATTTTACTAAAATGTTTGTTACCAAACCAACCACCTTGATTTGCACTTAAGGGGCTAGGATGACTAGCTTCAAGTACATAATTTTGATTAGGGTTAATAAACTTTTTGTAGCGTTTTGAAGCATTACCCCACAAAACATATACAATACCTGTTTGTTGGGACAAAGTATTAAATACGGCTTCTGTGAATGGTACCCAAACACTAGAATGACTATTCGGCTTACCTTCGATTACTGTCAATGCGGTATTTAGCATTAACACACCTTGTTTAGCCCAAGATTCTATGTTTACTTCTTTTACATCTACTTCAAGATCTGTGTATAATTCCTGATAGATATTTCTTAAAGAAGGTGGTATGTAACTTTTTAAACCCGATTCAAAAGCTAAACCAGTGGCGATTTCAACACCATTGATTTTACTATGATAAGGATCTTGTCCAAGTATGACCACTTTAACTTCTTTTAAAGGAGTTAATTTAAAACACTTGAAGACATTTTCTTTTTTAGGATAAACTGTTGAATTCTTTCTTTCAGAATTTATAAACATTCCTAATTCTAGTAAATATTTTTCTTCGATGATTAAATTATTTTTCCAATCTTGAGCTACATCTAGATCTTTTAAAACATTACTTACCATTTCTTTTAGGATTTTTAGTAAAGTAAGCTTCTCGCCAATACTTCTTATCTTCATTAGCATGTTCTGCTAATTTTTCACTATGCTTGATGGTTTGTTCTTTCATCTCAAGCTCTTTCTGATGCATCACTCGATAAGGTATGAGCATTCTCCATAATTTTTTGAATTTCTCCATTAATATAATTGATTATTTTTTCCAAATCATTTTTCTCTTTTTTAATCCAATCCGAAGGGTCTTTAGGTTCATTTAAAGGATTGTATATTCCTTTTAAACCATAAACTTCCTCATACTTTGCTGTCATTTTCAAACCTGTCTCATCATTATTCATATATGGAATGACAAATTTGAAACGTGATTTTAATAAATTTAAAGCATTTTTTGAGATTACTCGTGATTCAGCCGTAGGAGATACAGACGTAAACCCTAAAGAATAAAGAGACATAACGTCTTTACGAGAAGATGTAATTAAAACAACATCACCACAAATTGGTAATTGATTCCAACCATCGAGATAATTTCCAAAATTATTTCTAAATTTACTTTTCTTATCTGCGAACGGACGATAAATTTTGAAACGATTCTTTTCTTTATATCTGTAAATGGGTTGTTTTTCAGTACTAACTTTCCACAAAACTTTATCTATCCAAACTCTTTTAACTTTGCGAACGTCAAAAAAATTTAATATCATTGGGTTGATATTAAATTGATTCCAATATTCGTAATCAGATAGTTCGAAATTAGTCAGCATCACTCTTATATCCTTCGGTTCAACTTTTTTTTGTTTTACCACAAAGTTTTCATAAGAATGATCTCTTATAACATTTAAATTGTTTTTGTGTACTTCGTCCCATATAACATCATAAATGTGAGGTTTTTTTACTCCAGTTGCTAACACTGCTATATCTATGCAATCAAACCAATTTTTATCTGTGGCTAAATCATAAAATAATAATACACCAGATGAACTGTATTTGAAAAAACAACCTGCACTAGAATCTTCTTTTAAACCTAAAACAGATCTAAATGGATTTTTATACATCTTCCCTTCTCTCACTTCTTGGCCAAAGAAACGATTCATTATATTTTCTTGACCGACTAATTTAAATAATTCTTCTCTTTTAACTGGGATTTTCATAAAAATAAAAAAGGCCCTTATAACAGGGCCTTTTTAAAATTAAACGATTAATTGATTTTTTTAAAACAAACTTCCGTTTGCGGACGTATTACCCATATCATTAAATGGACTATCGTCTTCAACTTCGGCATCCGTAGGACTAGCCATAGGATTATATTCTTGAAGTGAAGAAGTAGTTGTATAAAAAGATTTAAAGTTGTTAGACGCATCTTTCCATAATCTAGCTTCGGCTTTTTCACGATAACCGTGAGGCAAAAACAAGTTAGTGTAAATGTCTTGATACTTTTCGTCTTTAACTCCACACAATAGGCATACTGTACGGTTTCTCTGATTGGCTTTGTCCACAAGCTCTCTCAATTCTCTCACATTTCCGTTGGCAATTTTGTTCCAATTGTCAAATTCCAAACTATTCTGAACATCATTCGACAAGTTGAACAAAGCTTTAAGTAAATCAATTACTTTAGCTTCACCTTCACGAGCTTCTCTAAGACCTTCGGTTCTAAAAATACGCCAAGCCTCATCTTCAGAAATCATAGCATTCTTTTCTTCAATTTCTTGTACACTTGTGTAATAGAAACTTTGACCCGCTAGATTCAAAAATTGAGTTTTAGACTCATCACGACTTTTAACAATTTTGTTACTAACGAAAATTGCCATTTTCATGATTTCGTCAGTGTACACTTCTTTCAAGTAAAAATCTAGACGAGCACCTTCTTCTCGTTCATAATTTGGTTCTTTTACATTTGAGGAATTGTAAATTTTAGCCAATTCTTCTTGTGAAGGATTGATAGCAATGATTTGAAATCTTCCGATTCCAGTGTAGAGCTTTTTTGATCCTCCAGAGTTTTCAATAAAATTATCTGCTTTCATTTTGTTTATAGATATTTTCCCAATAGGTTTCCATTTGTCCGTCTTTCATCGAACTGATTTTAATTCTTCCTTTCAAAGAAGGAGCACGACTTCCTGCGATAATACTATCATTGTTTACATCAAATGACAAATAGCGATCATCGCCATCTGCTACAAGTTTACACAACGTAGTAACTTTTGCACTAAATATACTTTTCAATTTACCAGTAAGGGCTATTTCTGAACCAGTTACTTCTTCACGTAAATTGTCTTTAATATATTTGTCTGCAATATGCGCAGCATAAATACGATACGGTGCGATTAATGAGAACAATTCAATTTGTTCCATGAACCACGTTCTTGTATAATTGTAACCACCGCCATCGGGTAACGTTAATACTGATTTGAAATTAGGATGATTGAAATTATATTTTTCACCTGATTTTGGATCAACATTAAAGTTTTTACCCACTGTGGTTTTATACATGTACAAAAGTGTACCGCCAATTTCAGAGAATTTATCCAATTCTGTTAGAACGTCAACAAGAAGATATTTAAATCTTCCTTTTTGTTCCAACAGACGGTCTCTCCAACCTACATAATTGAGATAAGCCTCATACAATGTAGTAGTTTGTTCAGGATAAAGATCTAAAACTCGTGCTTCTAGAAACTCATATCCATTTTTCTCTAGACTCAATATTATTGAGTCTTCATACCTACGGGTAAAAGCTGCCATGATTGAACTTTTACCCATTTTAGGTTGACTGACGATAACCAAATCTCTAGGATCTGAACCAGTCGCTTTTTTTAATTCTGTTGATATTTCAAACATATGTCTTTTCTTAAATTTTCGTAATATTCTGGATTGTCAAGTAAGAAGTTTTTAAAATCTTCTAATACAGATTCTTTAGTTTCTCCAACAAGTTCTATGTCACCAAAAGGAATAGTGATTTTTTTACCGTAATGTACTAAAGACTCAGTTGATTTACCAAGTTCGTACATTTCGTGCATTTTATCAATTCCAATTCCATAACGAACATAAAATTCAGCTACTTCAAATGGTGGTGCAACTTTATTTTTACTAATTTTAGCTTTGATTAAGTTTGCAACTTTTTTATCATTTTCAGTAATAGAATTCGCAACTGTTACAGATTTGGACATTTCAATACGTACTGAAGCATAGAACTTTAAAGCATTACCTGCAACAGTAGTATCAGGACTACCGAACATTACTCCAATTTTTTCACGGAACTGATTGATGAAAATTAAACAAGTGTTACTTTTGGCTACTTTAGCTGTAAGTTTACGTAAAGCTTGACTCATTAGTCGAGCTTGTAAACCTATTTTATTTTCACCCATTTCACCTTCAAGTTCGGCACGTGGTGTTAAAGCTGCTACCGAATCTACTACAATAATTCCAATATCAGGATTACTCAACAGATCTTCGGTATAATTCAATGCATCTTCACCACATTCAGGTTGATAGAAAATAAGATTATCAATATCTACGCCTATAGCCCTAGCATACTTTTTATCAAAAGCATGTTCCGCATCCACAAATGCTGCAAGTTGTCCACTTTTTTGACAATTTTTAATAGCATGTAAAGAGATTGTCGTTTTACACGTTGATTCCCATCCATAAATTTCAATAATTCTTCCTTTAGGAAGTCCGTTCACTCCTAGTGCTTTATCTAAAGCGAGAGAATCGGTACTAATAACTGATAAAGTTTCATCGACTTTTTGAAGTCCATATAATGAACCTTTACCATACTTCTTTTCAATTTTACTTTGAAAGTCTTCGATTTTCATAATACAAATATACTGAAAAATATTGACATTAAAAAGTAAATTAAGGAGTTGCTGTCAACCAAGTTTTCACTGCAGCATACCTGTCTCTGTAATCTTTTTTTCCACCCAAAACCACGCGATAAACTTCATTTTCAGTTTTAAATGAATCTTCAAAAACTATATCAAAGTATTTAAATTTGGAAGTATTTATCGCAGGTTCAGACGCTTTAATAATCGAAAGAAACATATTTCTTTCAGCATTCATCGCCGACTCATTACTTTCAATTCTTATAACAGAATCTTTTAAAATCAGTTGACAGTTTCCAAAAGTTATCGTTAGATCCGTATCTTTATAAGTGACTACATTTTTAGATAAAGAGTCTGTTGTTTTACTAATAATGTCTTCATTTAATCCAAATGCCATATCTTGAATAGCTATTGTCATTTGACTCAAGTTACTACTAGCGTAAGGAGTATAATAAATCAACGATTCTGGTTTTATCCACGAATAAGTTTCGAAATGAAGCAGTTTAATATTAGTTAATAAATAACGAAAACCTGTATCTAAGAAAATTTTGTTTAAGATTTTCTGGTTCAGTTGGGGAAAATAATTAGCAGCACTAGACAACATTATTATTTCATCATTAAGTATGTGAAATGTTGCTACTCTGTAATCAGAATAACCAGGTCTACCTAATTCTATAGAAAACATGGATTTATTTCCTACTACTGGGAAAACTTTTGTTTTTTCAATTGCAAAATATTTCATATTTTATATTTAGGATAATTTTCAAGTCTATCCTGTTGACTTTTGATTTTTTTGTAATTAGGTAATTGTTCAAAGTAAAAAGTAGAACCTTCGAAATACAAAGGAGTTTTAGTACCTGTAAGCCCCGCTAAACGATCTTTTAGAAAATTAACCCATCTAAAAGATTGACCATCATTAAAACGAGGTAAACGATACTCTATACCAAAAGTATGACTTTCAATATTGTGATGAAAAGGACTATATAATCCTATTAGTACATCGTAGTCTCTTTGTAACTCTTTATTGTTAGCTAAGTGGTCTTCTGAAGGAAGAAGTGTTTCTTCAATAGGTGAACCACGATAGTATTCCATTTTAGCTTTTTGTGCATCTTGCTGATGAACATTTACGACAATCATTCCATATTTACGTGTTAACTTACCAAGAACATATTCTACAGAATACTTGTGAAGAGTAGCATGTTGTGTCATTTTTACTCCTTTATCCATTTCTGCAGAAAAATTACTTATGTGATCGACTACTAAGAAATGATAATGATTATCAGATTTATGTTTAAAAGATAAAAAATGACCTTCTTCATTTCTTAATTTTTCACCTAAATCTGGATTATCAAAATAATGTTCTAAATGTTTTAATACTCCTGTTGGGTTTGATATGTTTGTAATAAGGTCTATTTTATCAAACATGGTTTGCACAAACAATGAGTTTTTAGCATTTATCACATGATTCATTTCTTCATCAGTAAGTAATCTTTTTGTTCGACCAGTAAGTAAAGATGGAAAAAGTTTTACTTTTCCTTTAGTGGACATGAAAATGGAAAAGCAAATTATACTATTGTAAAAATCCTCTTCACTTTCTTCTAAAGCTACCCAGAATATTCTAAAATCAAAAGATGGATTTTCCACCCATTGTTTGTATACAGAATATAAAATGAGATATTTGGCAAGTACTGTTTTACCAACACTGGGTAGTGCGGTTATACCGTAATATTTACCTCTAACCCAACCAGGAAAGTCTAAATTTGTAAATGAAGGGATGTCCCAAAAAATACTATTTACTTCATTACGTAATCTCCGTTCTCTATTTTCTAGAGCAGCTTCTATAAATCTATCTATTCTATGCATCTCTAGAAAATCCTTTCGGTAATTCATTATTAGTCATGGTCATTTCTTCACAAAGACCCGCTAACAATGAACGTTCTTCTGAACGATTTTCAGTAGCTTTAAATATAAGATAACCTGCTCCAGTAATATATGGGCTATTACGATGCTCTTTTACGTATTGTGTGGCAGCTTTCATGATGATTTCTTCAGAATAGTTGAATTGCATTATAAATCTTTGCATCTTTGCTTTTACACTATATAAATCGTCCATCTTACCTGGAATTCCACAACTATCTTTAGAAAAAAGTTTACGATAATTCTCAACCCAAGTCAGATCTTCTGCTGGGGGTTCTTTCGAGTTTTTCAATCCTTTTACTAATTGCTGAAAACCTTTTCCTGAGATTGTGTGCGAATCGGTCATGTAACCTTTCTTTACTAATTGCTCCACTATACCTGTTTCGAGGCACATTTGGTAAAAATTTTTCATGAAAATGTCGTCCATATACAATTTCTCCTATTTTTATTTTGTCTTCGCATATCCATTTAATTTCTTCTTTTTGCATTTTAAAACATTGTTATTTGTTTATCTGTTAACATTCTATCACTCTTAGTTGAATACAAAACATCATAGATTTTCGATTTAACGAAACGATAATTAATATCATAATCTTTAGCATTTGTATTTGTTAAATGATTTAGCATAAGAACACTAGTACCTTTTAATAAATTAGCAGGTTCTAATAATTCAGGACTTGTTTTATATAAAAACGCACCATTATTAACAGGAAGAACCCTGTTAATATTTTGTTGTACTTCTTTATTATAAAGTACCGTAAATTTCTTACTACACTTAATGTGTAGGCAGAACATGCGTACATCGGTTTCTTTTTCAAGTGTTTCATCAACGCTTATACCGTGTACAAATAAATTATGTAAAGCTTTTGGGATTATCATTAGACTATGGTCGTCTTCTAATGGTTTTTGTTCTTTTAAAACATACAATCCTTTAGCTTTTACTTTTCCACTTTTTAATATTGCCAAATAATTATTCACATTTGACATTATTAATTTTTCGAACTCAACTTGTTCGAAATTAGCTCTCCATTGTTTTTTAATGAAGTCTACTATGTGGTCGAATGATTTACCTTTCGGTACACCTATAGTGATACCATCGGTATTTTGAGAATAAACATTAATACCTTCCTCTATCATCATTTCTGTCATTTTTAAAATTAGAAATTGACCATGAAGACAAATTGCTAAATTCGCAGCATCATCTTTTAGAGGAGAATGTTTGTTTTTAAAATTACCCACCAAGCCGTTATTACCTAATTTCAGAAGATTAGATAAACTAGTATTAGTATGCTTAACTTCATTTCTTCGTTTAATGTTTTCTGGTAAAATCTCTGCTATTTCTGGATATTTGGTTGGGACTAATTTCCAATTAGCACCTAAGTTTGGATACATACCTTCCATATCAATGTCATAATAAGACATTGATTCAGAAGCTTGAAAAGTTTGATTAGTATTTTTACTATGAATACCACCTTCACCTAATTCACTTATCAAATAACTACCATCAGGATTTCTAAAAATAATTTTTCCTGTGATTTTATGTTTTTGATAAGAGTAATCTTTTTCGATAGCATTGAAATATTTAATGATACCAGGATGATTAAATTCACAATGTCTAGGTATAATGTCTTTAATATACACTTTTTTAGGGTAAGATTTATCACGTTTTATAGTTTTTAAATCCACTCCTCTTTTTTGTGCTATAGTTTGTAAAATGTAATCTACTCCCATAGCCACACCATCCATAGACATTACTTTTTTGGTAAATAAATGAACCCACGATTCTCTAAACTCTATTTGTTCAAATAGAATTTCGGTTAAAGCATCTGTAATACCAAGGTCATTGACATTGTTGTATCTTTTAACTTCAAGCATTTGCTTTTCAGTAAGATGGCTTTCATAATGATAAGGTAATTCTTGAATTTCAGGCCATCCAATAGTACAGGCTAAACTTTTCAAACTGATCTTTTTACTTTGTCTAAAGAGTTTAGACCAAAAGCAATAAAGGTCTACTGAAGTCCAATTATAGAAGCGATAATCCTTATAATACTTAAAATTATCGCCTCTATACTTGTTATGTTTATCACTTTTAACGAAGTCAAATAAGTCCAATTGTTGATAATACAACTCGTCTTTCGAATATCTAACTTCTTTAAATTCTTCAACATCTTCAAATTCTTCTTGTTCATGATGAATGATTCTTTGAGAAAACTCCCAAAGATTAAAACATATTTGTTCTCTAGATAGATCTTTTAAATTTTCATAATTCTTATAGAAATAATTCAACACAATGTTGTCGAAATGATTGCCGTTAAAATTTACAATGAAAAAATCCGAATTGTCAATTTTATCCATCATTTTATACATTTCTTTTACATCATCGTGATAAGGACTTATTTCTAAAGATTTAACTTTTTTGCTTTCGAAGTTTTTTAAACCCAATAGAAAGTAATTTGGAAAAGTTTCTATGTCTAAAGTGTAAATATGTTCTTTTTTCATATTAATTTACAAAGATACTAAACTTTTTCATTGATTTTAAATTCATCTGCTAATTTAATCCCTTCCTTTAATGCCTTTTCTAATACTTCTTCTGCAAAGTTGTCTTCTAATGGGCGGACAACATATTCGTTTTTCCAAAATATATCTGTTAATTCGATTCTATTGCAATCCACGCACATAAGATTTGTACGATATTTAGGCAACCCTATATCTAATTGTATCCGACAACACGACCTACGAATTTGCCTAACTTCCCAAATTTGATTATGAAATTCAGGATTTGAATGCCCCACATAAACTACCTTTTGTCCTATGTACCATTTCATTTCTCTGTCTCCTTTACTTTAGGCGGGTGTGTGATTTTATATTGTTTAAACCACTCGTCATAAGACATAATGTTAGGCAATTCATCAGCCAATTTTTCCAATTCAAGATTTACCTTGTACATAGACCATTCATAAAGTATGTTTAAAACTTCTGATTCGCCATACCTTTCCTCCACGCTTATCCAATTGTCTTGTTCGGATTGCCATTTAGCACCTAATTCAAATATTTCAAAAGGTTTCAAGTCAGGTTTAAGCATTCTAGCATAACCCTCTTTTAAAGTTTCTTTCATTTCATATCTCCCTCGTTTAGCATTTACCAACTCATGTTCTTCTTGTGGTATAATGATTTTAAGTGGTCTTATACCATTACAGACCTCTTTCGTACAACCAAACTCTTCGATACAATTTCTACCAGAGCATTGAACCTCAACATACTCACAACTAGGATTCTTAACAAACCACTCTAAGAAATCGTCATCAATATCCTGTATACCCTCTGCAAGTAAGTCTGGGTCTGTTGCTAGGGTTATTTTTTTACAACCTAAAGCAATAGCAGAACGCAATAAAGTATCATCTAATATTTGTATGACATGTAAGCCTTGGTAGTCTGGTAAGCCTTCTATAGAATTGTCTAATACAATATAATCCCTTAATTTAAGTTTCCCATCAGAGGTGATATAGATACTTCTCGTATGGTTCCAAAAATCTATTGGTTCATCTAGTAATCTAAACTCTTTTAGTAGTTCTGAGTATACTATTAGTCTGCTTGGTTTATCCGTTGGTAGTATGTGTATATTTTTCATTTCACATCCTCCTTAGTCATTGCCATTAATTGTTCGTAGGTGGTAATTTTCTCAATTTCTTCGTTAGTTCTAAATCCAATGTTTGCTTCTACATCGTCGAAGAGTGCAAAATAACCTGTTTTATACAGAGATATTGATAAAAGCCCAATTTGTTCGTCATTATCGCAATCAACATACCCCAACTCTTCCAACTTACGCACAGCATTCTGACGCATCTCGTCAGTCCACTTGCTGCTGTCTATTTCCATTGCTTTCATAGATTTTCTAAATTATGGGTTGTGATGTCTTTTACTACAAGTATCTTTTCGTCATTGTGGTGTTTCTTAAATATCTTACGCGCTTCTTTAGTGCTATATGCTTCAACAATAGAACCATGATGCACACCCGTTACTGCATATACTTTTGTCTTATTCATTGGTAGTCTGTGTCTAATTTGTCCAACCATAGATACATAAAGTATCCAATAGGCGCAAAAAGTAAGCACCATAAATTCAAGTTGTCTGTGCTTTTATTTTGAAGATATGCCACTCCAATAGCTAAAGCCACCAAAGTAAACCATACCATTATATTAATTACGTGTTTCATATTAATTTAATTATTTTTACTTTACCACAATTAGGATAACTGCAGTTATTATTTTTGGAACAACTTTCTCCTTCTCTTTTAACCCCTTCACAAACATGTTCAAGTTCTACTTTCCAGGAGCTTTGAGATATAGATTGGACATACTCGTCTTCCGAAGGCTCGGTATCAATTAAACCTTCAGTACCCCATCTTGCTTCACCGGCTTGAAAAGCTTTTCTTATGTCTTTCGAACTAAAAGTCCTATCAGATAAAAGTTCTAAAGCTTTTTGGAAACCTTCTCGTCTATAAATATTTATGGTATCTTCATGTGTTGTTACATCTAATCTGGGATAATATAATTCGGCATCAAAGTACCCAATCTCTTTCTGTATTTCAGGACTCAGAGATGAGAAGTCTATTTGGTCTTGTTGAGCTATTACTTTTCTCCATTCATTGTGTGTTTCACCGCACCATTCATCATTGGCTTCTGTTAATTCGTTCTCTCTGAAAATTAAATCATCTTGAAATATCTTCTCATCAGAAGTAATAATAAATCCTTCTGGTAATTTGTGTAGTGTGAATTGTGGTTTATCGTTTTTCATTTGCTATTTCTATTAATTTACGTAAACAAGCGAGTTCAGCTTCTTCGTAAGTTTTATACGTCGTGGAAACAAAATCAATGAATTCGAAATATTTAAGTGTGTCTATTCCAAAGAAATATCCAATTTTCACTGCATTCTCGTACTTCCTTCTTACAAATGAATCCATCTCATAGTTCTTTCTAAACCATCGGAATGCTTGTTGGTAAAGTGGGGCGTCTATAACAATATCATAATTTTCGTACTCTTCTAACCATTCTGTTTTTAAATCAGGAGTACCGCTTGAATAGAAACTTGTGTAAATAGCCAAAGCATGGAATTCTATACCCAACTCTTTTAACGCTAACGCCTCTGCGTATGGTACAAATTCCTTATTCATTATCTTTTAAATGTTTTAGGTAAAGCTCAATTATTTCTTGTTTTGTAAAATAATTGAAAACCTTACCTGGTTTTTTGCTATAAATGCTTTCAGCATACTTTTTGATAAACAGATCTTCATTAGTAAAAAACCTTTCACTTGATTTACCTACATTTTGAAACATTTCTTGCGAATACCAATCGAAAAACAAATATGCTGTTTTTTCAAGCTGTTCTTCTCTTTTTTGGTATTGAATAGCATGAGTGATAATAACCCAAAGCCATATTATTACAAATATCATAGTCTTTTAAGTATTAGATAGTTCTTGTTAATGTCCAAATCATTGGCTTGAAGTAGTGATTGTAAAGATTCTTTTGCATTTTGAATATTATAATAAGGTGAGCTATAAATTTCATAATTACGAAATCCACCTGTAGTTAATGGTTCAAATTCTTCAGGATAAAGTGTTTCTAATTTAAACTCTACAATACTTTCAGCTTGTTCTTCTGTAATATCTTTTGTTGTAGAGATTAAGTCTACTGAGTGATTAAGTACTAGAGAGTTTGGTTTATTAACAATATTATGGGCAATCTGCTTTGGTTTACAATCTTCATCTACTTCTACAAATAGATAATTTCCAGAAGGTAGGTTTATTTCTTTATTCATAATATATAATTGTTATGAAGCGTGATTCCATAGCCAATCAGAACATATTTTATTGTCTAAATTAACTTTGACTTCATCTCCTTCAATGCAAGATTCTACAAAATCATCACAAGCAGCTTGCCAAGCATCTTTACTTGACATATTTCCTAATTCTTCATTATCACAAGCTTGACCGTGAATTAAACTTCTTGTCATAGGCATATACTTGTGAATAAAATCAGAAAATTCTTCTAGAGTATTTATTACTATTTTACTCATAACTCAAGATGTTAAATTGTTCATCTACTTCTATTACTGATATAGAGTTTATAGCTTCAAGTATAGCTTCATTTGAAAATGTATATTTCAATGTTCTGAATATATCTACTTCTATATTTCTTGCTGCATTCATAGCTTTCTCAATATCTTGTTGAGTGTATTGGTATTGGTTTTGGTTTGATTTATTGTAAATTTGTAATGCTTCTCCAAATCCTGCTGCTTTACCTATCCAAAACTGTTCTTGTGTAACTGTAGCAAGTTTAGAAGATTCATATATACCTTTCTTTAATCTTTCAACATAACTATCCAAACTAATAATGGGTACTCTTTCAAGTTTAGGTTGTGATTGTGCTACAATCTCATACCCATAATCAAAAATTCTATCAGATGAACTAATGTAACCAATAGTTCCATCTAAAAAATAAGTATAACCCATAACAGAATGAATAGAATTATGCCAATAAACAACACCATCAACTTCTACAGGTTGAAACGTTTTGTCTCCTTGTTTAAGAATTGTTTTATTTGTTATTTTTTTCATTTTACTTTAATTTCTTTATAAAAGCAGTGGTTAGTATCTATAATTCTCCAATATCTAGTAGTCATTGTTTCCCAATACTCCTCTTTCAGGAACCCTGTCTTATCATCGAATTGACGAAAATACTTTTTCCATTTTTTAAGTTTCTGGTTGAACTTTTTAACGTAGGCTTTTGCAAGTTTTTCATTCTCGGTTACAAACAAATCTACCTCATGAGCATCATCCCAGCTACCTCTACTAAGTTTTACAATAAACATGATACAAATATTTTTTCAGGGAATTCGCCAAACACGAATTTAGTTACATGACAAAGCCAAACTTCAAGAGTATTGAAATGACCTATTGCATCATAATAATACCCATCGTTATAAGGTTTGGTTCTTATTAAAATAAAATCTGACCATATATTTTTTTCAATATTATCAGTAACGAATGAAAGAATAACCTTCAATTCACCTTGTGACAATATGTCCAAAAATGTATCAGCTCCCATTATCATCTCAAGTTCTGCTTGGTCTCCAGTCCATTCTGGTATCTCAGCGAACCACTGACCAATAGAGTTTTTATTGAAGGTTATCTGTTTCATTTTTACTTTAAAAGATAATAAGTTAAAAACAATTGTACGTAATGTAAGATTTGATCAAATCCTACACCTACAAAAAAATTGTGTAAACTAAATTTTGATTTAGGGAAAGCGATTAATTCCGTATCTCCAAAAGTACCATTCTCCATTGTTAAAAGAGTAAATCTAGGAAACAATTTAGAATTTATCCTACTTGTAAAATAATCTGTTATTGTATGTGCTATAAATGTTATTAATGTAAAATATAATACATTAATGCAAGATTCTTTAGGAGGGCAAAAAGATTGATATTTTATATAAAGATATAAACATCCACTTACTAACCATATAAAAGAGTACATTTTAGTATGACTTAATAAGTCTTTCCAATTTTTACTTTTACCTTTAGCCTGTTTGTCTGTTTGTAATACAAAATCCGCAAACCAATGTATTATTAGAATTGCGAATATTTCCGTTAGTGTTAACATAATTTTTTTTATTTTTTAGGTTGAATGATTACTCCATGAGGAAATGATTTTTTAAAATATTTTTCTTCCGTACACAAATAGTCTTCGTTTTCATGTTTTTTATGATTTTGGAAATCAGTATAGCAATGTTCATGAACCTTATCCCAACTTTCTTCAACAGGTAGTATTGTTGCTGATGATAGGATTGATTTTAATACCGATATTGCACCTGATTTGTAAAATTTATAAATTTTACTACCATGTGTTTCCATATCAAGTTCAGCTATTTTAGCTTCAATCTCTTCCTTAGCTTGTTGAGTTAGGTATATCTTATTTTTCATTTCTTTTCTGTAATAAAATTTCTGCAAGAATACCCATTGTTTTAAAAGCACAAATAATAGGTTCGCCTACTTCACATTTAATATTTATACCATTACCGTGATTATGAACTTCTATTTGTTTACTTGAAATTTTCCAAGCAATGTCGTATTTGTCAGTAACAAAATGGTAAGCTTCCATAAGTTGATTCCAATCGTTGTGATAGTTCATGGATTCAAGAGTTCCAGCTTTCAACAGGTCTCTTTCTAATACTTCAGGTTCTTTGGTTAATAATTTTGCAATCTGTAAATTATAATTTTTTATTTCTTGTTCTGTCATATTTACAACATTTTAAATCGTAAAACTATTGATTTAATTTTCCATTTAAACATTGTTATTTCTTCTGAAATAACTTTCTTAATACCTTTTACACCTTTGGTATTTTGTGTTTTGAATCTTTTTATCATATCAATCTTCTTCGCTTATTTTATTTGTTAAGTAAATGCAAACTTTTGATACAGTAAATTTACCATCTTTATCAAGACTGTATATGATGTACA
>JACCDR011762010.1_pt1 | contig 21803 bp, 18 predicted proteins | sample 7446431 | NCBI WGS metagenome assembly JACCDR01 (sample SAMN15323443, study PRJNA562643) | freshwater metagenome | isolation source: river surface water | place: USA:Blue River Watershed | collected 2017-08-17 | reverse complement strand
GGCGCAGTGGGACCGCTGGATCGGGTTCTTCACCGATGACTGCGAATACAAGATCCAGCCGCGCGAGAACCACGACCGCGGCTCCCCGCTGGCGACGCTGGCGCTGCTGAGCAAGGCCATGCTGAAGGACCGCGTGTACGGCATCCGCGAGACCCTGTTTCACGACCCCTACTACCAACGGCATGTGGTTGGCCTGCCGCTGATCCGCGAAGACCGCGACGGCGTCATCGTCGCCGAGGCGAACTATGCGGTTTTCCGTACCAAGCTGTCCGGCGAGTCGACGGTATTCAATGTCGGCCGCTATCTCGACCGTATCCGCCGCGACGCCGACGGGCTGAAGTTCCTGTCGCGGCTGTGCATCTACGACACCGAGATGATCCCGAACTCGATCATCTACCCCATCTGAAAGAACAGGACATGAACGAACAATGGATCGACGCCGCCGCCGCCGGCGACGTGCCGGCCGATGACGTGATCGGCGTCGACGTCGCCGGCCGCAGCATTGCGCTGTACCAGGTCGACGGAGAAATTTTCGCGACCGACAACCTCTGCACGCACGGCAATGCAAGGTTGTGCGACGGCTTTCTGGAGGGGCACGAGATCGAATGCCCGCTGCATCAGGGCAAATTCGACATCCGCAACGGCAAGGCCATGTGCGCACCGCTGACCGAGGATGTCAGGACATATCCGGTGAAGATCGAGGGAAGCCGGGTGTTCGTCGGGATGGATGGCTGAGCCAGGCCCTGCCCTTTCGGAACTCGCGCCCGGGGAGCGGGCGATGGCGAAGGATCCGGGCTTGTGCGCGAGCCGTGATCCTTCGCCGCCATTTACATGAATCAAACGAGCCGGCCACGAAGCCGGCCAGAGGAGGAGACATGAACCAAGCAACGGCAGCCGCCGCCCCGCCGCATTTCGACGTCAGCAAGGCCATCGACGACGGCCGCTTCACCACAGTGCAGAAGCTGGCCTACCTGTTCTGCGCGCTGGCCATCGTGGTCGACGGCTTTGACGGCCAGATGATCGGCTATGCGATCCCGATGATCATGAAGGAATGGGACGTCACCCGCGGCGCCTTCTCGCTGGCGGTGGCCTGCGGCCTGTTCGGCATGGCGGTCGGCAGTCTCAGCGCCGGCATGCTGGCCGACAGGTTCGGCCGCAAGCCGGTGCTGGTGGCCAGCATCTTCCTGTTCGGCGGCTCGACGATGCTGATCGGGCAAGCCGGTGACGTCGGCACGATCGCGGTGATCCGCTTCATCGCCGGACTCGGCATCGGCGCGGCACTGCCGGCGGCCACCACGCTGACCGCCGAATTCATTCCTTTCTGCTTCCGCACGATGGCCGTCACCACCGCCATCGTCTGCTATCCGCTCGGCGGCATGCTGGCGGGGCTGGCGGCAGGGAAGATCCTGCCGGTGCAAGGCTGGCGCGCTTACTTCATGATCGGCGGCGCGATGCCGATCGCGCTCGCGCTGCTGCTGGTCGTGGTCCTGCGCGAGTCGCCAAAATTCCTCGCGCGGCAGTCCTCCCGCCGGGAAGAGCTGCGCGCGCTGATGGCGAAGATGGCGCATGACGTTGCCCATGTGCGCGAATTCACCGATGGCGTGATTGGCGCCGCCAGGCGCGGCAGCATCGCCGAGCTGTTCCGCCACGGCCGCGCGCCGGACACGATCTGGCTCTGGCTGAGCTTCTTCATGACGCAGCTGTCGATCTATACCGCGTTCAGCTGGCTGCCGACGATGCTGACCACCGAAGGCCTGCCGCCGGCATTGGCCGGCATGGGCCTGACCGCATACAACTTCGGCGGCGTGATCGGCGCGGTGCTGTGCGCCATGGCGATCAACCGCTTCGGCTCACGCGGCCCGATGACCTTCTGGGCCGCAATGTCGGCGGCGACGGCCTTTGCGCTGAAGCTGGTCAGCGTGACCGCCGCCACCGACATTTTCCTGTGGGGCCTCGGCCTGCATGGCCTGTTCGTCACCGCATTGCAGTGCGCGCTGTTTGCGTTGTGCGCGCATATGTACCCGACGCTCATCCGCACTACCGGCGCGGCTTCGGCCATGGCCTTTGGCCGCATCGGCGCGTTCGTCAGTTCTTTCGCAGGCGCGGCCATGATCACGGCCGGCGGCTCGTCGGCCTACCTGAACCTGCTCGGCGGCTCGATGGTCGTGGCCGTGGCCGGGCTGGCGATGGTGCGCGGGCACATCGGCCCGAAACACTAGGCCGGAGCCGACACCAGTTCGGCAATGACCCGGCGCAGCCACTGGTTGCCCGGGTCCTGATGGAAGCGCTCGTGCCAGTGCTGCTTGACGGCGAAGCGCGGCGACGGGAAAGGCAGCGGCAGCCCGCGAAAATGTCCCTTCCCCTTCAGCACCTCGGCGAGCCGGTCCGGCAGCGTGACCAGCATGTCGGTCTGCTCGATCACGAACGGGATCGCCATGTAGTTCGGCACGCGCAGCGCCATCTTGCGCCGTATGCCGTGGCGCTGCAGCGCGTCGTCGAGTATTCCGTGCCCGGTGCCGGCGGTGTCGACCGCCGCGTGGTCTTCGCGCTCGTACTGCGCCAGCGTCAGTTGCGTGCTGATGCGCGGATGGTCATGGCGCAGCAGGCACAGGTACTCCTGCTCGAACAGCGCCTGCTGGAAAAAACCGGCCTCCAGCTGCGGGAAGAAGCCGAAAGCCAGGTCGGCCTCGCCGCTTTCTAGCTGGCGACCGAGTTCCGGCGTGATCGGCGAGATCGCGATGCTGACGCCCGGCGCAGTGTGCTGCATGAACTTCCACAGCTTCGGCAGCAGCACCAGCTGGCTGATGTCGGCCATGCAGATGCGAAAGGTGCGCACCGCCGTCGCCGGATCGAAGCGCATCCGGTGCCCGACCACCTGCTCGACCGCGCCAAGCGCCGTCGCCACCACGCCTTCAAGCGAGCCGGCAAATGCGGTCGGCTCCATCCGGTTGCCGACGCGGACAAACAGCGGGTCGCCGAACTGCTCGCGCAGCTTCGCCAGCGCGACGCTGACGGCCGGCTGTCCCATGTCGAGATTGGCGGCGGCCTTGCTGACGCTGCGGGTCTTGCAGATCTCGTTGAATACCTGCAGTGCGCGCAAGTCGGGGACGGACATAACTATTCGAATTTTGAATGATTTGAATTCTTGTCATTGTATAGCTTGAATGACCTGATCCGCCTAGAGTGGCTGCCTTCAGACGCGGACGATGCAGTGGGTGGTCGAAAGGTGCCGGATACCGGCCCTGGCCAGCCCGCATTGAGAGAAAAGCCGGGACGCCGCAGTGCACGCCTGATAGCGCCAATTGGCGTGACACGGTGCGGGATCCCGGCGCAGGCCGGGACCCATGGTCGCATTGGGACCGCTGCCGGAATTTGGCTTGACTGAATGGCATTGGACGCAGGCCGGGATCCATCGCCGATGCGTCCCTTGCGGAGTTCAGCGGGCCTGTGCCGGATCAACCGGCACACCCCGCCAGACAGATCAATAGAGGAGAAACCCATGTTGGAACTAGGCCGGCTGGAAGACCTGCCGCAGGAATACCGGCAAGCGCTGAGCGAGCAGAACCTGGTGCCGCTGTGGCCCAGCCTGCGCTCGGTGCTGCCGCCACGAAAGCCGATTCCGCACACGCGGCCCACGCACTGGCGCTATGACGCGCTGCGTCCGCTGCTGCTGCAGGCCGGTGAACTGACCCCGATCGAGAAGGCCGAGCGACGCGTGCTGGTGCTGGCCAATCCGGGGCACGGACTGGAGAAGATGCAGGCCAGCAGCAGCATCTACCTCGGCATGCAACTGCTGCTGCCCGGCGAGGTCGCGCCGGCCCACCGCCACACCCCGAACGCGGTGCGCATGATCGTCGAGGGCGACGGCGCGTACACCACGGTCGACGGCGAAAAATGCGAGATGCGCCGCGGCGACCTGATCCTGACGCCGACTGGCCAATGGCATGAGCATGGCCACGACGGCACCGACCCGGTGGTCTGGCTCGACGTGCTCGACTTGCCGCTGATGTACTACCTGGAAGCCTCGTATGTGACCGAAGGCGCGCTGCAGCAGGTGAACGCGCAGGCGGGCGAGCGCGCCTACCAGCGCGGCGGCGTCGTTCCCTCGCCGATGTTCAGGCGCAGCGAACGCCGCTATCCGATGCTGCGCTATCCGTGGGCCGAAGTGCGCGCCGCGCTTGAGGCGCTGCACGCGGCCAGCCCCGGCATAGCCGCAGTACAGGTCGCGTATGTGAATCCGGAGAACGGCAGCGACGCGGAGAACGTGCTCGGCTTTTCGGCGCTGATGCTGCGCCCGGGCGAAACGCTGGCGCTGCCGGTGCGCTCGCCGGCCGCAGTCTTCCATGTGATCGAGGGCGGCGCCGAAGTAAGCATCGGCGGACAGGCCTTCGCGCTGAAGGAAGCCGACACCTGCTGCGCGCCGGGCTACACGCAAGTGACGCTGACGAACGCATCGGCGACCGCGCCATCCTTCGTATTCATCGCCGACGAATCGCCGCTGCATCGCAAGCTCGGCGTCTATGAAGTGTTCCCCGACGGCCTCTGAGCCGGCGCGGAGCACCACGGCACAACAAGCAAAGACAGAGAAATGTCCATATCGAATTCACTTCCGGTTCTGGTCGCCGGCGGCGGCATCGGCGGCCTGGCCGCCGCGCTCGCGCTGGTGCGCCGCGGTTTCCGCGTCAGGGTGCTCGAACAATCGCCGCAGATCGGCGAAATCGGCGCCGGCATACAGCTGGGCCCGAACGCTTTCCACGCGTTCGACGCGCTCGGCGTCGGCGACAAGGCGCGCTCACGCGCCGTCTACACCGACTACATGGTGATGACGGATGCGATCGACGAATACGAAGTGGGCCGCATCCCGACCGGCGAAGCCTTCCGCCAGCGCTTCGGCAATCCGTATGCGGTGATCCATCGCGCCGACGTGCACCTGTCGCTGCTCGAAGGCGCGCAGGAAAGCGGCATGGTCGAGTTCATGACCAGCACCCGCGTCGAGCGCATCGAGCAGGATGGCGACAGCGTCACCGTCATCGACCAGAACGGGAACCGGCACACCGGCGTCGCGCTGATCGCCGCCGACGGTGTGAAGTCTGTGGTGCGCGCGCAGCTGGTCGGCGACGGCCATCGCGTGACCGGTCATGTGGTCTATCGCGCCGTGGTCGACCAGGCCGACTTCCCCGAGAACCTGAAATGGAACGCGGCCAGCGTCTGGGTCGGCCCGAACTGCCACCTCGTGCACTACCCGCTGCGCGGCAGCGAGCAGTACAACGTGGTCGTGACCTTCCACAGCCGCAAGCAGGAAGAGTGGAGCGTCACCGAAGGCAGCGTCGACGAAGTGCGCAGCTATTTCGACGGCATTTCCGAAAAGGCGCGGCAGCTGATCGACCTGCCGAAAAGCTGGAAGCGCTGGGCCACCGCCGACCGCGAGCCCATCGGCCAGTGGAGCTTCGGCCGCGTGACCCTGCTCGGCGACGCCGCCCACCCGATGACGCAGTACATGGCGCAGGGTGCTTGCATGGCGCTGGAGGATGCAGTCACGCTGGGCGAGGCGCTGCGCGCTTGCGGCGACGATTTCATTCAGGCGTTCGCGCTGTACCAACGGTCGCGCATCGCGCGCGCGGCGCGCGTGGTGCTGTCGGCACGCGAGATGGGCCGCATTTATCACGCGAAAGGCGTCGAACGGCTGGTACGCAACGACCTCTGGCGCGGACGCAAGCCGGAACAGTTCTATGACGCGATGCAATGGCTGTATGGCTGGAACGTCGGCAACTGCCTCGCCGCACATTGAAGGCCGAGATGAAACTGCATAATTTTTTCCGCAGCGGCACCTCGCACCGCGTGCGCATCGCGCTGAACCTGAAGGGCCTGGATTACGACTACCTGCCGGTCGACCTGCGCAGCGAAGAGCATCTGGGCGACGCGTTCCGGGCTGTCAACCCGCAGGCCTTCGTGCCGGTGCTGGAGGCAGACGGCCAACGGCATATCCAGTCGCCGGCCATCATCGAATGGCTGGAGGAGCGTTATCCGCAGCCGCCGCTGCTGCCGACGGACGCAGACGACCGCGCGCATGTGCGCGCGCTGGCCGCGATGGTCGGCTGCGACGTGCATCCGCTGAACAACCGCCGCGTGCTCGAATATCTGCGCCATTCGTTGTCGGTGCCCGAGGACGGCGTGAATGCCTGGTGCCGCACCTGGATCGACAGCGGCTTCGCGGCGCTCGAGAATATCCTGTCAGACGACCGGCGGCGCGGGCAGTTCTGCTTCGGCGATACGCCCACCGTGGCTGACGTTTATCTGGTGCCGCAGATCGAGAGCGCGCGGCGCTTCGGCGTCGATCTGTCGCGCTATCCGACGCTGATGTCGATCGATGCGGCCTGCGAGGCGCTGGAAGCGTTCCGGCGCGCGAAGCCTTCGCTGCAACCGGATGCATGAACCCGACACGACGAACCACACAACAACCTGCTTGCTGAGAAAGCCCCATGACCTTCACCTTCCCCCCAGCCGCCCCGGTCGGCCTGCCGGTCGCCGGCGAATCCGCGCTGTTTCCCGTGCGCCGCATCTACTGTGTCGGCCGCAACTACGCCGCACATGCGCGCGAGATGGGCTTCGACCCGGATCGCGAGCCGCCGTTCTTCTTCTGCAAGCCGAATGATGCGCAATCGATCGTGCCGGTCCCGGCCGGCCAGACGGTGACGATTCCGTATCCGCCGCTGACGAACAACTATCACTACGAGATCGAACTGGTGGTCGCGATCGGCAAGGGCGGCAGCGACATCCGCGTCGAGGATGCGGCTTCGCACATTTTCGGCTATGCGGTCGGCCTCGACATGACCCGCCGCGACCTGCAGATGAAGATGCGCGAGCAGGGTCGTCCGTGGGAGATCGGCAAGGCCTTCGACTTCTCGGCGCCGGTCGGCCCCATCCACCGGCTCGAAGCCACCGGTGAGCTGAAGCAGGCGGCGATCTCCCTGCAGGTCGACGGCCAGACACGCCAGCAGAGCGACGTCAGCCACCTGATCTGGTCCGTCAGTGAAACGATTGCCAACCTGTCGACGCTGTTCACGCTGCAGCCCGGCGACCTGATCTTCAGCGGCACGCCGGAAGGCGTCGGCGCGGTGAAGCGCGGCGAGACCATGCTCGGTCAGGTCGACGGCCTGACGCCGATCCGCGTCGCCGTCGCCTGATATCCTTCCCCTACCCCAAACCGAGGCCGCCGCAATGACGAGCGGCCCACAGGAGACTTCATGCGCCCCTCCGTCGATGTGCAGGACTATCTGGATACCCTGCCCTTCTCCCGCACGCAGCGGCTCGTGCTGTGGCTGTGCTTCCTGATCGTCGCCGTCGACGGTTTCGATACCGCGGCGATCGGATTCATCGCGCCGTCGATACGCGCGCAATGGGGCCTGAGCGCCGCCGCACTGGCACCGCTGTTCGGCGCCGGCCTGTTCGGGCTGATGCTGGGTGCGCTGATCTTCGGCCCGCTGGCCGACCGTCTGGGCAGGAAGCGCATTCTTGGCTGGTCGGTGGCTTTTTTCGGACTGATGAGCCTTGTGTCGATCTGGGCGCCGGACCTGACCACGCTGACCGCGCTGCGCTTTCTGACCGGCCTCGGCCTGGGCGGCGCGATGCCCAGCGCGATCACGCTGACGTCGGAATACTGCCCGTCGAAACGTCGCTCCAGCCTGGTGACGCTGATGTTCTGCGGCTTCACGGTCGGCTCCGCGCTGGGCGGGCTGGCGTCCGCGCAAATTCTGTCGCACTTCGGCTGGCAGGGCGTGCTGTTCGTCGGCGGCGTGCTGCCGCTGCTGCTGGTGCCCTTCCTGGTCCGGCTGCTGCCTGAGTCGCTGCGCTTTCTGGTGCTGCGGCAGCGCCCGCAGGCCGACATTGACCGCATCATCCGCCGGCTGGATGCCACGGCCGATCCCGACACGCTGCCGTTGCTGACGGCGCGCGAGGCGGCCACGCGGGCGCCCATCTCCGAGCTGTTCCGCAAGCCCTATGCGACCGGTACCGCGCTGCTGTGGATGAGCTTCTTCATGAGCCTCCTGATCATCTACCTGATCTCGAGCTGGCTGCCGACCTTGCTGACCGGCGCCGGCGCGGACATCCGCACCGCGTCGCTGGTGACTTCGGTATTCCAGATCGGCGGCACGGTCGGCGCGATCCTGCTCGGCCGCCTGATGGACGGCGTCGGCTCGGCGCGCGCGCTGGCCATCGCCTACGTGGCCGGTGCGGGCTTCGTGCTGCTGTGCGCGGCGAGCAGCGCGAACCTGGGCATGCTGGTGATGTCCGTGTTCGGCGTCGGCTTCTGCATCAGCGGATCGCAGGTCGGCGCCAACGCGCTGGCCGCGTCCTACTATCCGACCGGCAGCCGGGCTACCGGGGTCAGCTGGGCCAATGCCGCCGGCCGCACGGGCTCGGTGGTGGGGTCGCTGTCCGGCGGCTGGCTGGTGTCGATGAATTTCAATGCCGCCAGCATCCTCGCAATGCTCGCGGTGCCTGCGCTGATTGCTGCGCTCGGCATCGCGCTGCTCGGCCGGCAGGACGCCATCCGCCGCAGTGCAGCAGCCGTGGCCTGATCCTCGCGCGGCCGTTGCCGCCACCCGACCCACCCGCGACCTGTCGCCGCATGCGCCGGCGACAGGGCTTGCCATTCGTTTCGAACTCCCGTAATTTCCTCAAAGCAACATCGCCGGAAGGAGGAGACACGCCGGCGTCCAGCATCGTCCGCGAAGTCTGGCGAGAGGGGACACCCCCTCGGGAGGCGAACAATGACAAGAATCATCAGCCGGTTCCTGCGCGTGCTGGCCCTGCTGGCCATCGGGCGCGTCCACGCGTCCGACGCACTGCCGGCCTATCAGGTGTATGAACCGACGCCGGTGATCTTCAGCGACAAGACCCACCTGCTGGTGCTGCGCGACCGCGACGGCCGACAGAATGCCGAAGAGGCGATGAAGCGCCGGGCCGAGTTCGTTCCCTTGTCCGAAGCCGGCGCGATCAGTCCGCGCGATCATTACTGGGTGATGCAGCGCATTACCAGCAATCTCGATCATGACCTGGTGCTGCGCATCGACCCGAGCGGCTGGGAGCATCTCGACGGCGCGGTGTTCCGCCCGGACGGCAGCGTGGAATACCTGAAGCCTTCCGGCGCCTACCGCGCGAACTACGGCTGGCTGAGCGACATGAATCCCTACGAAGCCGGTTCACGGCTGACGCCGAGCCAGTTCACCCGCTTCACCCTGCACCGCGGCGAGGAGGTGCTGATCGTCACGCACCTGAAATCCAGCGCCAATGTGGTCGCGAAAAGCTTCAGCCTGAACTTCTGCGACGAGCTGAAATTCACCGAGATGCGCCGCTTCGGGCTGTACATCGAGGGTGGGCTGCTGGGGCTGCTGTTTGCGCTGAGCGTGTTCGGCTGGTTCTCGGCGGCCAACAACAAGGACAAGGCCAGCTATGCGTACAGCGTGTGGATCCTGATTGCGCTGCTGCAGATCGTGTCGCAGACGATGCCGGAAGGCCAGCGGCTGGCCGAGTTCTTCATCGACGTGGAAGGCGCATCGGTCGGGCACCAGTATGCTGCATGGCCGCTGTTCAATATCTTCGGCTATGCGCAGGCAATCGCCTACGCGATCTTCGCGTCCACTTTCCTGAGCGTACGCGAGCATTATCCGTGGCTGCAGAAGATGGTTTACGTCTACATCGCCGTCTACTCAGTCCACTATGTGCTGACCTCCTTCATTCCGCACGAGATACCGAACAAGCTGCTGTGGCTGCCGCTGGGCCTGTTCACGCTGTTGCTGCTGCTGGCTTTCTATACGGTGGCCTTCATCCGCCACCGGCAGGGACTGAAGATTGCGAAGTTCTTCATGTTCGCGATCGTGCCCTACCTGTGCTTCAGGGTGATCTTCATCCTCGGGCTGGCCGGCATTCCGTCGCCGTTCACGCTGATGGACTCATCCGGGTTCGGGCTGCTGATGCAAAACCCGAACACGGCGCAGTCAATCGGCCTGTGCACCGAGGCGCTGATCATGGCGCTGGCGGTGGTCAGTCGCACCCGCTGGCTGCAGGAACAGCTGGCGCAGAGCATGCAGGAGCAGAAGTCCCTGATCGAGAACCAGAACCGCCAGCTTGAAGCGACCGTGGATGAGCGCACCCGCGAGCTGGCCGCCAAGCACCAGCTGCTCGAGCGCACGCACCATATCGTGATCGGCTCGGTGAATTACGCCAGCCGCCTGCAGCGCAGCCAGCTGCCGCGACAACACCGGATCGACGGCCGCTTCCGATCGATCGGTGTGTACTGGGAGCCGCGCGACACCATCGGCGGCGACCTGTGGTGGATCTCGTCGTCGCAAGTCGACGGGCCGTTCACGCTGGCCGTGGCCGACTGCACCGGACACGGCGTGCCCGGCGCGATGCTGTCGCTGCTGGTCAGCGCGTCGCTCGAGCGGATCTATTCGGCCGAACCGCAAGCCGACCCGGCGCGGGCGCTGATGTCACTCGACTATCTGGTGCGCGCCGGCCTGAATCAGGACGCGCCCGACAGCGAAAGTGACGATGGCTGCGATGCGGCGATCGTCAGTATCGACCGCGACGCGCGGATCCTGCAATTTGCCGGCGCCAAGATCGGCGTGTTCCAGCTGTCGCCGGACGGACAAGTGACCCGGCATGCGGCAGCGCGCAGCAGCCTCGGCTACCAGCAACCGCCGGATGACGAGGACGCGCCGGCCACACGCGGCATTGCGTGGCAGGACGGCGATACCTTTGCGATCGTCACCGACGGCTATACCGACCAGCCCGGCGGCGACGGCGAGGTGCCGCGCTCCTTTGGTTACCGCCGGCTCGAAAGCCTGCTGGCTTCCTGTGCCGGCCGGCCGGCGACGCAGATCGTCGAGCGCATGCGCGAAGAATTCGAGCGCTGGCAGGGGCAGCACACGCGCCGCGACGATGTGACCGCCGTGGTGTTCACGCCCTGACGGCGCTTCGCCGCCGGGCAAAGCGCGCGCAGGGATTAAAATTCTGCGCATGGACAACATCGCTTCGTGGGGAAAACATCTGCTGGTCGCCGTCGAGATTGCCGGCACCGCGGCCTTTGCCATGTCGGGCGTGCTGACCGCCGCGCGCAAGCAACTCGACCCGGTCGGCGTGTGCGTGGTGGGCTTCATGGCCGCCTTCGGCGGCGGCACCCTGCGCGACCTGCTGCTGGACCACCGTCCGTTCTTCTGGGTGCGCCATGTCGACGTGCTGTGGGGCGTGTTCGCGCTGTGCGTGCTGGCGATGTTCTTCATGCGCGCGCGCCATTTTGCGGTGACGGAGCGCGCGATCCAGTGGCCCGACGCGATCGGCCTCGGGCTGTTCAGCGCGGCCGGCGTGCACCAGGCCATGGTCGCGCAGATGCCCGGCATCGTTGCAGTGCTGATGGGCGTGATCACCGGCGTGTTCGGCGGCGTGCTGCGCGATGTCTTCTGCAATGAAATTCCGACCGCCTTCAAGGACCACCGGCCGTATGCGCTGTGCGCGCTCGCCGGCGGCTGGGTCTACCTCGGACTGCTGAACGCCGGCCAGCCGGACTGGATTGCGCTGGCAGTCTGCGTGATCATCACAGCGGGACTGCGCGGCCTGTCAGTCTGGCGGGACTGGCAATTGCCGGCGTGGCGCGCCTGAACCGGACAAGCACTCCGCACGCACCGCGCATCCGCGAAGCAATCGCAGCTTAATCCCATGGGATTAAGCGCGCGGCGCTGTCATGTGCCGCCCCGAAAATCTCATATTCCATACCGTTTCAGTCAACCGCCCTTTCCGGCGCCGGCACTCGTGCGCTATCTTGCTGAAAAAACTCCAAGAAAAGCCAATGAGACGCTTCGCCGCCCTGCTGTTGCTGATCGCCTGTCCGCTGTGGGCGCAGAACACCAACCAGCTGCCGCCCTGCCCCAAACCGGACATGAGCAAAAAGTCCGATCTTGGCTGGACGGGGCGCACCTGGCACTGGAATGATTGCCGGGGCCGGTATGTGATCGAGTTGGACAAAGAGCTTCGTGGCACGGTGGTCGAAGGCGAATGGCAATTCGGCCAGCTAAACGGACAAGGGATGTACGCCATCCCCGACGGCAATACGTACAAGGGCAGTTTCCGGAATTTCCAGCCGCATGGTCAAGGCGAATTGACAATGCGAAACGGCGACCGGTACATCGGGGAGTTCAACGGCGGCCTGTTCGACGGACAAGGCACCTACACTTTCACCAGCGGCGACAGGTATGTCGGCGAATTCAAGGGCGGCAAGCGCCACGGCGTGGGAACCTACACCCATGCCAACGGCGAGCGATACGTCGGCGAGTACCGGGATGACCGGATGCACGGCCAGGGCAGCTACCACTTTCCGAACGGCGACCTGTATGTCGGCGAATTCAGGAACAGCAATTTCCACGGCGCCGGCATTCTCACGACGCACGACGGGCAGCGCCAGGAAGGCCTGTGGGAAAACGACAAGCTCGTCACTGAAACCGAAATAGACACGACGGACGCCGAGGCTGAACAGGAGATTGAGCGCGAGCGCCGCGAGCTGGCAGAAGAAAGGCGCCGGCTGGAAGAGGAGCGAAGGCTGTTCGAACAGGAGCGCGAGAACGCCGACACCCTGCCGCCGCCCCGCAAGGACGATGACAAGCGCATCGTCGCCGGCTCCGGCTTCATCATCACTTCGGACGGATACGTCGTCACGAACTATCACGTGATCGAGAATGCCACCGAGCTGACGGTACGGACCACCAACGGCAAAACCTACCAGGCCAGGGTCGCAAAGCTGGATTCTGCGCACGACCTGGCGGTGCTGAAAATCCCCGCCGCCGGCCTGCCCTACATACCGATCGCGGATTCGTCCGGCGTGAAGAAAGGCACGTCGGTGCTGACCGGCGGCTTCCCTCAGATCCTTGTGCAGGGCATTGAACCGAAGATCACTGACGGCATCATCAGCTCGCTGGCCGGCATCCGCGACGATGCCAGTCTCTTCCAGATTTCGAACCCCATCCAGCCGGGCAACTCCGGCGGACCGCTGTTCACCCTCGACGGCAACGTAATCGGCATCGTGTCGGCCAAGCTGTCGGACCGGACCATGCTGAAGGAATTCAATAGCATTCCACAGAACGTGAATTTTGCGGTCAAGTCGAGCCACCTGCTCGAACTGCTGAAGGGCATGCGTGCAGTCAGGCTGCCGCCGCCGAATCCGAAACGGAAATTCCACACGACCGAAGACGTCGTCGGCGCGGTGGAACCGGCGCTGGTGCTGGTGATCGGGGAGTGACGGCTGCCGCATCTGGCATACGGCGTCCGTGCGCGAGCGGCCGCGGCAAGTTATCATCGCGGCCTTCGATTTTCCGGACCTGCCCGTGCGCCTTTTCCCCAAGACCCTGACCGCCCTGCTGTTCTCGTCGCTGACGGCCGTCGCGACGCCGGCCGGCGCGGACGCGACCTACGTCATCATCCGTCACGGTGAAAAGCCGCCCGGCGGACTGGGGCAGCTGACCTGCCAGGGACTGAACCGCGCGCTCGCGCTGCCGCCGGTCCTGCTGGCCAGGTTCGGCGTGCCTGCTGCACTGTTCGCGCCAAATCCGGCCGTGAAAAAAGCGGACAAAGGCGTCCCCTACTTCTACATCCGTCCGCTGGCCACCATCGAACCGCTGGCCATCCGGCTCGGGATGCCGGTCGACATAAGCTGGGAGATGACGCAGGTGAAGCCGCTCGCCGAAGCACTGCTGCAGAAGCCCGACGGCACCTATGTGATCGCCTGGGAGCACCATCTCGCGGTGCAGCTGGCGCAGGCGCTGTTGCTGCAGGCCGGCGGCGATCCTGCGCAAGTGCCGCACTGGCAGGACAACGATTTCGACAGCATCTATGTGGTGCGCCGGCCGGCTGGCGCCGCGACCGCGGCCACATTCCGGATCGAACGGCAGGGCCTGAACAAGCTTCCGGAAGCCTGCCCCGACAACAACGCAAAACCAGAATGACCGACAAGACTCAGGAAAAAAAAGAACCCTGGCTGAACCAGATGGCGCTGTCGACCATCGTGTTTGCCGTCTGCGCGACGCTGTCCACTTTCAAAGGCGGCTCGTACTCGACGCAAAGCGTGATCCAGCAGGCGCTGGCATCCGACCAGTGGAATTTTTACGAAGCCAAGAGCATGAAGCAGCATCTGTACGAGCTGCAGACGCAGCAGCTCAGGCTGCAGCAGGCCACGCTGCCGTCCAACAGCCCGGTGCGCGCCGAATACGCGGAGCGCATCCGCAAGAACGAGGAACAGGCCGCACGCTATGCGGGCGAGAAGAAGGAAATCCGCGCGAAGGCCGAGGAATATGAGGCGCAGCGCGACGAGGCGAAACGGCACAACGTGCCATTCGGACGGGCGGTCCTGCTGCTGCAGGTGACGATCCTGCTGAGCTCGGTCGCCGGCCTGATCAAGTCACGCCCGGTCTGGCTGGCAGCGCTGCCGGTCGGCGCGCTGGGACTGGCATTCTTTGCGGATGGATTCCTGGGCTTGTTCTGATCAATCGGCCGCGGCGGTTCACAGCACGGGGATTTCCCGGATACCGGCCTCTGTGCCGCATCCCTGCCGCCGAAGGTGCGTGCAAGCGCCTTCTGGCAACGCACGACGGCACGACCAGCCCTGAATAGCTGCACATTACGGATGGTCGAGCGCCGGGCTGCTTGCAAAAGTCGCCCCGCCGCGGAGCAAAAGTTCGAACTGTTCTGCCGGCAGCGGCCGGGAAAACAGGAAGCCCTGGCCGTAATCGCAACCGGCCTGCCGCAGCCAGTCCTGCTGCTCCGGCGTTTCAATGCCTTCCGCGATGACTTTCAGGCCAAGCTTGTGCGCCATGACGATGATGGTTTCGGCAATGACACGGCTGTGATTGTCGTGCGTCGTGCCGCGCACGAACGACTGGTCGATCTTGAGGTAATCGACGTCGAGTTTCTTCAGGTAGGCCATGGAAGAAAAACCGGTCCCGAAATCGTCGATGGCCACCTCGATGCCGGCCCCGCGCATCTCCAGCAATTGCTGCTCCGTGACCGATGACGTGTTGAACAAGACGCCTTCGGTAATCTCCACCGAAATGCAGCTCGACGGCATGCCGGAGTCGTTCAGCTTGCGCCCCCAGTTCATCGCCTGCTTGTGCTGCATGAACTGGATCGGCGAGGCATTGACGCCGATCTGGAAAGGCGCCCCGGTCAATGCGCCCCATCGGCTGGACCAGTCCAGCGATTGCATGAACGCCCAATTGCCGAGCTCGTGGATCAGGCCGCCCTCTTCAGCAATCGTGATGAAGGCCGATGGCAGCAAGAGCCCCTTGCGCGGATGCTGCCAGCGCAACAGCGCTTCGGCCTTCACCACCTTTCCGCTGGCAAACTCGACGACCGGCTGAAAATGCAATCGCATCTCGTCGCGAGGCAAGGCATTGCGCAAATCGGCCAGCATCGTGATGCGATGCCACGCCTGCTCCTGCATCGAGCGCGTGAAGAAATGGAACTGGTTTCTGCCGGAATTCTTGGCGACGTACATCGCCTGATCGGCGTTCTGCAGCAGACGCTCCTGGTCGTTTCCATCGTCCGGATAGAGCGTGATGCCGATGCTTGCCGAGATGTGGACGTGGGCGTCGCCCAGCACAAAGGGGCGCGCGAGTTCATCGAGGATTTTCTGCACGATGTCCTCGACATGGGCGCGGCCTTCCAGATCGCTCAGGATGACGGTGAATTCATCCCCGCCCAATCGGGCCACCGTATCGGCCGCACGCACGCACGAGCAAATGCGGTCAGCACACTGGCGCAGCAGTTTGTCGCCGGCATCGTGTCCGAGCAAATCGTTGACTTCCTTGAAGCGATCGAGGTCGATGAACAGCAGGGCGAGCGACCGGTCGGCCCGCGTGACTCCCTGCATTTCCTTTCCAAGCCGGTCGCGGACCAGATTGCGATTGGGAAGCCGGGTCAGCGAGTCAAAATTCGCCCGCCGCAGGGATTCCTGCTCGGTTGAAATGTCGATCGTCGTGCCCACCATGCGGATCGCCCTGCCCTGACGGTCACGCTGGATGACCGCCCCTCGCGACAACAGCCACTTCCAGCTGCCGTCCTTGCAGCGCACGCGATATTCCGCGGAAAAAAACGGCAGCCTTCCCCTCAGGCAGGCCATCGTGTTGGTCTGCAATCGTTCCTGATCGTCGGCATGGGTGATGGCCAGCCAGTCTTCCATCCGCGACCCCACCTCGTCTTCTCCGTAACCCAGCATGGCCCGACCACGCGCGGAAAACATGAACCTGTCCTCGGGTATGTTCCAGTCCCATACGCCGTCGCCTGCCGCTTCGAGCGCCAGATGAAAGCGCTCTTCGATGGAATGCAGCGCCTGCCTGGCCTGTATTTCATTCGAAACGTCGTGCCCGCACACGAGCAGGCCAGCCACCTTGCCATCGGCGGAAAGAACAGGCTGGCAGATAAAGTCGAACCAGGCATCTGCCGGGGCCGCGCCCTGGCGCGGCTGCACCTTCAGCTTGCAGCCGGATCCGGTGGCCGGACGTCCGCTCGCATAGACCTTGTCCAGCAAGCCGATGAATTCGGCGCTCGCAGCCTCCGGCCATGCCTGCCCGATCGGCATGCCGACGGCGATGCAATGGCCCGCGTGCGCGTCGGAACTTTGCTGGATGAACTCCACGACATGCTGCGGCCCGCAAGTCAAACACATGCAGCCGGATACGCGTTCAAACAAATCCCGAAGCGTCAGCAAGCCGGCCCCTTGCCGCTCGCACAGTTCCGTGCCGGCGACAGCCGCAGGAAACACCTCGCACACCGGACGTCCGAGCACGTCATCCCGCTGCAGGCAGCGTGCGGACAGGAAAGACTCGGTCACATCGGCGATACGCAGGTCTTCATGCAGCAACAGCAAAGGCTTCGCTATTGCGCGAAACCGCGACAGAGTTTCATGGGCTCGAACCATCGGCTGTACCAGCGAAGTTTTCCCGGCGTTGGGCAGGGCGTCCCGTCCGTCGATGCAAGGCACTCGACCAGCGTGCGAACGGCGCTTTTTATGCATGCCGAATCGCAGCACGAGCACAACCGGTGTGCTGCGGAGACAGTTGCCTGTCCATACCGATTCCTCGCGGCACAACGCTGACCCGCACCACCGGGCGGAAATTTGTTTTGACCTTCGTTCGCTGCGCTTGTTACCGGCGCCACGCAAAGGGAAGCGCCGTGATAGCCCGGCTGTCGTCACGGCGGCCGTGACCAATCGCTGCCCGCGTCGCCGCCCCGGATTTTACAGACCAGCGACGTCGTCGAATGCCCCGGCAAAAAGTCGATGATGCGCACCTGCCCGCCGGCGGCCTTCACGCAATCGCCGCCGACGACCTCGTGCTCGGCATAATCGCCGCCCTTGACCAGGATGTCCGGCAGCAGCCGGCCAATCAGGCGCTCCGGCGTGTCTTCGCTGAACGGCAGCACCCAGTCGACGCAGGCCAGCGCCGCCAGCATCCGCAGCCGGCTGGCAAGCGGATTGACCGGGCGCTCAGCCCCCTTCAGCCGGCGCACCGAGTCGTCGTCATTGACCGCAATGACCAGGCGATCGCCCAGCGAGCGGGCCTTTTCCAGATAGTCGACATGGCCGGGGTGCAGGATATCGAAGCAGCCGTTCGTCATCACGATCCGCTCGCCGCGGGCGCGCGCGGCAGCCATCCGCATCGCCACTTCGTCTTCGGTGTACCCCGCTTGCCGACCGCCGGCGGCGCTCGCCTGCAGCGCCTGAGCCAGCTCGGCCGGCGTGACCGTGGCCGTGCCCAGCTTGGCCACCACGATACCGGCGGCGATATTGGACAGCACGACCGCGTCCTTCAGCGACATGCCCGCACCAAGCGCTGCACCGAGCGTGGCGACGACCGTATCGCCGGCGCCGGTGACGTCGTAGACGTCCTGCGTGCGCGTCGGCAGGTGCAGCGGCGGCTGGCCGCGCTCGAGCAGGGTCATGCCCTTCTCGCTGCGGGTCACCAGCACGGCGTCGAGCTCGAGGCGCTCGCGCAACGCGATGCCGCGCCGTTCGATCTCGGCGTCGCTGTCGCAGGGCCCGACGACGGCCTCGAATTCGGACAGGTTGGGCGTGATCAGGCTGGCGCCGCAATAGCGTTCGAAATCGCCGCCCTTCGGATCGACAATGACCACCTTGCCCGCCTTGCGCGCTGCGGCGATCAGGTCGCGCGAGCGGCGCAGCGCGCCTTTGGCGTAATCGGACAGGATGACGACTTCGACTTCGGGCAGGCAGCGGCTGAAATCGGCCAGCAGCGCCTGCGGATCCCAGCTCGGGAAATGGTCTTCGAAATCCAGGCGGATCAGCTGCTGGTGGCGCGACAGGATGCGCAGCTTGGTGATGGTCTTGCTATGGGCAATGCGTTGCAGCTTGCACTGCACTTTACGCTCGGAGAGCAGGGATTCGATCTGTTCTGCCGCCGGATCTTGTCCGACAAGGCCGAGCAGCTGCGTGCGTGCTCCGAGCGCAGCCGTGTTCAGCGCCACGTTGCCGGCGCCACCGACGCGGGTCTCTTGCACATTGACATTGACGACCGGTACCGGAGCTTCCGGAGATATTCTTGCCACAGGTCCGTGCCAATACGTGTCGAGCATGACATCGCCGACGACCAGAACGCGCGATTCAGGGAATTTCCAGACGGTTTCACGCATGGTGGAAACGAGGTCATCGCTCCGGTCGATTCGGAACGCTCGCGTTATCGAGATCGAAGATTCCGATTCGCGGGCTCTGGCATCAGGATTAACACAGCGACCTCTCGGGTACCTTGCGGCCACTCACGCAAACAGCTGCGCCCCTTAGTGCAATACCGATTAATTTGGCCAGTCAGTTCAGCGCATATCCGCATCGATTCCGATGTGACGACGGGTCCCGGCTCGGGCAAGGATAACAAGTTGGGAGTCCATAGCGCTTAAAACGTCATCCCGGAGCAGGGTACAGCGAAGACGGCAGCGCGCATCCGCTCTGCCCGCTGAACTGCATCGAGATTCTGATGAACATCGAGGTAGGGGAATTTCACGCCGAAGCCGGTGCTGCATGCGCGAGGGTGGAAAGCGCAGCCGCTTGCAGACGCGACATTGAACAAACTGACGCATGCGGCTACAGGATGTGCGCCGAGACTGCCTTGCGACGGGTAATGCGGTTCGCGGTGCCCACGGAACGAGGGAGCGGACGCACAAGAGGTGAAAGCATGCGAATGACCGTTCTCCCGCAGGAGTCCGGCCATTCGTGCGTGCTCAGATCAAGGAACGAATTTGATCGCGCGGTTGTTGCGCGGCTGCACAGGGCGCGAATTTTCGCCCATCGCAGTTTCGAGCTTTTGCAGGTCTTCCTCCGAAATGGTCATCGGCGCCTTCAGCACGACCCACGACACAGCCTCCGGGAACACTTCAGCGTCGAGCTGGTGCGTCTTGTCAGAGTTGTAAACCGTGTTGTGCGTGTTATAGATGGCCGTCTCGTTCGAGAAGACGTCTTTGGTGCAGTCGACCGCGCTCGGAGCCGTCAGCGAACCGTTATAGCGATAAGAATAAGTCACGCTCGGCATCAACTTCGAGAGATTGAAGTCCGCAATCTGCACTGACGCGTCGACGCTGCGCGCCGGCAGAGTGCCATTGGCAAAGATCTTGGCCATTTCGCCACGGGTCGTCCGATTGTTCGCATTGATGAACGCGCCGATCACCAACAGCGACTGCGGCTCGCCGACGCAATACGGATCGCCATTGTCGTGGACGCGAAGATGGACGAAATGAATTTCCGCCGGAGCTGCCTGCGCATTCAGCGTATGTTCGGAGGGCGTATGGAAATGGAACTGGGCCAGCACATACTTCTCGCCATCGACCATGATGTAGGAATTGAACGCCGGACCGGAAAGCGGCTGCGCTTTCAGTGCGCCCCACTCCCGGTCGATGCTGCCGCCTTCAACATAGGTATTGACCAGCTTGATCGTTTCCTTGCTGTAGTGAACCGAGATCTTGTTGAAATTCTTCGACAATGTCAGCGAAGCCGCGGGAATGTCGATGGGGCTTTGCCCTTCCCACATCACCGTTTCGGCATTGGCCGCCGGCATCCAGGCCGTGCACGCTGCAACGGCCGCTGCGATGAAAAGTTTGTTGAAATTTTTAGCAACCACGCTGCTCTCCATTCGGCATACTGTTAGCTTTTTTGAAATGAATTTCCCATCAAGGCAAATTCACGTATCAACGAGAATACCTGATATTTATATTTCCACACGGAAATTTTTTCCAGGATTAGCCAACCAATATCCGGCCGGATTTGCGGAAAACTGAAGCAGGCTTCAGCAAGCTGTAGCTGTAGCAGTCGATCTTGCCAGTCCGCGGCGTTGGCGAGGGCCCAAGGCACGAAGCGCTTCAGTACTCGTCCGTCAGTCCCGAAGGCCGGGGGGCCATTGGAGCGCCTTTCGTCGGAAACGGGCGCTTCGCGTCCTCATTGTCATCGTCGGCGGCTGGTTCGAATCTGAACTGCCAGTCGCGATATGTTGGCTTGCCGGTGGTCGCATTCTCGGTAGTCGCATTCTCGGTGGCCTGCGGAGTCGGCGACCTGCCCAGCGGCGCCTTCCGCGAGCGGCTGCGTACGCCGACGATGCCGCCGTCCTCCCCGAAAATCACCTCCCACTCGCCGGTCGGCGTCATCGGATCGCGCCAAGGCTTGCGCAAATGGCGGCGAACGCCGGGAAAGCGGGGGTCGCGCAGCAGGTCGGCGACCGAGCGCGGATAGGCGCTGACGCCGCCTTCGCCGGATTCGTAGTAGCTCCGAATCGCGTCGACATATTGCTGGCCGGCGTAGATCAGCTCCTGCTCTTTCTCGCGTCGCCGCACGGTGTCGGCCACCAGCGTCGCGCCGGTCAGGGTCATCCCCAGCACCAGCACGATCAGCAACACGCCGAGATAGGTGTACCCCTGCTGACGGCGGGGCATCACAGCTCCTGGAAAGGTACGCCGTCGCCGGTGGCGCCGTGCGCGCCGCTGCTGACATCGGCCAGCCCCTGCTCGGCGGGGTCGGTCGAATACACGCTGACCCAGGTGTCGCTACGGTTCGTGACCGGATCGACCGGGATCGCGCGCAGGTATTTTTTCCCGACCAGCTCCTCCAGGTTTTCCGGATAACGGTTCTGGTCGTGGTGGAAATTTGCAATCGCCTCGCGCATCACCACAAGGTCCTGCTTCAGCGCGGTCTCCTTCGAGCGCTCGAGCGTGCCGACGTAGCGCGGGGCGACGATCGACAGCAGCAGCCCGATGATGGCCATGACGACCAGCAGTTCGACGAGCGTGAATCCCCTCGACCACCTGCCCTTGCTTGCCTGCGAATGCCGATTCATCACCACTCCCTGTAGCGAACACCGTTCAGTCCGGTGCCGGGCGACAGCGAATACACGTCATACACATCGGCGCCGCGCATTGGCCGTTCGTACTCGCTCTGGTAACTGCGCAGTCCCCACGTCTGGCTGGCCGGCACCGAACTGTCCGGGAAAAACGGATCGCGCGGCAGCCGCCGCAGGAAGTAGATCTTTGACCGCTTCGCCGGATCTTTTGCATCGACCGTACCCTGGTACAGCACGTCGAGGTTGGGCGGGTAACCGGTCTGATCGGCCTTGACGGTGATCCGCCCTTCATCGGCTGCCTTCTTGTAGATGTCGATGGCCGTGCGTATCTCGCGCAATGCGCGGCGCAGGTCAGCCTCGCGCTGGCGGCGCGAGAACAGGTCGACGGCAGGCACCGCCAGCCCTGCGAGCAAGCCGAGGATCGCC
>JACCDR011410205.1_pt1 | contig 21827 bp, 23 predicted proteins | sample 7446431 | NCBI WGS metagenome assembly JACCDR01 (sample SAMN15323443, study PRJNA562643) | freshwater metagenome | isolation source: river surface water | place: USA:Blue River Watershed | collected 2017-08-17 | reverse complement strand
CCCTGGCGCAGCAATTGGCGGCGCCACCCTTGCGCCAGCAGCACCGGGATCACGATGTACAGCACGACAGACGTCAGCAAGGTGTCCCACGGCACGGTGATGGCCGAGATGCCGAGCAAGAAGCCCACCAGCGGCGCAAACGCGACCACCATGATGCTGTCGTTCAGCGCCACTTGCGACAGGGTGAACAACGGGTTGCCATTCGTCAGGCGGCTCCACACGAACACCATGGCGGTGCAGGGCGCTGCGGCCAACAAGATGAGTCCGGCGATGTAGCTGTCGAGTTGGTCGGCAGGCAAATAAGGCGCAAACAGGTGGCGGATGAAAATCCAGCCCAGCAGCGCCATCGAAAACGGCTTGACCAGCCAGTTGACGAACAAGGTCACACCGATGCCGCGCACATGCTGACGCACCTGGCCCAGGGCGCCAAAGTCCACCTTGACCAGCATGGGGATGACCATCACCCAGATCAGCAAGCCCACCGGCAGATTGACCTTGGCGATTTCCATCTGGCCGATGGCCTGGAACACCTCGGGCATGAACTGGCCCAGCGCGATGCCGACCACGATGCACAGGAAAACCCAGACGGTGAGGTAACGTTCAAAAATGTTCATGGTGTGGCTTCAGTTGGCGCAGATGCGGTTCAGTTCGTTTTGCAGCTGGGCAGGGCTCAGCTGGTCCAGGGGCAGTTGCAAGAGCTGCAACATGCGGTAGCCAATGGCTTGGCGCGTCAATTCAAAAGCCTGGCGCTTGCCTTCATCGCCACCCAAGGCGTTGGACGGGTCGGGGTAGCCCCAGTGCACCTTGACCGGGCTGCCGGGCCAGTAGGGACAAGTTTCGGCGGCGGCGCTGTCGCACACGGTGATCACGATGTGCATCTCGGGTGCGCCGGGTGCGGTGAACTCGTCCCAGCTCTTGCTGCGGTAGCCGCTGGTGTCGATGCCCGCATGGTTCAAGGCTTCCAGCGCAAAAGGGTTGAGCCGTCCGCTGGGCGCACTGCCCGCGCTGAACGCGCGGACATCGCGGCCCAGTTGCCGGGCCCAGTGGTTGAGCATGCCCTCGCTCAAGACGCTGCGGGCGGAGTTGTGGGTGCACAGGATGAGGACGTTGGTGGTCATGGTGGTGCTCGTTATTCTTGGCCAATGCGGTGGGCGTGGGCTTGCAGAGAGAGTTGGTCCAGGCTGTCAAACGGCAGGGCCATGAACAACTCGATCCTTCGTTTGAGGGTGTAAGCCGCATCGCGGAAGTTTTTCTCGACTTCGGCGGGTGACTGTGCAGGCATGTCGCCCGGATCGGCCACGCCCCAGTGCGCGCTGACGGGTTGTCCGGGCCAGACCGGGCAGACCTCGCCGTGCGCACGGTCACACACGGTGAAAATGAAATCCAGCACAGGCGCACCGGCTTGGCTGAACTCGGCCCAGCTTTTGCTGCGCACGCCCACAGCGGGCACACCCAGGCTGTCCAGTGTGGCCAGGGCCTGGGGGCTGACGGTGCCATTGGGCATGCTGCCCGCCGAGAAAGCCCGGAAGCGGCCTGCGCCCAGATGGTTCATCAGGCATTCGGCCATGACCGAGCGGACCGAGTTGCCGGTGCAGACAAAAAGAACGTTGTAAACAGGGTGGGTCATGGCGTTTCAGCAGCAAGAGGACGAGGAAGACGAAGAGGTGGGGCCACAGCATGCCGAGGAGGCTGCGGCAGCTTGGGCCGTGGGTGGTGCACAGCAGACAGCGCTGGACGCCTGGGCGGCCCGGTTTTCGTGGAAGACCGGGATGTTGCCCAAGGTGTGGAAGTGTTCCCAGGCGATGCCTTGCGGATCGGTGATCCAGTGCTTGTCGCTTTGGGCGTAGCAGCACGAAGTTTGGCCTTCATCGATCAGGGCCATGTCGGCGCTTTGGGCCTGGTCTTTGAGTTGCACCAATTCTTCTGCGGTGTCGGTCTGAAAACCCAGGTGGTCCAGGCCAGGCTGGCCGCCGCGCGTAGAGATGGCAAAGTTCACACGCGGATCGTCCAGCATCCATTTGGCGTAATCGGTTTCAACCCGGGTGGGTGGGGCCGAGAACAGGCGCTCATAAAACGCGATGCTCGCTTTCAGGTCATCAACGCGGATGTGGACATGGAATCTTTTCATGGTGGTTCTCTTCAGCAGGGACAGGCGGTGGTTTCTTCGGTCAGGCAGGCTTCGCCTTGGCAGCAGTTTTGCGTCAGGTAGGCGAGCACGCCGTTCATGTGCGCATATTGCGCACGGTAAATCAGGTGGCGGCCGCTGCGCTCTTGCGAGATCAGATCGGCATGGAGCAACTCTTTCAGGTGGAAAGACAAGGTGGCCGCTGGCACGCCCAGGCCTTCGGCCATGACGGCGGGGGTCAGGCCCTGTGTACCGGTGACCACCAGGGCGCGGAATATCTGCAGGCGGTGGGGCTGGGCCAGCGCGGCCAGGGCTTTGATGACTTGTTTCTCTTCCATGTTTCGACTTTAATGGAAATATGTGACGATTTGATGTCGATCGGTCTGTTTTGATCTGGCGCAGACCCTCAGATGTGAAATTCGCGTAAATTGAACGAAAGATCCACAATGGTGCCCAACACAATGACCCGACTGCAATGGCTGCAAGCGCCGCCCCGCTTTTTGTTTTTCACGGGCAAGGGGGGTGTGGGTAAAACTTCGCTGTCGACCGCCACGGCCATCGCGCTGGCCGATGCTGGGCAACAAGTTTTGCTGGTCAGCACCGATGCGGCCTCCAACCTGGATGAAATGCTGGGCGTGCCCTTGAGCAACCAGCCGGTGGCCGTGCCCGGCGTGCCGGGCCTGAGCCTGATCAACATCGACCCCGATGAGGCCGCCAGGGCCTACCGGCAGCGTGTGATCGATCAGATGGGCCCTGCAGCGCCCGAGGCCGACAAGGCGGTGGTGCGCGAACAGTTGTCGGGTGCCTGCACCACCGAGATCGCTTCGTTTGACGAATTCTCCAGCCTGCTGGCGCAAAACGTGCCGTACGCGCACATCGTGTTTGACACCGCGCCCAGCGGCCACACTTTGCGCTTGCTGAGTTTGCCCAAGGCCTGGAGCGGGTTTTTGGCGGGCAATGACCAGGGGGCTTCGTGTCTGGGGCCCCATTCAGGCCTGAAGATGCAAGAGGCGCGCTTCAACCAGGCGTTGGCTGCCCTCAGCAATCCGGCTTTGACTTCGGTGGTCCTGGTGGCGCGCCCCGAGGTCAGCGCACTGGCCGAAGCCGCCCGCACCAGCGTGGAGCTGAAGGCCTTGGGTTTGACGCAGCAAAGGCTGATCGTCAATGGCGTGTTCCATGCCAGCGTGCCCGATGATGCGGTCGCGCAGGCCATCGACACGCAAGGGCAGCAGGCACTGGCGCACATGCCCGAAGCCTTGCGCGCTTTGCCGCAGGACGAAGTGCCTTTGCGGGCGATGGACAACGTCGGTCTGCCGGCACTTCGGGCCTTGCTCTCGGATGCGCCCCCCTCACCCAGTGACTCTGCGATGGTGGTGGACCCGCTGCAAGGGCAGAGCCTGCAGCAGCTGGTGGACGAGCTGGCACAGCAATCGCACGGGCTGATCATGGTGATGGGCAAGGGCGGTGTGGGCAAAACCACGGTGGCTGCGGCCTTGGCGCTGGGTTTGCAGCAAAAAGGCAAAACCGTTCACCTGAGCACCACCGATCCGGCGGCGCACCTGGCCCAGACACTGCAGGCGCAGGTGCCGGGCCTGCAGGTCAGCCGCATTGACCCGAAGGTCGAAACGCAGAAATACATCGACAAGATCATGGCCGCCAAAGGCGCTTCGCTGGACGAACACGAGAAGGCCTTGCTGCTTGAAGACCTGCAATCGCCCTGCACCGAAGAGGTGGCGGTGTTCCACGCGTTTTCGCACATCGTGGCGCAGGCCCGCATGGGTTTTGTGGTGTTGGACACCGCACCCACTGGCCATTCGCTGTTGTTGATGGATGCCGCCGGGGCTTACCACCGGCAGATGCTCAGCAGTTTTGAAAAGCACACGGGCACGGCGGCCAAGGTGGTCACGCCGCTCATGCGCATGCAGGACCCGAGTTACACCCGGATCATTTTGGTGACCTTGCCCGAGACCACGCCGGTCTCGCAGGCGGCGGCCCTGCAAGAGGATTTGCGCCGCGCGCAGATTGAGCCTTATGCCTGGGTGCTCAACCGCTCGGTGCTGGCGGCCAAGCCGCGTGACCCTTTGCTGGTGGCGCGTCTGGCGGGTGAGGTGCAGCAGATCCAGCGGATTCGACCCGCCCTGGCGGAAAGGCTGTTTGTCATCCCGTTTCAGTCCGAGCCACCGGTGGGGCTGAAGGCTTTGCACCGTTTGTTGACGTCCTGAGGTGCTTGCAGGGGCGGCTGTAGGCAGGCCCGGGCTAAGATGGCTGATCTGAAAGATCTGCCGTGGACCTGCCCTTCATCACCGACCCCTTCTTCTACTTTGTCTCCGTGCCCGCTGTGCTGCTGCTGGGCATCAGCAAAAGCGGCTTTGGCGCAGGACTGGGTTCTCTGGCGGTGCCCATGATGGCGATGTCGGTCACGGTGCCTCAGTCAGCGGCGATCTTGATGCCGGTTCTGTTTGTCATGGACGTTTTGGGCATGGCGGCTTTTCGCAAAGACCTGGACAAACGCTTGCTGCGCTTCATGCTGCCTTTTGCCTTGCTGGGCATCGGCATGGGCACCTTGCTTTTCAAATACCTGGACCCGCATTGGGTGGCAGGCATTGTGGGTTTGTTCACGCTGTTGTTCCTGGCGCAACGGCTGCTTTTTCCGCCGCAGGCTGACAGCCCGCCACCGCCGCGTTGGCTGGGCGCGGTGTTGCTGACAACTTCCGGTTTCACGAGTTTCATCGCACATGCCGGTGGGCCACCGGTCAATGCGTATGTGATCCCGCTCAAGCTCAAACCCGTGGTGTTCACAGGCACCATGGCCTTCCTGTTTTTCTTTGCCAACATGGCCAAGTGGGTGCCGTATGCCTGGCTCGGCTTGCTGGACATGTGCAACTTTGCCACCTCGCTGGTGCTTTTGCCCCTGGCGCCTTTGGGTGTCTGGATGGGTGTTCGCATCGCCCGGCGCATCCAGCCGCAATTGTTTTACCGGCTGGTGTATCTTGGGATGTTTCTGACAAGCTGCAAGCTGTTGTGGGATGGCCTGCATTGATGGGTTGACAGGCCCTTGAGGCGGGTGCATCTGAGGGTGTCATCAAACCTTCATGTACATGACTTTTGGGCGTCATGACCGCCTTCGATGATCTCTTCACAGATCACAAGGAGTGTCCTCATGAAAGAGTTGCCCAGCCCCACCTTCGCGCTGTCCCCGTTGAATTTGCCCAGGGGGTCACTTCATCCAGCGCAGCCCAACTCCACTGTGGATTTCCTGCCTCGCCGTGCCCAAAGCGCTATTGAAGTCGGTTGGGCAAAACATCAGGACGAAGTCCGCGAAGCGCAGCGATTGAGGTTTGATATTTTCGGCACCGAGATGGGCGCGCGTCTGTCGTCCAAAGTGCCGGGTCATGACATCGATTTGTTCGATGATTATTGCGAGCACTTGCTGGTGCGCGAGACGGTCTCAGGTCAAGTGATCGGTACCTACCGCGTGTTGACGCCCGAGCAAGCCAAGCGTGCTGGCAGCACTTACAGCGACACCGAATTTGACTTGACCCGCCTGCGTGACATGCGCAGCCGCATGGTGGAGCTGGGCCGCAGCTGTGTGCATGCCGAGCACCGTCAGGGCGGTGTGATCATGGCACTGTGGGGGGCATTGTTCGAATTCATGGAGCGCAACCGTCTGGATGTGATGATCGGTTGCGCCAGCATCCCGATGTTGCACAACGGCGTGGTCACAGGCAATGCAGCGGCCAGCATTTGGCACCAATTGCGCCAGACGCATTTGGCTCCCATTCAGTACCATGTGCGCCCGCGTTTGCCATTGCCGGTGGATGCACTGGAGCACGATCTGGTGATTGAGCCGCCCGCGTTGATCAAAGGTTATCTGCGTCTGGGGGCCAAAGTGCTGGGCGCGCCCGCATGGGACCCGGATTTCAACACCGCAGATTTGCCCATGATGATGCGAACGGCCGATATTCCCGCACGTTATCGCAGGCACTTTGCCGGGGGTGTTTGATGCGCTTGTCCTCTCAAGACGTGCAAACCACCTGGTTGTTTGAGGCCCCACCAGAGAGCCTGCGCCCAAGTGGGGCCGCCCCGGTCTCATGGCCAGGTGGTGATCAGCCTCTCCAGGACGATGAACCGTCGCCCGCAGACCGCCACCGGTTGCGGGCGATTTTCATTTCAGACTTGCACATTGGCACACCTGGTTTTCAGGCCGATGCCTTGCTGGACTTTTTGAAGCGCCACCCCAGCGATACGCTGTATTTGGTGGGGGACATTGTCGATGGCTGGCAATTGCGCCGCCGCTGGTTTTGGCCGCAAAGCCACAACGATGTGGTGCAAAAATTATTGCGACGTGCCCGCAAAGGTTGCCGCGTGATTTATGTGCCGGGCAACCACGACGAGTTTGCACGTCATTTTGTTGGACATGCTTTTGGCGGTGTGGAGGTGTTCCATGAAACGGTGCACACCACGGCGACGGGTCTGAAGCTTTGGGTCATCCACGGTGATCATTTTGATGGTGTGATCCAGTGCGCCAAGTGGCTCGCGTACGTGGGCGACTGGTTGTACGAATTGACTTTGAAAATCAATCGCCACCTCAACAGCTGGCGTGCCCGCATGGGGCTGGATTACTGGTCCTTGTCGGCCTACCTCAAATTGAAGGTCAAGAAAGCGGTGAACTTCATCAGCGATTTCGAGGTGGCGGTGGCCCAGGAAGCGCAGCGCCGCGGTTATGACGGCGCGGTTTGCGGCCACATCCACCATGCCGAGATCCGCGATGTCAACGGCATCCTGTATTGCAACGATGGCGATTGGGTGGAAAGCCGAACGGCTTTGGTCGAGCACATGGACGGCCGCCTGGAGATCATCCATTGGGGCTCAGGGCAGGCCCTCACGGTGCGTGAAAAAAGCAAGCAGGAGGCGCAGGCATGAAATTGGCATTGATCACCGATGCGTGGCATCCGCAAGTCAATGGCGTGGTCACGACCTTGCAGGAGTTGGTGGTGGCCTTGGCACCCCTGGGCGTCAAGGTGGAGGTGATTCACCCGGGCTTGTTCCCCAATCGGCCATGCCCCGGCTACGCTGGTATTAACTTGGCGGTTCGACCAGCGCGCGCCTTGGCGCAGATGCTGGACACCCTGCAACCCGATGCCATCCATCTGGCCACCGAAGGCCCATTGGGCTGGGCGGCTCGCCGGTATTGCCAAAAGCGCAAGCTGGCTTTCACCACGGCCTTTCACACCAAATTTCCGGAAATCCTGAATGCCGCTTTGCGGGTGCCGCTGTCCTGGGGGTATGCCTTGTTTCGCCACTTTCATCGCCCCTCTTCGGGTGTGATGGTGCCCACACAAGGCGTGCTCGACATGTTGCAGGCCCGGCGGTTCAAGCAACTCAAATCCTGGACGCACGGTGTGGACCTGGGTTTGTTTGCGTATGAAGACCAGCCCCTGGAGTTGCCAGACCTGGCCCATTTGCCCAGACCTTTCTCACTGTTCGTGGGGCGCGTTTCGTATGAGAAGAACATCGAAGCGTTCTTGTCCATGCGCTTGCCGGGCACACGCATTGTTTGCGGTGTCGGCCCGCTGGAAGACAGTTTGCGTCAGCGCTATCCGGATGTGGTTTGGTTGGGGGTCTTGCCGCGCCCAGAGCTGGCCCGTATTTATGCGGCCTCCGATGTGTTTGTTTTTCCATCCAAAAGCGAAACATTTGGTCTGGTCATGCTCGAAGCCATGGCATGTGGCACGCCCGTGGCGGCATACCCGGTCGATGGCCCTTTGCAGGTTTTAGGTGCCGACCAGGGTTTGGCGGCAGGTGGGGTGCTCCATGAAGACCTGCGCAGCGCCGTTGACCAGGCCATGCGTGTGCCCCGCGCTGAAGCGCGCAGACGCGCCATGCATTTCGATTGGCCACAAACAGCCAGGAGTTTTGCCTCGCACCTGGTCAGTGTGCGTGGTACAGCGCACCCCCATGCGGAACGTTTCATCGTGCTGTCATCAAATTGACTTGAGAATTTCTTAGGATGGACTTCATTGAGCAGAGAAATGAAAAATGAGTCACAAATCCTTGGTCAGCGCCGCTGAGTCGACCCCATCCAGCTTGCTGGACCGTGACCTCAGCATCCTGGCGTTCAACGAGCGTGTGCTCGATTGGGCCCACAGGCCCGAGGTGCCCGTGCTGGAGCGCCTGCGTTACCTGTGCATTGTGTCGTCCAACCTTGATGAATTTTTTGAGGTGCGCGCCGAGCCCCATGTGATGGGTGCCTTGCAGGGCTTGCGCAGAGGCCCCTATACGCTGGACAGTTTGACGGCCATCACCGAGCAGGCAAATGCCATGGTGTCCAGGCAGTACGCCTTGTACAACGACGACCTCTTGCCCACCTTGGAGCGACAGGGTTTTCGCATCCTCTCGCACGGTGAGCGCAATGCCGAGCAGCGCCGCTGGGTGCGCAGTTATTTTCAGCGTGAAGTCCAGCCCTTGCTGGTGCCGGTCGGGCTGGATCCGGCGCACCCGTTTCCGCAGGTGGCCAACAAGTCTTTGAATTTCATTGTTCAGCTGTCGGGCAAGGACGCGTTTGGCCGCTCCAACGAGATCGCCATCGTCAAGGTGCCTCGGGTCTTGCCGCGCTTGATCCCGCTGCCGGCCAAGTTGTGTGCGGGGTCGACCTCGTTCGTGTTGTTGTCCAGCGTGGTGCGCGCGCATTTGAGCGAGTTGTTCCCGGGGCGCGAAGTGGGGCAGTTCTCGCAGTTCCGCGTGACGCGCCATTCGGAATTGGCGGTGGACGAAGACGACATCGGCAATTTGCGCACCGCCTTGCGTCAAGGTTTGCAGCATCGCCATTATGGGCAGGCGGTCCGGCTCGAAGTGTCGTCAGACTGCTCGCCACGGCTGGCCGAGTTTTTGCGCAAGGAGTTTGAACTGCCGGAGTTGTCGGTTTTTCGTGTCAACGGGCCGGTCAATCTGGTGCGCCTGATGCAGTTGATCGATCTGGCGGATGCACCGCATTTGCTGTTTCCGCCCTACAAGGCCAGTTATCCGGTGCAGCTGCCGCACCACGGCTCGATCATGGCGCGCTTGCGCGAGGGCGATGTGGTGATTCACCAGCCCTTTGAAAGCTTTGATGGCGTGCTGGCATTTTTGCGCGAGGCCGTGCACGACCCGCAGGTGCTGGCGATCAAGCAGACCATTTACCGCACGGGCAGTGATTCGACCATGATGGACCTGTTGCGCGAAGCGGTGCGCCAAGGCAAAGAAGTCACGGCGGTGGTTGAACTCAAGGCGCGCTTTGACGAAGAAGCCAACATCAATTGGGCGGAGCAACTCGAATCGATTGGCGTGCAGGTGGTCTATGGCGTGGTCGGTCTCAAGACCCACGCCAAGATGCTGTTGGTCACGCGGCGCGAAGGTCGCGCATTGCGCCGCTATGGGCACCTGTCAACGGGCAATTACAACCCGCGCACAGCCCGGCTGTACACCGACATCAGTTACCTGACCGCAGACGCCAGCATCACGGCCGACATGGACCAGTTGTTTGGGCACTTGGCCAGCCAGAGTCGCTTGCCGAGGATGAAGCGATTGCTGGTGGCCCCTTTTCAGTTGCATGCAGACATGCAGGCCCGCATCCATGCGGTGGGGGAGGCGGCTGCCGCAGGGCGCGGTGGGCGCATTGTGCTCAAGATGAATGCCCTGACCGATTTGCCTTTGATTGAAGCCCTGCTAGAAGCCGGGGCCAAAGGGGCCAAGATCGATTTGATTGTGCGGGGGGCCTGCATGCTGCCCGCCCGGATGCCTGGGGTGAGTGAAAACATCCGGGTGCGCTCGGTGATCGGTCGTTTCCTGGAGCATTCGCGTGTGTTCTATTTCCGCGCGGGCGAAGAAGAATCCTTGTACTTGTCGAGTGCCGACTGGATGAGCCGCAACATGACCCGGCGCATTGAGTTGGCCTGGCCAGTGGACGATCCGGTGCTGCGCCAGCGCATCATCGACGAGTGCTTGCTCGCCTATTTGCATGACAGTCTTGATGCCTGGGATCTGGCACCCGATGGCCGCTACCACCGTGTGGGCTTGCATGCCCCGGGTCACGGAGCCCAAAACGCCTTGATGGCACGCTACAGCGCGGCCACTGCACAGGAGTAACGTTCATGGATTTGATCTTGTGGCGGCACGCAGAAGCACACGACGCTGAGCCAGGGCAGGACGACATGCAGCGCCGTTTGACGGCGCGTGGTGAAAAAAATGCCGCCAGGATGGCGACTTGGCTGGAGAGCCAATTGCCCCAAGGTGCGAGGATCCTCACCAGTCCGGCGGTGCGGGCCGAACAAACGGTTCGGGCTCTGGGGCGCAAGTACAAGGTTCGCGATGCGCTCTCGCCGGGTGCTACGGTCGATGATTTGCTGGAGGCGGCCGGTTGGCCCGATGCGAAATACCCGGTCGTCCTGGTGGGGCACCAGCCGTCATTGGGTGCGCTGATTTCGCGCTTGATGCAGATGGGCGGAGAGCCTTGCCCGGTGCGCAAAGGCGCGATCTGGTGGCTGCGCCATCGCCGCCGTGATGAACAAGATCAAACCGTGATCATGTCCGTCATGGTGCCAGATCGCCTTTGAACTCAGTCTTTGGCGGGGCGGCCGGTTTTGAGGGTCGGGACGCTGGCCAAAGCTTTCTTGAATGCGGTGTCTTGCAAGCCTGAAATCAGTTGCAGGCCTGCGCGGATCAGCTCGCTTTTCTTGACTTCCACGCCCAAGGTCATGGCGCGTTTTTTCATCTCGGCAATTCGCGTGAACTCGGTTTTGGGAATGGTGAAACTGTCGCGCACCACTTTGACCTTTTTCTCTTTTGCAGGCTTGGTTTTGGCCGCTTGAGCCTTCTTGACCACGGCTTGGGTGGTGGCCGGCTTCGCTTGGATGGGAGCCTTGGCTTGGGCTTGAGCGCTCACGGCTTTGGGGGCGGCTTTTTTGCGGGTGGTGGGTGCGCGCTTGGCCGTCACGGGGCTGGCTTTCTTGGCAGGGGCCTTGCGTGTGGTGGCCACTTTGCCTGCCGGCTTGGCGGTGGGGGCGCTTGCGGGGGTAGCGGCTTCGTGCGCGGTGGTGGCTTGTGAAGTGATCATGAGGTTTGATTTTAAAAAACGGTGCATACAGTTTATACCGTTGTTTCAATGAAATCAATACGGCTCTTCACTTGCCGTCAAGTGTGGTTGAGCGTGTGACTGGAAATTAGACGAACTCCACCTTGAGTTCCCAGCCTGTCTTGAACCAGGCCACACATTCTTCACGCAGCAAATGGGCCGATTGCGGCCACTGTTCAGCCCATTCGGTGCTGAGCTTCAGGCGTGCGGACTGGCGCACACCGTCGCTGCGCATCTCGAGCGATGCGATGTCTGGTTCGCGCCGTGCATGGCAAAGGATCACCGACAAGCGCAAGGCCATGAGTTGTTGCACAAACAAAGGGTCCAGCAGTTCTGTTTCCAGTTTGCGCAGTTTGCCGCGGTGACCGAGCACCAACTGGCTCAAACGGTGCAACTCGTCGATGGTGAAGCCAGGCAGGTCGGTGTTGTCCAGGATGTAGGCCCCATGCTTGTGGTAATCGCTGTGCGAAATGCGCATGCCCACTTCGTGCAGTTGTGCTGCCCAGTGCACTTTGCGCAGGTGGCGTGCCACATCTTCAGGGGACACGCGTTCAAGCATCGCTTGCAGAAGCTTTTGTGAGGTGCGGGAAACCCGTTCAGCTTGCAGCAGGTCAGCGCCAAAGCGTTGCGTGAGCCAATCCACCATGCGAGAGCGGACATCGGCTTGTGGGCTTTCCCGGTCCAGCAGGTCATACAGCGCGCCATGGCGCAAGGCGCCTTGTGCGGCCACCATTTCGTTGATCTGCAGCAAGTCAAACACGGCACGCAAAACGGCCAAGCCGCCGCCAATCACCGGACGCCGGTCGTCCTTGACCCCTTCGAGGCGAAGATGTTCAGGCTTTTGTGCTTTGAGCAGTTTTTCTTTCAACCAGTCCAGGCCATCGCGCGTGATCAATCCTTCTGGCCAGCCCGCCAGTGAGAGGACATCGGCCACGGCACCCACAGTGCCCGATGAGCCGTAGCAGGTGTCCCAGCCATGTCTGGGGTAAATGATCTGTGCTTCATCCAGCACCGCTTTGGCTGCAATCTCGGCGGCTTTGAAGGCCGAGTTGGTCCATTGACCATCCGGGAAATATTTCATGGACCAGGCCACGCTGCCGACCCGGTAGGACTCCAGTGTTTCGGCTTGCTCGTTTTGGCCCAGGATCAATTCGGTCGAGCGGCCCCCAATGTCCACCACCAAACGGCGCTCGGGCGAATGGGGCAGCAGATGCGAGACGCCCAGATAAATGAGCCGCGCTTCTTCACGGCCGGTGATCACCTCGATCGGAAAACCCAGGATGTCTTTGGCTTTCGTCAAAAAGAGTTCGCGGTTGCGGGCTTCGCGCAGTGTCTGTGTGGCCACAGCACGCACTTGGCTGGGCTTGAAGCCTGCAATCCGTTCGGCAAAACGGGCCAGGCAATCCCAGCCGCGTTGCATGGCCGCTTCGCTCAAGTTGCGTTCGGCATCCAGGCCGTTGCCTTGGCGCACGGTTTCTTTGAGGTACTCCACACGTCGCAAATGTCCGGCTTCGAGTTGACCTATTTCCAATCGGAAGCTGTTGGAGCCAAGGTCGATGGCTGCAAAGAGGGACTTGGGTTGCATGATGCGGCAAGGGCTAGGGTACTGCGGAAGCCCTGATTATGTGACGGTTGTTTGAAGGTTTGATGACGCAGGCAATGGGCGGATTCTTGGGTCGCAAATCGGCGATCCGGGGCGGGCTGGCGACTGGCGTGCACGTGACAGGCATCAATGCGTTATTGAATTGACTTCAAATTGTCATGAATGCCTTGTGAAATGGCTTTTTTTCCAAAAGAGTTATCGATGTCCGGTCACGACCATGACGCCGTGTGCAATGTGTCCAGCAACCCCCATTTCCAAGATGTCCTGGCGCAGTCCCTGGCCGATTGCGGGTCAATGGGGTAGAGCAAGCAGGCGTTCAAGACGCCTTCATGGGGGCGATTTGGGGCAATGCCCCATTGCGCCGTTTCCTGGTGGCCCCCAAATGAGCCGAGGTGACGGGGGTCACTGAAACGGCAGATGGGCGTACCCTGTTCGTCCATATCCAGCACCCTGGCGAGTTGTCCAAACCGCTGTCTTCAGGGCAGGCAACCCAAACCTTGTGGCCTGGCAATCAGGGTGTTGGCCCGCAGGGGCGACCCCGCTCGGCCACGATCGTCATCACCCGGCAAGATGGTGGCTTGATCGGTCTGTGATCCGCTGTGCTTGGGCGGGACCCATGAAGGGGTTTTCATGGGCGTTTCTTGGGAAACCTGAAGCGACTGGGTCAGGCCGTGAGGAAAACGCACAGCCAAACAGCCGCGATCACCAGTGCCAGGCCCGGCACCAGCAACAGGGCGAATGAACGCCCGCCTGCGCTGATGGCCACCGCTGTTTTGCTCAAGGTGTTGGTGCTCACGGCTAGCCAAATGACTTGCTCTGCTTGTGCCCAGGTCATTTGCTGCTGTGCCACCAAGCTGCTGGCAGACGCCACGCTCGCATGCGCATCCACCAGGCCAGTCAACATGGCCGCGATCATGACCCCTGTGGCCCCCAGCCATTGGTGAAGTGCCGCGGTCAGCACCGTGACACTCAAGACAGCCAAGCACAGCACCAGGGTGGTTTTGTGGTCAAAGGCATGGCCCTTCAAGTCCAGTGCAGGCAAGGCGTCCGCCTGGGGGAGGCGTTTGTAGAGCCACAAGGTGTAGAGGCAGGCCACAAGCCCGCCCAGGCCCATCGGCATGAGCATGTGCGGCAGCATTTGTGGCAGCATTACCGAGATCAGCAAGCCCAGTTGGAGCAGGGTGGAGATGGTGGAAAGCATGGCCCCCATCGCAGCCAGTTGAACATGTTGGGCAGAGTTCCTGGCGGCCTGGCCCATGACCAGGATGGTGGCGGTGCTGGAGATGAAGCCCCCGGCAAAGCCGGTCAGGGCCATGCCTGCGTTTGGCCCCATGATGCGTTTGGCCATGTAGCCGACCGCACTGATGCTCATGACCGCCACCACAAAGCGGGCCAGATCGTGCGGGTTGATCGATTGGTACGGGCCGATGTACTGGTCTGGGGCCAGGGGCAACAAAATCAGGGCAGCTGCCAGAAAGACGATCACATCTTCCAGCTCCTGTTCGGTGATGGCGTGGCGCACAAATTGGTGCATGCGCTCGCGCGCGGCCAGCAAGGCGGTGAGCACGATGCCGATCAAGGCCGCCAGCTCCGGGCTTTGCACCGACAGGCCACCGAGCAAACAGCTGAGCAAGATGGTCACTTCCGATGTCAGGCCTGGGTCATGTTCTTTGGACCGCTGATAAGACAGGCCCGTGAGCACCCCCACCAGCAACAGGGCCGTGATCAGCAAAGGCGTGCCGCCCAGACTTTGGGCCACAAAGCCGGCCAAAGTGCAAACGGTGAAAGTGCGAATGCCTGCCGAGCGGCGGAAGGGGCCTTCACCTTTGCGGCGCTCCCGTTCCGCACCGACCAAAAGGCCGATGCCCAGTGCGACGCAAAAATTGAAGAGCACGGAGGTTGCTGAAAAAGAAAGCATGGCGGAGCGGGCATTGAAAATGCAATACCTTGGTGCGCATCATCGGGGCTGTGGCCGCTGGCAGTCTTGACTCAGAGCAAGAAAATGGCCTTGAACCAAGGTCAGAGCATGGATTGAAACCCGATGGTTTTTTATTTGACACACAGTTGTCACAATCGGTGTGTAAATTTCACCTTGTTCCCGGGGGCACTTGAATTGCGCCGGGTCCACCGAATTTTTGTGACCCTGAACCAGGAGTTGAAATGCTGAAAATGAAATCCGTGATCACCGCTGTGGGCCTGAGCGTCCTGGCTGCCACCACATGGGCTGCCGACATCACCGGTGCCGGCGCCACGTTCCCGTATCCGATTTATGCCAAGTGGGCCGAGGCCTACAAAGCCGCCACGGGCACAGGCCTGAACTACCAATCGATCGGCTCCTCGGGTGGCCTCAAGCAGATCCGCGCCAAGACGGTGTCTTTCGGGGCCTCGGATGCGCCGGTCAAAGGTGAAGACCTCGACAAAGACGGCATGGTGCAGTTCCCCGCCATCGTGGGTGGCACGGTGCCTGTGGTGAACCTGGAAGGGTTCAAGCCCGGTGAGCTGCGCATCACCGGTCCCGTGTTGGCCGAGGTTTACATGGGCACCATTGCCAAGTGGAACGATGCCAAACTGGCCGCACTCAATCCGGGCAAAAAACTGCCTGACCAGGCCATCACCGTGGTGCACCGCGCTGACGGCTCGGGCACGACCTTCAACTTCACCGATTACCTGAGCGCTGTCAGCAAAGACTGGGCCGACAAAGTGGGCAAGGGTGCTGCCGTCAAGTGGCCTGCGGACTCTTCTGTGGGTGGCAAGGGCAACGAAGGCGTCGCCGCCAACGTGAACCGCGTCAAGGGTGCCGTGGGTTATGTGGAATACGCCTACGTCAAGAAAAACAACATGACCTTCCTCCAGTTGCAAAACGCCGCTGGCAAGTACGTCAGCCCCGACGATCTGACATTTGCCGCTGCAGCTGCCGGTGCCGACTGGTTCAGCGTGCCAGGCATGGGCGTGTCGATGGTGAATGCCAAAGGCAACGACAGCTGGCCTATCAGCACCGCATCGTTCATCTTGATGTACAAGAAGCCCGCCGACAAGGCAGCCTCGGACGAAGTCCTGAAGTTCTTTGATTGGGCTTTCAAGAATGGCAAGAAACTGGCCTCGGATCTGGACTATGTGCCACTGCCTGATGCCCTGACCAACCAGATTCGCGCCAAAGTCTGGTCCGAGATCAAGTAAAACGTGTCGAAAGCCCGCGTTGGCGGGCTTGCAGGCCTCTCTCCCATCCGGGTGAGAGGTCTTTGTTCAAAGTAGTTGTACTCGCTATGCAGTTGTCACAAGGAATAACTATGGGCTCGATCGAACAGGCCAGCCAAGCGCCCGATCACAACATGCTGTCCGTCGTCAAGCGTCAACGCATCCAGGATTTTTTCTTCCACAAGATCACCCTGGGGTTCTCCTTGCTGGTCTTGTTTGCCCTGCTGGGTATCATCATTTCTTTGTTGATCAATGCCTGGCCGGCCTTGGCCAAGTTTGGTTTCCAGTTCATCTGGCGTGTCGAGTGGGACATCGTCAATGACGAGTTCGGCGCGGCGATCGCCATCTTCGGAACCTTGGTCAGCGCAGTCATTGCCTTGGTCATTGCTGTGCCCCTGTCGTTTGGCATCGCTTTGTTCCTGACCGAAACTTGTCCCACGGCTTTGCGCCGACCCCTGGGCACCGCCATCGAATTGCTGGCCGCTGTGCCTTCCATCATTTACGGCATGTTTGGTTTGTTCATTTTCGCGCCCTTGTTCGCAGAGTACGGACAGCCTGCCTTGCAATCCACTCTGGGTCAGATGCCATTGATTGGCAGCCTGTTTGGCGGTGCGATGAACGGTGTGGGCATTTTGGCCGCGGGCATTGTGCTGGCCTTCATGATCTTGCCCTTCATTGCGGCGGTCATGCGCGATGTGTTCGAGATCGTGCCCCCTATCTTGCGCGAGTCGGCCTATGGACTGGGTTGCACCACCTGGGAAGTGGTGCGCAACATCGTCTTGCCCTATACCCAAAAGGGTGTGATTGGTGGCGTGATGCTGGGTTTGGGGCGCGCACTGGGTGAGACCATGGCCGTGACCTTTGTGATCGGTAACTCGCAGCGCTTGAGTGCTTCGCTGTTCTCGCCGGGCACCACCATCGCCTCCACCTTGGCCAACGAGTTTGGCGAGGCGGCGGACTTCCACTTGTCCACCTTGTTTGCATTGGGCTTCTTGCTGTTCGTGATCACCTTCATCGTCTTGAGCGCCGCCAAGATCATGTTGATCCGCGCAGAAAAAGCCAAGGGCACCAAGACCTGATGCCCCGCACTGGAGAAATTTGATGGATCTGAAAATTTACAAACGCCGACAGCGGACCAACCAGATCGGCTTGACCTTGTCCATGATGGCCATGGGTCTGGGCTTGTTCGTCTTGCTGTGGATCTTGTTCGTGCTGTTCTCCAATGGCGTGGCGGCTCTGGACTGGGCCATGTTCACGCAGTCCACGCCCGCACCGGGCTCGGAAGGCGGAGGCTTGGCCAACGCCATTGTGGGCAGTTTGATGATGGTGCTGGTGACGGCTTTTGTCAGCACGCCGATTGGCATCTTTGCCGGGGTGTACCTGGCCGAGTACGGCGACCAAAGCAAAACCGCAGAACTCACCCGCTTTGTGACCGACATCATGTTGTCGGCACCTTCGATCGTTTTGGGCCTGTTTGTGTATGCCATTTTGGTGGCACAGGTGCAGCACTTTTCGGGCTGGGCCGGTTCTCTGGCCCTGTCCTTGATCGCCGTGCCCGTGGTGGTGCGCACCACTGAAAACATGTTGCGTCTGGTGCCCGGCAGTCTGCGCGAAGCGGCCTTTGCGCTGGGTGCGCCGCGCTGGAAGGTGGCGACTTTTGTGACCTTGCGTGCGGCCAAATCGGGCGTGATGACCGGTTTGCTGCTGGCGCTGGCCCGCATCAGCGGTGAAACTGCACCGCTGTTGTTCACGGCGCTGAACAACCAGTTCTTCTCGACCAACATGAACGCCCCCATGGCCAATTTGCCTGTGGTGATTTTCCAGTTCGCCATGAGCCCTTATGACAACTGGGTTCGCCTGGCCTGGGGTGGTGCTTTGCTGATCACCTTGACGGTTTTGATTCTGAACATCTTGGCCCGCGTGTTTTTCCGCGACAAAGCCCAAGGCTAAATTTTTGAATGGATGGAATTTCCAATGCCTACAACGCAAGCACAGCCATTGAAGAATGCGATTGAAATTCGCAACCTGAATTTCTTTTACGGCACCTTCAAGGGTCTGAAAAACGTCAACCTGGACATCGCTGAAAACAAAGTCACCGCTTTCATTGGCCCTTCGGGCTGCGGCAAGTCCACCTTGCTGCGCACGCTCAACCGCATGTACAGCCTGTACCCCGGTCAACGTGCCGAAGGCGAGATCAACTTTTATGGCCAGAACATCCTGGACGCCAAGCAAGACCTGAACTTGCTGCGCGCCCGTGTGGGGATGGTGTTTCAAAAGCCTACACCGTTTCCGATGTCGATCTACGACAACATCGCTTTTGGCATTCGCCTGTATGAAAACCTGAGCCGCTCCGACATGGACGAGCGGGTGGAATGGGCGCTGACCAAGGCGGCGATCTGGAGCGAAGTCAAGGACAAACTGGGCCAAAGCGGCTTGTCCCTGTCGGGCGGTCAGCAGCAGCGCCTGTGCATTGCGCGCACGGTGGCGGTCAAGCCATCGGTCATTTTGCTGGACGAGCCCACTTCGGCGCTGGACCCCATCTCGACTGCCAAGGTCGAAGAGCTGGTGAGCGAGTTGAAGAAGGACCACACCGTGGCCATCGTGACCCACAACATGCAGCAAGCGGCGCGTGTTTCGGACTTCACGGCCTATATGTACTTGGGCGAGCTGGTCGAGTTCGGTCAGACCGAGCAAATTTTCATGAAGCCTGCCCGTCAGGAAACCGAAGACTACATCACCGGCCGTTTCGGCTGATCAGGAGCTCCAAATGGAAAAACACATTTCAAGTCAATTTGATGCCGACCTGACCAACGTGTCTTCACGTGTGTTGGAGTTGGGTGGTCTGGTCGAGTCGCAAACCCGTCACGCGGTGTATGCCTTGGCACAGTTCAGCTCCGAAGTGGCCGATCAGGTCATTGCCACTGAAAAACAGGTCAACACCATGGAGGTGGAGATTGATGCCGAGCTGGCGTCGATCATTGCCCGCCGTCAGCCCACTGCACGCGACTTGCGTTTGTTGATGGCGATCTCCAAGATCACGGGCAATCTGGAGCGAGCAGGGGACGAGGCCGAACGCATTGCGCGCATGGTCAAGCTGATTCTAGAGCAGGGCAGTCCGCGCAATTTGCCGGCTTCCGAGCTGCGTGTGGCTTCTGATCTGGCTTCGGGTTTGTTGCGCAAGGCGCTGGACGCATTTGCGCGTTTGGACGTGAACACCGCCCTGGTGATTCTGAAAGAAGACGATTTGATCGATGCCGAATTCAACGGCTTCGTGCGCAAGTTGGTCACTTACATGATGGAAGACCCGCGCACCATTTCGGCCAGCCTGGACTTGTTGTTTGTGGCCAAGGCGATCGAACGCATTGGTGACCATGCCAAGAACATCGCCGAGTTCGTGATTTATGTGGTCAAGGGTGCCGATGTGCGCCACACTGCACTGACAGACATTGAGCAAGCGGTCAAATGAGAAGCCTGCCCCGGATATTGATTGTCGAAGACGAGTCGTCCATCGCCGAGCTCATTTCGGTGAACCTGCGCCACAACGGCTTCCAGCCCGTGTGGGCCATGGACGCCGAATCGGCGCAGCGCGAGCTGGACGAAGTCTTGCCCGACGTGATTTTGCTTGACTGGATGCTGCCCGGTGAAAGTGGTTTGGCGCTGGCCCGACGCTGGCGCGCGGCAGCGCGGACCAAGGCCGTGCCAATTTTGATGTTGACCGCGCGTGGCGACGAAGCCGATCGTGTGGCAGGTCTGGATGCTGGCGCGGACGATTACATCGTCAAGCCCTTTTCGCCGCGCGAATTGCTGGCCCGCATCCGTGCGGTGCTGCGCCGTCGTGTGCCCGAGTCGGCGGGGGGGCTGGTCAAGATTGCCGAGTTGCAGCTTGATGCCGATACTTACCGCGTGAGCTGGCAAGAAAAGCCGCTGAAGGTGGGCCCCACCGAGTTCAAGCTCTTGCAGTATTTGATGCGCCACCCTGAACGCGTGCACACGCGTGGCATGTTGCTGGACAAAGTGTGGGGTGACCACGTTTACATCGAAGAGCGCACGGTGGACGTGCATGTCAAGCGCTTGCGCGAATCCTTGGGCGAGGCCGGCAGCATGATTGAAACCGTGCGCGGTGCAGGCTATCGCCTGACGGGCTCTCCGGCGGTTTGACGGGGTCATAAGCCATGCTGGTGCCTGTTCTTTCCTTGCTGTTTTGGACATTGCTGGCCGCAGCTGCGGGGTGGTGGTGGTCTGGCTGGTTGGCCGCGGCATTGGGGGCCTTGGTGGTGGCCGTTTCGTGTTTTGCCTGGCAGTCCTGGCGGCTTGAACGTCTTGAGCGCTGGCTCTCAGGGCCGAATCTTCATGCCGATGTGGCTTGGCGCGGCATCTGGCTGGAGATCGCGCAACGCGTCCAGCGTTTGGTCAAGCAACGTGACAAACAAGTGATGGTGCACGAACAGAGGTTGCAGCATTTCCTGCAGGCCATTCAGGCATCGCCCAATGGGGTGACCTTGCTGGACGATCAGGGTCGGATTGAGTGGTTCAACGACACGGCAGCAGCGCATCTGGGGCTGGATATCCGACGCGATCTTTTGCAGCATGTGGTGCACTTGGTGCGTGACCCTGTTTTTTCCCGGTATTTTGCGCAGGATCAACACGACACCGAGGTGGTCATCGAGGGCCGCTCCCTGTCGGTGGCGCACAGTGTCAAATTGTCCGTTCAGTTGCATGCCTATGGTGAAGGTCGTCAGCTGCTGCTCACGCGGGACATCACATCCATCGCTTTGGCCGATGCCATGCGACGTGACTTTGTGGCCAACGTGTCCCATGAAATTCGCACACCTTTGACGGTGCTGAGCGGGTTTGTGGAGACCCTGCAGTCGATTCCCTTGCCTGAGAAAGAGCGGCAACGCTACCTGGTCCTGATGGCGGTCCAAGCTTCGCGCATGCAAAGCCTGGTGTCCGATTTGCTGACCTTGTCACAGCTGGAAGGCAGCTTGCCGCCAGGCATGTCCGAGAAAGTTTCGATCCAGGAGTTGATGACCCAGGTGGCGTCTGATGCGCAGGCTTTGTCTGCCGTTTTGTCTGGACAAGAGGGCGATCAGCGTCGCTGTGTGCATGAGCTGTTGTTTGATGCGGTGCCGGCGTGGGTTTTGCTGGGCGTCCGTTCAGAGCTGCTCAGCGCGATTTCCAACCTGGTGAGCAATGCTGTGCGTTACACGCCCGCTGGGGGCACGATCCGTGTCCATTGGTCGCGTGATGCAGATCAGGTCATGCTGTCCGTGAGCGATACCGGTCCTGGTATCGCGCCGGAACACTTGCCGCGTTTGTCCGAGCGCTTTTACAGGGTGGACCGCAGTCGTTCGCGTGAGACCGGTGGCACAGGTTTGGGCCTGGCCATCACCAAACATGTGGCGCAACGCCATGGTGGCGAGTTGCGCATCGAAAGCCAAGTGGGCCAAGGCTCGACCTTCATGTTGGTGTTGCCGGTCAGCCGCATGGTGACCCAGGCTTGAAACTTTCCGTCTGATCAGTATTTTTCCGGAACGATCATCTCTGCTGGCACGGGGTGGCGGATGTAATCTGGGTTGCGCACGCGGCCGGGCAGGCTGATTTGTGGGTGCTCGATCTCGTGATAGGGCACCTGGCCAAGCAGGTGGTCGATGCAGTTCAGACGCGCCTTTTTCTTGTCCACCGCCTGCACGACCCACCATGGCGCCTCCGGAATGTGGGTGCGCTCGATCATGGTTTCCTTGGCTTGGGTGTAGTCTTCCCAGCGGCGGCGGCTTTCCAGGTCCATGGGGCTG
>JACCDR010450562.1_pt1 | contig 21829 bp, 24 predicted proteins | sample 7446431 | NCBI WGS metagenome assembly JACCDR01 (sample SAMN15323443, study PRJNA562643) | freshwater metagenome | isolation source: river surface water | place: USA:Blue River Watershed | collected 2017-08-17 | reverse complement strand
GGGGCGAAGCCCCGCCGCTTTTGGCTTCTGCTAGTCTTCTTCAACTACAGCGTATTGCGTTTTTATATAGTGGTGAAGCTGCTGCACGGCCACGTAGTTGTCTTTAGCGCCAAGGACAATAAAAGCAATTGGCCTTTCTTCTCCCTTAATCTCGATATTATAGACCGAGATGATGGTTTCTTTGGCTGCGGTAGTTTGTCCGACTTTTCCACCCACAAAGCCACTCAATTTTGGTACCGGATTGAAATTCGCTAAGCGTCCAAACGGATAGACATCGTACGCGGTCTCGACTTTTTCGCCGGTACTAATAGCGTAGATAAAACTGCGGTTGTGGTAGATGTATGTAGCAAGTTGTAGTAGGTCGTATGCGCTTGCGATATTGCCGTCGCCAATACCAGAAGGATCGACAAATTCAGTGCTTTTCATACCAAGTGAGTTGGCTTTTTTGTTCATCATTTCGACAAATCGATCTTTACCCAAAATACTACCAAAGACATTGGCCGCCTCATTTGATGACTCCAAAAGAAGTGGCAAAAGTAGAGAGTAGCCTGAAAGAGACATACCGGCCTTCAGACGAGGTATAGAGGTGTTTACCAAACTATCAGCAGGGACAGAAAAATCACGATCAAGATTGATATATTCAGACGCCACCAAGGCGGTCATGAGTTTGGTCAAAGAGGCTATTGGTACACTACTGGTGGCGTTATATTCAGCCAAGATAGTGTTGCTTTTTATGTCGGCAATGATGTATGAAGTAGCATCAACAGTCGGGGGAGTGACAGCGTAGACAAAACCGTCGCCCGCGTAATCATCCTCATACACCAGTACAGGCGTGTTGGTGTCTACCAGCCTATATAGAGCTTCGGCATCTTTATCATCCATTCTGATACAGCCGCCTGAGAACTGTGACGATACGGGTGTGCCATTGGGGTAGGTCGGCCAACCATGAATAAAGAAATTGCCCTGAAAGACCATATTCCATGGGGTGTTTACATTTCCAAATGAAGAAAAATGTTTCTCCGTTTTTAATTCGACATTGTATAGTCCAGCTGGAGTCTCCCACCATGAACCTTCTTTACCCTTGGTAAGGATCGGAGCTTCAAATATCTGATTGCCATCTTTATAATAGCGTATTTTCATGCCAGATAGATCGGCTTCAATAAATGAGCGCTTTTCTGATTTAAAGCGACTAAGTGTCTCGGCAAAGAAGTGCTCTTCTGCAAACTGCGGAATCGGACCATATGAAAAAGTATCAGTGGTAGTAGTGCTGTTTGCGGCGACAGTAGCGGCGGCAAGTAGGGGATCGGTGGCTTGTTTAGAATAAGCGATAGTGTTAAATACAGCACCTGCCAAAAATAAACAAAGACCGGCCATGATAAAGGCGGCTTTGTTTGATTTGGGAGCTGTCCGACATTGCTCGGGTGTGAAGCAATATTTTGTTGAAGGTTTTTCTCTACGCAATAAACCCATGGGATAATTGTAGCATTGCAAAAAGCGCTTATTTTGCCGATTTTTGGTTTTTGGGGACAGCTATTTATATAGCTTATTTTCTAGGAGGTAGCGGTATAAAGTAACTGGTCTTTTTCATATACTCACCGTACTCGGTAGGGTATCTTGCGATAAATTGCTTCTCGAGCATTGGGCCTGTAATTTTTACCACTATATAGGTAATCAGAATTGGACTCAATAAAGCCATGTAGCCATAGGGTAGGGTAAAAGCAAATATCGCCAAACCCCACCAGATCATGGATTCGCCAAAATAGTTTGGCCGGCGGCTGAAACGAAATAGACCGATAGTCATAAGTGTGGCTGTCTCAGTACCTGCTCGCTTACGAGCCAAAAATTTGTCTAGCTGCCAATCGGCAAGGCTTTCATAGAGTAAACCAAAAATAAAAAGTCCCAGCCCAAAGTACTGATAAAAGTTTAATTCAAAAGCGACATCTTGTGGGTAGACTGCACTGTAGGCGATAGTAAAAGGAAGTAGCACTACAGCAATGATGAGACATTGAAACAGATTTATCTGTAAATAACTCCGCATGAAAAAGTATAGACGACCCTTCTCCATCCACTCTTTGCGCCAAGCAGCATACCTAGCATCTTCTGGCTTACCAGCATTTTTAAAATAGATGCGAGTACCGAGTCTTAGTGACCAAATAGTTATGGCTACAAAAACTATCATAGCGTAAGGAGAATTAACTTCTTTAATCATCAACATTGTTAGTGCTGTAAGCAGGAATAATGGGCCATAAAATATGTCCATCACACTATTGTCTTTTTTATATTGAGCAATAATAAAGATTATCCAGCTAAAAGCAAAAAGTATCGCGAGGGATAATGTGAGGTTGGTGAAGATTTCAATCAGCATATAGTGCCATAATACCATGCATCAACTTATGATATAAGCAAAATGAAAAGGTCAGCGCTAGGGCATAAGTTTGCAATGCAAGTTTTGTTGCTCTACCCATCGTCTTTGTCTTAAAAATTAGTTAATATATTAATCACAATATGTCTAAAGTGGTAAGAAAAGACGAAGCTTTGTGGGAGGCTTGTAAAGCCGAGGCAGTAGCCACCATGGGTAAATTTTCTGCTCGCGCTATGCAAAGAGCGGTTGTTTTATATAAGGAGCGCGGAGGAGGGTATATTGGGACAAAATCCGCCCAAAATCCTCTAGTAGTCTGGGATAAGGAGCAAAAGAAGAAAAACAAAAATGAAGCCCAAAAATGGGAAGATTAGCCACTGCAAATAAAGGTAAAGGCCGTCACGAGCGACGGCCTTTTGCATGTTGCTGCTGAGCGATTACTTCTTGGGTTTTCGACGTTTTCTGTTGAATATATTATCGCCCCTCAGCCGCAGGTCAAGGATGTCTATCATGTCATCCTCTTCGTCAGACGTATCCTCGATCACACTGCTCCCAGACACTTGATCCAGCACATCTTCAAGAAATGTCCGAGCCGACTTGCAGCCGTTGTGCTTGGTGGCGAAGTGGGCGAACATGCCAAAGTATGTTGTCACGTACTGGTCTAGATTCACAAGATCGCCATTGATCCGGTACGAGGCTTCGCTGCTGTGAACCAGTGTGGGCGGTGGCTTCGGCAGTCGATTGACAGTCTGAAGCAGTTCTATGCCATCTCCCCGCTCCATACGGGTATCCGAGACAATGGCGTCGAATTTTCCCGTATTGCTGCCAATCAGCAAATTGGCAGCTTGTCGGCCAGAAGTGGCACATCTGACATCATAGCCTAGATTTTCAGCCATTTTCTGCAGGCTGCAAAGCAGTCTGATATCGTCATCGACGATAAGAACGGTGGGTTGTCTCATGCTGTTCTCCTTTTCCCAACAAAAACTATACAGTAAATTCGAAATTTGTAAATATTTTCATATAACCCCAACATGTATTTTTTTTGTGAAAAACACATGATTTTAAAATACAAAGAAGCCCCGCTAGTACATAACTACGGGGCTTCAGGTTGGTATTTCTCAGGCTTCTGCAGACCTCAAGAACTTCTGTGTCAGCCATTCTTTCCACTTTCCGCCGGCTGGAGGTAGCGGGTCGCAGGCGGGGAGGGTGAGCAGTGCGGCAATTGTTGTCCACCAAGCAGCAAATATGGTCATACCCCACATTGACTGCGGCTCAAACAACATCACTCTGAGCATCGCTGCGAGCAAAAAGCTCATGGTCATATAGCAATAGTAACGAAGCAGTAGAGCGTTTATATTGCGGCGTAGTGGATTTCTGAAACCCTTCACCATACGCTTGAGTGATTTCTGCTCCCACCAGTTGAGGAGGGGTGCCAAAAGGAACAACAGTCCGGCAAGCGACCCCGCATAGATCTTATCGTCTCTGTTTGATTCGGAACTTGCTATTGCAAGGAACAAGGCAGAATTTGCGATTGCAATGAGTATCAGCCACTTGTAATGGCTAATGCCCGACCACTTTTGCTGCTTGTGACACAAGGACTCCAGCTTGTCGAGGATGTGGTCGTCTAGTTCTTTTGCAGCCACTGCCACCGCTTCCAAGATTTCTATAAGCTTCATTTGCGCCTCCCAAGGCAATTGTCTGATGTATTTATACTACTCTGGGTAAGATAGTCAATATTTGGGCATTGTCTTTTTATAATTCATTTCTTAAACATTTTATGATACCAAATATATAAATTGTGAAAGAATAAAGATGGTGGTAGGCTATATTTATGAGCGCTGACAAGTTTACGGAATTAACAGAAAGAATAAAAAACTTTTGTGAAGAAAGAGATTGGTCTCAATTTCATGATCCTAAAAATCTTGCTTTGTCATTGCAGCTTGAAGCGAGTGAGGTCCTCGAATTATTTCAATGGACAAAAAATAACGAGATAAGGTCAGGTAAAGAAGTGGATATGGAGGATGAGTTAGCTGACGTCTTCTACTGGGTTATCATGCTCGCGAACAAATATAATATTGACTTAATAAAGGCACTAAATCAAAAAATGGATAAGAACGAAGAAAAATATCCTATTGAAAAAGCCAAAGGAGTCTCGTCAAAGTATACTGAACTATAATTATGGCTGATATTAAAAGCTTTCCGTTTAGAAAAGAAGACTTTGATAAGATCAAATCTTATCAATTTGGTCGTGATTGGCCAGTGGTTTACATACTTGAAAATACAAAAGAAGCTTATGTTGGACAATCAACTAATGCATATTATCGTAGTCAGCAACATTTTGATAAACCTGAGCGTCGCCAGTTAAATAATATTCACGTTATTTCTGATGACGAATTTAATATGTCTGCTTCATTCGACATAGAATCTCTTTTAATTCAGTATATGGCTGCAGATGGTAAGTATATACTCCAAAATGGAAATGGCGGATTAAAAAACCACAATTACTATGATCGTGAAAAATATCGAGCAAAATTTGAAAAACTATGGAGCGACTTACAGGAAAAGGGTTTAGTACAAAATAGTCTTGATTTCATAAAAAATACGGATTTATTTAAGTATTCACCTTATAAATCGTTGACTGATGAACAATTATCTATAGCTCGCGCAATAAAGAATGATATTCAAAGGGGTAAGAATTCTACGTTTGTGATAAGCGGTAAGCCGGGGACAGGTAAGACAATTCTAGCTACGTATCTTTGTAAATATCTTAGCGAACAACCTGAAACTAAAAATTTAGAGATTGGTCTTGTCGTTCCAATGACCTCTCTTCGCACTACAATTTCTAAAGTATTTAGCAAAATAAAAGATCTGAGATCTTCAATGGTCATAGGTCCCAATGATGTTGTTAAGCAAACATATGACATTTTAATAGTTGATGAGTCTCATCGTTTGCAGAGGCGCAAAGGGATAATGGGTTATGGTAGTTACGATGCCGTGAATAGAAAAATTGGCTTGCCTTCAGATGCGACTCAGCTTGATTGGATAATGAAATCTTCTCGCTTTCAGATTTTTATGTATGATGAGTTCCAGAGTATAAAACCAGCTGATATAAGGCCGATTGATTTTAAAGTGCTACAGAAAAGAGAATTTACATTACAAAAACAAATGCGCATAGGTGCAGGAGATGTCTTTGTGAATTTTATTGAAGACTTACTCTCAGGAAAAAAGCCTACAAATAACACTTTTGAAAATTATGAATTTAAGATTTTTGATGAGCTTGGACAAATGTTGGAAGATATAAAAAATAAAGAAAAAACATATAAACTATGTAGGGTCGTTTCGGGCTACGCGTGGCCTTGGCACACAAAAATTGGAAGTAAGTCTAGTCAGAAATTTGATATTAAAATTGGAGATATTGAATTGGTATGGAATTCAACGGCAAAGGATTGGGTAAATTCAAAAAACTCGATAAACGAAGTTGGTTGTATACATACCATTCAAGGTTATGACCTAAATTATGTAGGAGTCATAATTGGTCCAGAATTTGGTTATGATCCCGATAACGAAAAATTTGTGGTTTATAAAGAGAAATACTTTGATATAAATGGAAGGAATGGGATTTCTGATCCGGCCGAACTAGAGATATATATAAAAAATATTTACAAAACTCTACTAACTAGAGGTATGTTGGGTACGTATGTTTATATCGTTGATGAAAATTTACGTGCCTACTTCAAATCTTTGCTTAAAGATAATACACAAAAGGAAGTTGCCACAAATACTGTGCAAATACTTAAAGAAAAGATTGCTTCACCTTATATTGGTGACATGGTAAAGGTGCCACTATATGATTCTATCGGTTGCGGTGAGTTAGTATACGCCGATACCAATCCTGAGGATATAATCGACGTACCTTCGTGGCTTGTAAAACCCGGCGCGAAATACTTTGCGTTGCGAACACGTGGTGACTCCATGAATCAGCTGGGTATCACTGACGGTGACATTATTCTGTGTCAGAAAAACTACCAAGCACCTAGTGGTAGTAATGCTATTGTATTGATTGGTGATGATGCTACATTGAAACAAATTAGATATGAAAAAGATGGTCTATTATTAATTCCGAGATCGAATAATTCTTCATATAAAATCAGAAAGCTCACTGAAGAAGATGAAGAATTTAAGGTATTAGGTGTGTTTGTTTGTAAATTAGAAAATATGTAAGCTTTGTCTTAAGTCCGTTCTTTATGATAATAAGACTGATACGGGTCATAGTATTAGAAGCCCGCAACAAATCAGAAGATTTCATACCGGTATCTTTTGACGCTTTTAAGCAAGCTCACGCCGCTCTCACTGCCAAGCTCCACCCTCAAGTCTATACTCTCGGCTTTTTGAAAGAATAAATTAGTTTTATAACATTGGTTGTGGACAAGATTGATTTATTAAGTAAATAATGTTATAGTAAGAATATCCACCTATCGGGTTCGTCCTGATAGATAGGTCGCCCAGCTTGTGCTGGGCGACTTTCGTTTTGTTATAATGGTTATATGTTCCGCGTAAATGTATATATCGACGGATTTAACTTGTATCATGCCATTGATAATTTAGGTGATGACTCGCTTAAATGGGTTGATCTTTATAAGCTATCAGAACATATATTAAATAAGTATCAAGTATTGAATGAGGTGAAATACTTTTCAGCTTATGCAACTTGGCGTCCAGATTCTTATAAAAGACATCGTGATTATGTTTCTTCACTACAGAAATGTGGAGTTACTATAATTATGGGCAGGTTTAAAGAAAAGAGATTGACGTGTAAAGGGTCATGCAAGGAAGTTTTTATGACCCACGAAGAAAAGGAAACTGATGTAAATATTGGAGCACATCTAGTCGCCGACGCGTTGCAAGATAAATTTGATACTGCGTATATTGTATCTGCTGATACTGATTTGGCTGCTGTTGTGAGGTTGGCGCAAAAATTAGTTGGTAATGATAAACGTATTTGTACCGTTGCTCCACCAAAAAGATTTGCCCAAGCTCGCGAACTTCAACATTTATTCGAAATAACAAAAGGAAAAATTAAACAGTGCCAGCTTCCTGATGAGATAATTGTTGGTGAAGAAACAATATACAGGCCAGATAAATACCGTTAATTTTTGTGGCACAATCAACATTGATTGATTTATAGTATTTGATTTACGGATTACACCAAGGACACTCTTCTGGCTTGGCAAAGGTTTTATCTTGAAGTGGTCTGTTTTCTGTATGGAGGCACTTTTGGCAGGTGTATACTTCGGCTTTGGCGAGATCTGTGGCCAGACCACAGCTGCTGCAGGGCAGGCCTATTTGTACTGATGTTGCTACAAATCCGGGGCAAGAGCATTGCGGGCAGATACTTTGGCAATTTTTTATGAGATCAATTGTGGCTTGCTTGATAGATTCCATTCGTTTGGGGCAGCGATGGGCTCTCATATCTGTTTCAATAAAAATCGAGCTCACAAAAAATTTAGCCAATAATTGATTGGTGTATTTTCTTAAATCTTCTTCGGTTGTGATGTCTTTATATATGTGGCGGGGGCTTTTTTCTGATTGTCTGAGGATGATACCTTGCTCGGGGAAGCCCCATGCCTTGGCTATCTCTACAGCTTCATCGGCTGAATGTATTTCTTGTCTGCGGGCATAGATGTTTGTGGTGAGATGATGTCCGTATATTTCCAAATCATTGACCAAGTCTATGAAGACTACAATTTCTAGATTGCTATGTACAAATGGAACAGAAGGATGTGGGCCAAAGCTGCCCTCGCTCGCAATACCGAGCTTTACACCGCTCGTCTTTATGGCTTCGAGAGCTTTTAATCTAGCCGTTTCTTTTTGGTCGCTGCGGCGGCGTATTTCTCTGGTAAAGGTGCCAAAGCGGTCGGTATCAAATTTTTCTGGCACAAACACATCTATGCCCAGTTGCGAGGCAAACAAAGGCGCAATGACAGTTTCTTTTTTATGCATAGTTGCCAAGACACATTTTTGGCCACGCCATTTTGCTAGTATTTCTGATACGTTCATATCTCTATATTCAGTTAACTTTTTTTATTAGTCAATATAAAGTGGGGCGTTGGGTGTAAGAAAAGGCTGGTTGTTGCGTGATATAGTATATCTATGACAAAGAAGTTGACACAAACAGAACTCGTAATTTTCAAAAGTGCAAAGGGGCAAGTGAAGCTTCGAGGCGATTTTGATCGTGAGACAATTTGGGCGACTCAGGCTGATATAGTTAACATTTTTAACGTTGATCAGTCTGTTGTTTCTCGCCACGTTCGCAATATTATAAAAGATGGTGAAGTTGATGAAAAAAGCAATATGCAAAAAATGCATATTGCAAATTCTGACAAACCTGTATCAGTATATTCACTCGATATTATATTAGCTGTTGGCTATCGTACGAATTCAACCAAAGCGATAGAGTTTCGTAAATGGGCAACTGGGATTTTGCGACAGCACATGTTGGATGGCTACACTATCAATAAATCACGTATAGCTACAAATTACACCGATTTTATGAAAGCGGTCGAGCTGACAAAAGCGCTGGCGCCAAAGGATAGTTCGGTCGATACCGAGTCGGTGCTCGAACTGATTACTTTGTTTGCTGATACTTGGTTTTCACTTGATGCCTACGACAAAGAAGCCTTAGCTCCAAAGAAAGTAACCAAAAAGCAAGTAAAGCTGACGGCGGCTGAATTCTTGCGTGATGTTGCTGTGCTAAAGGAGACTTTGGTAAAAAAGCGTGAAGCCTCTGAAAATTTTGCGCAGGAACGCAATCATGATGCTGTAGAAGGTATTATCGGTAATGTAATGCAAAGTTTTGGTGGTGTGGCTGTGTATCCGACACTGGAAGAAAAGGCCGCTCATCTTATGTACTTTATTATCAAAAATCATCCTTTTGTAGATGGTAATAAGAGAACTGGAGCGTATGCTCTGGTGTGGTTTATGCGTCGGGTCGGTATTCTTGATACCAATCGTCTGACCCCGACCGCTTTGACAGCTCTCACGCTTTTAGTGGCGGAAAGTAATCCAAGCGATAAAGACAAAGTAACAGCTCTTATTGTATTACTGATCAGTAAGAAAATCCGGTAGGGGAATGGTGCGCTGCTTCGCGGTTTTGGCATTAGGTATAGCCAAAACATCGCTCCGTTTATTACATCGGTATGCAAGCAAAGCAGTTTGCTTGCTAAAACAGAAATACCTCCAGCAAACGCTGGAGGTATTTCTGTTTTACCGATGTGAGTCTTAGCCAGGCTTTCAGAACTTTGTGAGAATAGAGATTTAATCAAAACGCAATACAAACATTTGATTTACACTTATGTAACTTGATGGGTGCTTCCAAATAACTTATTTAATTTATTTAAGATAGACATTAGTGTGGCTTTATAAAAGTTGGATTTGGATTATCTAAAACTAAATCACTACCGTCAATTTTTACAGAGTACTCCTGTGAGTCAAAAAGATTGTCATTTAATGCAGAGTAGAATGAAATACGATCGTTGGCAATGAATGTTGCGTTTCTGGGGCGAAGCGTCTCTGAGTCCGTAAGGATTTTCTTTGTTTCAACCCAGTCAGATACATAAATACCGTCATCACAAGTCCATAATATATGTAAATTATCTGGTGAAAAATCGTATTGGTATCTTCGTTCGCAAGGAGCTTCCCATAACCTTTTGTAGTTATTAAGTGATGCAATTACACCGACAAATTTTTCAGAATTCGGTTCAATTTGCTTATTATAGATAATTAAGTCATTAGATATTTCAGGAACATATATCGGATTTTCTTCTTTCTCTAGTGATGAAAAAAACGGCATAAAATCATATGTAGTAATCCTTTTGATTTGTTTGGTTTGCACATTTGCTCCATATAGTGCTGAATGATTTGAAGTGTTTTTTAGGTAAAATAAATATTTTAAGTCGTGTGTATATTTTGCCCAGAGCACCATATCGTCTCGATATGTGTTTTTTGGCAGATCATCAGCTTCGAGTAATAAACCAAAAGTCATTGACCCATAATCGAAATGATGGAGACCCTTTTGTCTAATTGGCATATTCTCAGGATACTCAATAACAACTTCTTCACCGAAATGAGAAATTGTACTAGATGCCCAACTAGCATTTTCAAGTTCGTAAATTTCTTCAAATATAGAAAAATAATCAGATTGTGTTGGAGCGTCAATTTTATTTTGTACTTCATTAAAGTTTCTGGGGGTTGAATTTGATTTGTCTGTCTCACTTGAGGCTTGTAAGTTGTATCCAATCCATCCACCAATAAATGGTAGTGAAATAAATAATGCAACTGCTAAAACTTTTGATAAGGTTGTTACTTCAAACAAAACATTCTTTTTTCGTGCAACAACTTCATCTACTGCTGGTGTATTATCCATATTGATAAATTATACAACATAAAGTTCTGAATACGCTGTTTGATGTCTTTAAGTGCTTTGATAAATACAGCAACCATATTTGTGGGGTCAAGTTTCTAATTCGCTTACGCTCATAAGAACTTCCTCCCCGAACTCGCGGTTTTGGCATTAGGTATAGCCAAAACATCGCTCCGTTTATCACATCGGTGCGCAAGCAAAGCAGTTTGCTTGCTAAAACAGAAATGCCTCCAGCATTTGCTGGAGGCATTTCTGTTTTACCGATGTGATCCCACGGAGAATCGAACTCCGATTTGCAGGATGAAAACCTGCTGTCCTAGCCGTTAGACGATGGGACCATATAAATATGGGCACTTTTGCAGCTGCAAAAGTGCCAATATTTATAGCAGAGAATTTGAAAAAAGGGAAGAGGGGTGGGTATACGATTGCAGTTTTGTCTAGACTGACGTACTCTTATAAATGGAGCTCTTTTACAGATGGGAGGTGACAATGACAGCTGCTCCAGTAGGTGTCGAGATGATTGACGATCTACACCCAATTGACGTGGTCGAAAAGCTTGCTGAACAACATGACTGGGATTTTGATCGTGTTACTGAAGATCAAATTGCTATGGCTGTTGAAGGGAGTTGGCGCACATATTCACTGACTTTGGCTTGGAGTAAGAATGATGACACGCTCCGCCTAATCTGCACCTTCGAGCTTGATCCGCCAATTGAACGGCTGCCGTGTCTGTTTGACCTCTTGAACCGCTGCAATGATAAGGTTTGGACAGGGGCATTCACATGGTGGCCTGAGGAGAAGATGATCGTCTGGCGTTACGGTCTTGTGGTGAACCCAGAGATGATGATCGCTCCAATGCAGATCGACCGAATTATCGCTGCTGCAGTGATGAGTTCAGAGCGTTTCTATCCTGCCATACAGTTGGCGATGTGGTCAGACGAAAGTCCTGACGAAGCCCTTAAGGTTGCGTTGGGCGAATGTTTCGGCCGAGCGTAAGCTTCGAGCCTCTGAAAACAACAACCCCCGCGGATCCGATTGGATTCGCGGGGGCTAAACTATTGTATAGAGTCGTAAAATAAGCCGTCAGCTACGAGGCGTCTAGGAATGAAAATATGAGACGTACTAATTTGTACGTTGAATGTTTTTGTGACGAAGACAACAAAGTAGATGAAGAATTATTTTCGACTCTAATTGGTGTGGCGGATAGACTCTTTTATATCAAACCGCGGATTGACTTTTTTCCCCGGATTGAAGATGTCGTCGGGATCAAAGATAAATTCGGTTTGCTTAAATAATTCTAAGACTGGCTTACTGAAGATCTTTGAGAGATGTGGGGTACGGATAATACCGTCGTTGTGCTCGCCACAGATATTGCCTTTGTATTTTACAGCTGTGTTGTAGAAACGTTCGGCCATACGCTCGATAAGGAGCGGAGTATTGGCCTTGGTAAAGTCTAGAAGGGGATAGAAGTGGAAGTGTCCATTGCCACCGTGGCCATGGATAGCCGAGCGGACGTTGAACTCTTTAAATAGTTGTTTGATCTCGATAAAGAACTTGCCGAGATTCTCGGGCGGGACGGTCATGTCTTCAAGGAAGGCAGCAGGGCGCTTTTCAGGATCGAGCAATTTTGATAGTGAGAAACTGGCGCGACGAATCTGCAGATACATCTCGACCTCGTGAGGATTGGTGACTACTCGAGCCTTAGCACCTTGGACAGATACTTTTGCAGCGATCTCGCTCGCCTTAGTCTCTTTGGTAGTGGCTTCATCTAGTGTAATGAGAATGGTGAATTCGGGAGTCTGGCGACCAAAACGAATATGGTAGGTCGTGTACATGGAAAGTAGTACTTTGTAGTAATCGAGACCTTGGAGGCGAGTCTTGAAGAAGTCGGGATTCTTGAGAGCGAGATCGAATGTAAGGGCGTCAAATATCTCGACATTGATCGGGTTGTACTTGAGGGCGGTGGTGATGGCTTTGGCAGCATCGTCTAGCTTGAAAAGTGGCAAAACAAGAAGTGTGGTGTTGTCTTGTATTTTGACAGCCCGCATGGTGATGTTGGTGATGATACCGATAGTGCCCTGACTACCAGAGAAAAGGCGGGTAAGGTCGAAGGTTCCTTTACCTTTTTTGAAGTTTTCGACACCATCACTAAAGACATGCCACAAAGAATAGCCGGCGCTGTTTTTGGCTGTTTTTGGTTTGCCGTTTTTGATTATGCTTTCGTTTTGCTCGATTAAGTTGAAAATATCACGAGCGACACGGGCATGTTCGTTCTTTTGTTTGATGAGAGCTTTGTACTCTTTGAAATTAATCGGCTTGATGGTATAGGTGTGTCCATCACAAAGTACGACATCAAGAGAGTCTACCCATTCAGCACAGTGTCCGTAGCGGAGGGAGTCTGGGCCAGCGGCGTTGTTGGCTACAGAGCCACCAATGGTGCAGATGTCTTTTGATGAAGTATAAGAAGGAATATAAGCGTGGTGTGCTTTGAGCTTCTTTTCTACGTCACGCCACATAGCTCCCGGTTCGCAGGAGATGGTGATTTTGTCTTTGGTCTCGACGACATTGCCGATCTTATGCAGATGTGGACACACGTCAATCACTATAGAGTCTGTCAAAGAGCCGCCCGAGAGACCAGTGCCAGCCGCACGCGGGGTGAGAGAAAGGGAAGAGAAGCGCTTGGTCTCCTCGGCGATAAGAGCAGTCGCAGTCTCCACGTCTTTGACATCCTTTGGTTGGAGTACCACCTGTGGACGAATATGGAAAATACTTTCGTCCGTACTGTACTTTTCTAGGACTTGTTTGTCGCTACTGATACCGCCTTTAAAGCCGGCTTCGCGAAGTTTCTTTTCGAGGAGTAGATGGCCGAGTGGATGACGCTTGATAGTGAGCTTTTCTTTGCCTTTGAGTGGTCGAGTCGGTACCCATGAAAGTGGAGTATGAGCGTGGTCGTGATCGAGGTCGTGGGTATGTGAATCTACTTCAACAGCGTCTTCAACTTTTGCGACTTTCTTTGACTTAGTCGTCTTTACTTTTGGAGTGGTGGTTTTGGTTTTGGCGGCCGCTTTCTTTGGAGAAGTTTTTTTGGTCGGCAAAACCACTTTTTCTTTTTCGAGTGTTTCGGCACTGATGTAATTTTCTTTGGCTACAGTCTTTGCTACCAAAGTGCTCTTAGGTACAGTTTTTTTAGCAGCTTGCTTCTTGGCTGCTTTTTTAGCTTCGACTTCGTCGACATTTACTATAGTTAAAGAACGGGTTGCCATAGTTACCTATAGTGTACCGCATTAGAGCGAAAATTTTAAAATGAAAAATGAAAAATTGAGGATAAATGAGATGAGGATATGAAAAAGGAATATGGAAGATGGAATATTGAATAGAGAAGATAGAAAATGAAAAATGAAAAATGAAAAATAAGAAAAAATGCCGCAAGAAGAGTCCGTAGTATCTCTCTGGATTGTTTCGTCGAGTTCTGAAGCACTCTTCTCGCAATGACGAGCGGTATGCAAATTAAACCCCCCGTTGCTGTAGCGTGGGGGGCTGGTTGTTCGGGCGAGCCGCGGTGTTGTATCGTCAGATTCAGGCTTTGCTCAATTACACGAGCGCACAAAATTTAAGAACTTATCTTAGTGGTCAAGAGTATAAGTCAGACAATCTTGAGAAACTTATTTTTTCTTGAAGGTTTCCACGCATTCATCGGTGACCCAGTAGTAAACGTGGCCATCCTTCTGAGTGGTGAAGCGCCAAACCAGTTCTTCTTCAACCATACGAGCGAGAGCGATCTTCAGGAGCTTGATACGATGCTCCAAGGGCGGCGCCTCCGTCGACGGCAGTCCGAACCTACCAAGGTAGGCATAGATGATGTACTTCCGGTCGATATCCTTGCGAATGATATCTTCCAGAGAGAAAGACCGCCTCTTCAGTTTATTGACGCACAACTCGAGGAATCCCATGTCATGATTCTTGACGCCATCGTAGATACCAAGCTCATCCCTGAGGTACTTTTCAAAGCTCATTCAAGGTCTCCTTTCACTAGGGCGCCATTGCCACTAGTTTTTTCATATTAGCACACTTTGGATAAAAAGTCAATGTGCGGCTTGGCGTGCTATAATCAGACCACTATGAACCAAGCGCGGGCTTTGGACGTTTTGAAAACTGGCGCCAATGTATTTCTAACCGGAGAACCTGGGGCGGGTAAGACCTATGTAATCAATCAGTACATCGCTTGGCTAGAAGCTAGTGGGCTACATGTCGCTGTCACAGCTTCGACTGGTATTGCGGCGACCCACATCGGCGGTATGACCATCCACTCATGGAGTGGAGTGGGTGCGCGGGATACTCTTACCCAGTATGATCTCGATCAAATAGTGGGGCGTGAAGCGACAGTAAAGCGGGTAAAAAAAGCGCAGGTCTTGGTGATAGATGAAATCTCCATGCTTGATGGGAAGCTTCTTGATATGGTTGATGTCGTGTGTCGGACTATCAGGCAAAAGAAAGAAGCTTTTGGTGGACTGCAGGTGATATTTGTCGGGGACTTTTTCCAGCTGCCGCCGGTCACTCGGCAGGGAGATATGATGCGTTATGCTTTTGAATCTAGAGCGTGGCTCGAAGCCAGACCTTTGGTGTGTTATCTCACCGAGCAACATCGTCAAGAAGATGAGCTACTCCTCGGCTTACTATCTTCAATCCGTCGTAATGAAATTGATGAAGACCACTACACTCTTTTAAATGAACAAACAGAAATTGCTTATGAAGGTATCGAGCCAACGAGGCTCTATACCCACAATGCTGATGTCGATAGTGTAAATGCCACTAAGCTCGCTAGTCTTTCGGGTAAAACGCGTACCTATAGTATGTCTGGTAGGGGAAGTAAGCCCTTGATTGAAGTATTGGTGAAAAACTGTCTGTCGCCCGAGACTTTGGTGCTTAAAGAAGACGCCATGGTGATGTGTACCAAAAATAATTTTGAAGCAGGGTATGTAAATGGTACTTTGGCACGAGTGGTGGCTTTTGATGCTGGTGGCCAGCCGATCATCGAGACGACAGATGGCCGAAAGATAACTATCGAGACTATGACATGGGATGTAATAGAAGACGGCAAGATACGAGCCTCAATCGAGCAGGTGCCACTGCGGCTCGCGTGGGCGATCACGGTACATAAATCGCAAGGGATGAGTCTTGATGCAGCGGAGGTTGATCTCTCCAAAGCTTTTGTGTTTGGACAAGGCTATGTAGCACTATCGCGGGTGCGTTCGCTCTCAGGGCTCAAAGTCTTGGGGATGCACCCCAATGCGCTACAGGTCGATCCGAAGGTGGTCAATAAGGATAAACAGTTTCGTGCAGATTCCGAGGCAGCGGAAGATACTTTCGTAGCGATGAGTGAAGACGAATTGACGACCTTGCAAACTCAGTTTGTCACAGCTTGTGGTGGCAAATTGCCAGCATCTGGCACAGTTATCGAAGGTGGAAAAAGGGCAGTGGCGGCGCGGATTAAAAAAGAAAATACTTTGACTCAAACCAAAGAATTGTTGAAGGCCGGCCGCGGCGTCGCGGCTATCGCTAAGGAGCGGGGGATGACGACTAGCACCATACAGGGCCACATAGACAAACTAGCCGCGGCCGGAGAGATCTCGGTGGAAGATGTTAAGCGAGTAGTAAAAGAGCTTGATGTAGACGGTACAGCTACCAAGGCGATTTTGGCCGCAATAAAAAAACATGGTGATGAAAAACTCAAACCGCTCTATGAAGAAACTGGAGAACAGTATGATTATGAGTTGATTTCTTTGGTGCGAGCATATTATAGACTTAACCAAAAATAGAGTGGACTGGGGAAAATTGTTCTGAAATAAAGTGTTATAGTGTTGGTCTAGTCGTCGCGACACTGACGGCCTTTAATTATTTATTAAAATAAATTTATGAAATATCAATTATTTGCCATTGCGGCGTTGGCGCTTTTGTTGGTTGGAGCTCCTGCTGTACAAGCTGATACTAGTTCTACAACAGCCAGTACAACAGTGGCTACGACCACTACAGCTACGACTACTGCTACTAGTACCAAGCCAACTACAGATTTGGATTCTTTACTAAAGCGCATCAGTGAACTCACTAAACTTATTAATGAATTAAAAGCCAAGTTGGCCTCAACGACTGGTGAACTACATGCTGCTAAAGCTGAATTGCGTGGTGACTTGAAGGAGGGGATGACCGATGAGGATATCAAGAAGATCCAAGAAGTTCTTGCTTCGGACGCTACTATTTATCCAGCTGGTCGTATTACAGGCTTCTTTGGCCCAATGACAAAAGAAGCGATCGTCCGTTTCCAAACAAAATATGGTCTTGAAGTAACTGGTACGATTGATGCTGAAACAAAAGCGGCGCTTGAAACTCTCATGTCGCAACGTGGTATATTCGGAAAGTACCGCTTTGAGTCTCTCAATACCGAGGATGGTAAAAAGGAAATTCGCGAAAGAGTACAAACCAACTGCGAAAAATCTTCTGAGAATCTACCTTTCTGTACTAAGATGAAAATGAAGTACAAGTGGGAAGATGGTAAATTGGAAGTAGAAGTAGAAGAGGAAACTGAGTATGAAGACGAAGACGAAGATAAAGAAGATAAGAGCGGAAAGGATGAAGAAGATGATGACGATGAGGACGAAGATGAAGACGAGGAAGATGATGAGGATGATAATGACGACGAAGACGAAGACGAAGACGAAGATGAAGATGAGGACGAAGATGAAGACGAGTAATTAACCAAAATGAAAAAGCCGGCCACAGCCAGCTTTTTCATTTTGTTGTATAGTATGGGACATTATGTACGGAACAAACCTAGTTTCAAAAAAGTTTTGGCTTTGGCCTAAAAAAACCGCCAAAGCTACTTTGTCTCCTAGTCAAAAACACTATTTGAAACATAAAGAAGAGGCAAGAATATGTATTGTCAGTCGAGTAGAATATTTCGCCAATCTGTACGGTTTTGACTATAAGAGAATTGCTATCAAGAATCAGAGACGGGCATGGGGTAGTTGTTCGGCAAAAGGTAATTTAAATTTTAGCTACAAACTTTTGTTTTTGCCGGAGTGTTTGCGGGATTATATTGTAGTGCATGAGCTTTGTCATTTGCGTGAACTCAATCACAAAGCAGCGTTTTGGCAAGAAGTATTTACCATCATGCCCGACTATGAAGTGCGATTAAAATTATTGCGTCAACATGAGCGCACAAAAGGAACAAGTCAGCCGGCACTACTGGATTTGCGAACACAACATACAGAGTGTGTGAGTTGTGCACAGTCTAGAATGAAAGAAAGTTTTGTTTGTGACGTATTATAAGTAGAACCATACTTCATTGTCGCGGTGAGTAGGGTTTTGGAGATAAGTTCTTTTGACAAAGGGCAGTGCGCATGCGCACTGCCCTTTGTCTGTTGTATAGATGAAATTTACTGTCACTCAATACGTATTACTAAAAGTACGTCGCGAAACGTAAAGAAAAGGACACGGCCTTCGTCCTTCTGGTATACTAGACAACGTCTATGAAAAAACTATTTATTGCTTTGTGGCTCACGGTCGGTGTATTTTCTTTTGTTAGCCTTTTGCCGCAAGAGTCGGCAGCTACAGAAATAAGTGCGGCAGAAGTAGAACAGACAGCGCCGGTGGCTGGTACTGTATATATGTTTGGCCGAGATGACTGTGGTTTTTGTAAGGCACAGAAGGCTTTTATGGAGGAAGAGGGGATAGGCTATGTTTATCTCAATATTGTCGAAGATGAACAGGCTAAAGCTTTATATAATGAAGTAGTAAAAAAGCATGATCTGTCCAAAGTCACACCAATTACCGTGGTTGGGGAGAAGGTATTTCTAGGCTTTAATAGTCCTTTGACTACTGGCGGCGAAATCAAACAAGCGATTGCCGCAGCTCAGTGGAGTGAAGTGCGAACAGTAGAAGATCACTTGCGCTTGGCGCCTACCCAGACGGTATCTTTTGGTGGCGGCTGTTCGGAGATTGGTTGTACTGAGGGATCGGGTGGTTATGTTTTTGATTTGCCACTGGTAGGGGTGGTGGATTTTAAGGAAATGTCTTTGTTTACTTTGGCATTAGTCCTTGGTACGGTCGACGGATTTAATCCTTGTGCGATGTGGGTACTCATCACCTTCCTAATGCTTTTGATGCAGGCAGGTAGTCGTAAGAAGATGATTTTCTTGGCTTCAATCTTTATTGCCGCCGAAGCGATAATGTACAACCTCATTTTGAATGTTTGGTACAAGACGTGGGACTTTGTGGCTTTGGATCAAATTGTGACACCGCTGGTTGGTCTTTTGGCTTTGGGTGGCGGAGTATTCTTCTTGTATCGTTGGCGCAAAAATAAAGACACCGCGCTCGTATGTGACATCACCGATATTGATAGTCAAACGAAGACGGTGTCTAAGCTTCAAGCGGTGATAAATCAGCCGCTCACCATAACTACCATCGCTGCTATTATCGTAATCGCTTTCTCGGTCAATATCATAGAATTTGCTTGTTCGATTGGTATACCACAAGCTTTTACCAAAATCCTTGATCTAAACGACCTTAGCTTCCTTGAGCGGCAGTGGTATATCTTGGTGTATACCTTTGGTTATATGATTGATGATTTTATTGTCTTTGGTTTGGCGATTTGGGGCTTTTCACACTTAGAAGCTCACGGAGCCAAGTATGCCAGACTTTCACTTTTGATTGGGGGCATTTTGATGGTTTGTCTTGGGCTGATGCTCATCTTTAGTCCTGATTTACTAGTTTTGTAATATTCCTTATGGAAGTTCCAAAATTACTTTTACTCGACAAACCACTTGCGATGACGTCTTTTGGCTTGGTAGCGCGGGTGCGGCGGATAGTGGGAGTAAAAAAGGTGGGACATGCTGGTACGCTTGATCCTTTGGCTACTGGCTTGATGCTCTTGGGTATTGGAGAAGGAACAAAGGCGCTCACTAAGCTGGTGAAGCTAGATAAAGAGTATGAGGCGGAAATATTGATCGGACAAAGGCGTAGTACGAGTGATATGGAAGGGGAGGTGGTGGAGGAGAAGGAGGTGACGGAAATTTTTTCGGATGAAAAAATTTCCGCCACCCTCGCCACCTTCATCGGCACTACCAACTTACCCGTCTCAGCCTATAGTGCTATCAAAGTGGATGGTATGCCAATGTACAAACGCGCGAGAAAAGCGGCTGAATCTGGTGATGTGGTAGAAGATGTGCCTTATCGAAATATGAAAGTTTACGAGGCTGAATTATTGCACAATCAAGCGCTTGAATTTGAAAACAAAAAGTTTCAATTGATAAAGGTGCGCTTTGCGGTCGGGAGTGGCACTTACATCAGATCTTTGGCTGAAGAATTGGGGAATCGACTTGGCTATCCGGCCACCATTTATTCTTTGCGACGGACGAAAGTAGGGGAGTATAAAATAGAAGACGCTCTGACGCTCGAAGTTTTGGCTAAGCAGTTTGACGGAGTCCTGTATTAAAAAGAAAAGGCCGAGGGCGCATGGCAGCGCGCTCTCGGTCTCATGTCCTGTTTCTCCTGCCTCAGGAGAAGATGCTGCTTCGGTACTTGTCGACAGCAGCGATTATCATTTTTTTGGTGCAGTCCGAGACGTTTTCGGGCTCCACGATTTCGAGTGTAACGTCGGCGGTCACGGCCACTTCGTAGACATTGCCATCACTTCGGTCGACAACCTCGTACATGGCGGCATCTACCATCTCTACCCGCAAGCGGGTGTGAGAAGTGGGTTCTTCTTTTTTCCGCCAGTCTGTCAGCGGGGAAAAAGCTTCTGTGGCTGGGTCGTCTCCGTCCCAGTTTTTTTCACCGACTCCACGTGCACTTTTGCTCATTGTCCGTCTCCTTGGTAAATTCCCCCAAGTGGACTGAGCAAAAGCATTATATCACAAATTATTGATTTTGTATATAAAAGAAAACGACCCAATCGCGGGTCGTCAGTCAAAGTGGCAGAGCCAGTTGTATATTCATCATATACCGCAAGAGCAAGTCGGCACCAGGGTGTAGTTGTGCCAGCAGCTTGCGAGATTCTTCGTCCCGCGCGCCCTTATTTTTCCAGTTCTGGATTAGGCTTAGGATACTGCCGTAAAGATTGCGGGTCTCGACAGTCCAATTTTGGTGGTCCTTGCATGCATCCAGATACTTGTCTCGCATCTGTTTGTAGTCGACGTTGTCACGCCCAGCCTTGGCGGCATAGTATTTGCGAGCAATGGCACGGTCCAGGTCTTGGATGATGCCAATGTCTTTTTGACAGAGTAAGCGCAGTGGCCTATCCGCGTTATTTTGATGCCGCTGAAGCGTCACCAGAAACGCATCGACCACCAGTGCGTTGTCAACCAGCAACGTAACTTTGCTTTGGAACGACATCATCTCCCTCCATTCATATCTGGTGTAGGAAAGCGTATGATGTTACCGCTTGGCCACGGTTCGATCACTGCGTAATCGTCTGCGACTTCGCTCTGATGCATCGCAACTTGCTCAAGCGCAAAAGCCCATAACTTCTTCTGCAGGTCAGTCTCGCACTCACTTTCCGTGAATGGTCCGTAAGGGGACACTAGGCCTGTCTGATAGGTGATGGCGGCCAGCTCACCATCAGGTTTGATATGAGCCCACACTTTCCATTTTCTGGGGAAACTCTCACCAGAGATGACAATAATTTCCTTACACGACAGTGTTTTCATTCGGCATTCTCCTAGAACAGGTCTATTCAAACTATACTACAAATATTTGATTTGTCGATGGGGTGTGTCGGGAGGTATAATTTAATATATGAATTTTGAAAGTAACGAAAACAGTGACAGGCTCTTATTTCCTCATGAATATCAAAGTTATTCTGAATACTTATCTAAATATATTAATGTAACTCTATCAGCTGGTGCTGAAGATTTTGAACTAGAAGCCAGATCGTTACTGGCAAAATTACAAAAGAGAGAGCCTTTGAAGTTGAGTTATGTACAAAAAATTATTGGACAACTTGGCGATCCGTACAATCGCAGTTCTCATTATCACTAATAAAACAAAAACAAGCGGCC
>JACCDR011933944.1_pt1 | contig 21843 bp, 36 predicted proteins | sample 7446431 | NCBI WGS metagenome assembly JACCDR01 (sample SAMN15323443, study PRJNA562643) | freshwater metagenome | isolation source: river surface water | place: USA:Blue River Watershed | collected 2017-08-17 | reverse complement strand
GGGGGTCATGCTGGGTCTCGGGAAATGGGAAAAAGCCCCGGCGGGTGGCCGGGGCGGGGGGGGGGGTGGTGGGGCCGCTCACTGCTGAAGCGTGAACCGCGGTTCTTTGCCTCCGAAGTCGGGATGGTAGACGGCGTACTTGCGGAAGGCGGTCCCGTCGTTCCTTACCTCGAAGACCTCTCCGGGTTTGTAGGTCGTGTACTCCACCTCTTGGTTCCCGCAGAAGAGTGAGACGACGACGGCGGTTTCGGCCTTGTACGTCCCGTCAGCCAGTTTGATGCGGGTCATCGGTCGTCCTCGTGTGTCCCGTCGCGGTTGCGTCGGGTGATGTAGGTATATTACTACGCAATCCCCCCGTGTCAATAAGCGTAGCAATTATTTCCGGGATTTCTTTTTCGTGTCGGCCTCGACCAACTTCCTCACCCCCGCGTTCACGCTGCCGTAGGTGGTGCGGAGGTGTTGGATTTCCGTCGGTGTGAGCCGCACCGACTGCGGCACTTGTGCCCCGGTCGGGTCGAGCGGCGGGCGGCCGGGTTTGCGTTTCGGTTCGGTCTCGGTCATTTGACCCTCGGGAATGGGAAAAGCCCCGGCGGGTGGCCGGGGGCGGGGGTGGTGTCAGAAGTAAACGTGCGTCCCGTCGGCAGCCCGCATTCGCCAGACATTGATTCCGCCGGCATTTGCCGCGAGTGCGGCGGACTCTGCCCCGGCGGTGTCGCCACAGGCGAGGAGCCGATTGCACTCCTCGACCGCAAGGCGGTGCAGCTCGTTGTAATTGCTCATCTCATTCTCCGGTTGTGCCCGCACGCGGCGGGCTGGTGTGTGTGTGTGAAAGTGGGCGGGGTGGCGTGCCCCGCCCGGTGGGCTGTTCAGGCCATTTCGGCAACGCGGCGAGCGATTTCGTCGTTCATGTCGCTGGCGTCGAGGGCATCGCTCACTTCGCCCAGGTCGTACTCCTCGCCGTCGATCACGGCCGACACCGCATGACAGTCCTCACCGCTTTGGCTGTTGCACGCGGCCACCGACACGGCGTAGATTTGCACAGACTCGTCACCGACAGCCTCCTCGGCCGCGAAGTCGCGGAAGCTGCCGAAAGTGCTTTTCACGCTGTTCTTGATCGCGGTCATCTCAGTCCCTCGTGTCTCGCGTCCCGGTGTGGGTCGCGTCATGCCGATATATTACTACGCAATCCCCCCCCCCGTGTCAATAAGCGTAGCGAAAAATATCCAGAGAATTTTCCCCCGTCGAACTCTCCCATCCCCTGTGGAACACTCTCCGACGGCCGACCGGCCGCAGGGGTGCGACGATGGACGACACCGACCAAGTGACCGACCTGATGGCCTACTACGAGCTGGGCCGCGAGGAGGCCGCAGCGGGCTACGGCTGTCGCGTGCCGCCGGGAGCGGATGACGAGCAGGCCGAGGCGTATCGGGCCGGGTGGCGTGCGGGCTGGCGGGGCGGGTGCGTCGGCGAGCCGGCGCCGGACTTGGGGGACGTGTGAGCGGAGACGACACCGCCCCGGCATCGACCGGGGCGGGCGGGTCACTTCTTCGACTTCCGTTTCTACTGTGTCACTCACCCGCCGCGTCGGCCAGCTCCGCCGACCCGTAGCCGATCGCCTTCAGCACCGACTCGCCCATGTTGGCCAAGTCGACAACGGTCGGCAGCCACACGACCGCCAGGCACACGGCCACCGCCTCAAGCTTCCCGACCAGATACGGAATCCACCGGCCCTTCGCCGCGGCGAGCTTCTCGGCTTTGGCCGTCAGCCGGTCCGCCTTCGCCGACCGCTTGTCCCACTCGCCCATCAGTCGGTCTGCGTCCGCTTTGAGTGCCGGCAAGCGGCTGGCCACCATGATGGCCCGCGCGACGTTGGCCTTGCCGGACGTTTCCACTTCGGTTTCCGCCGCCCGCAGTTCGTCTTGAGCCTTGCCCGCGATCAGTTCGACGGCCGAAGCCTTGCGTGTGGCTCGGCGAGCCGACACCGACACGGCCAGGGCGACCAGCTTGAACAGGAGCATCAGCATCGCAGTTCCTCGGGTGGTTTAATCCGACCGATGGCCGGCGGGCGAGTGGTCCGCCGGCGGGGGTGACTGCACCGACTTCGACTACCCGACTACCGACGGCCGAACAGCCGGGGGAAGAGCGGCTGCGGCTGGCCGTACACCACGCCGCCGGGGCAACCGCCCGGCCCGCATTGCGACGGCATGGGCGAGTACACCGCCGGCGGCGGGGCGAACGCCGGGGCGGGGCTGAACCCTGTCCACGTCGGCACCGGCTGGCCGTACACCACGCCGCCGACAGTCGGCAGGCTGGCCACGGGGATCGGCTGCGTCGAGGTCGCGCCGGTTCCGAGGTCGATCCGCACCGACGTGTAGCCCTGCCGCTGCAGCTCGGCGAGCGACAGTGTGTACACCTTCTCGCCAGGCTTCGGCGGGGGCGGCGGGGTCGGGGCGGTGTTGGCCTCGCCGGTGATGCGGTCCAGCGTGTACAGGCCGTAGCCGCGGGCGTTGTTCCGCTCGGTGAACGGGCTGGCCTTCAGCACGGCCGCCCGGAACAGGTCGCGGCGTTCTTTCGTCTTCGGCACGCCGTTCGATGCGATCCACGACGCACACTTGCCCGCTTCGACCGGGCAGGCCATGCTCGTTCCGCTCATCTCGCCGACCTGGTTGCCGGGCAGGGTCGATTCCACGTCTACGCCGGGGTCGGCGGTGAACACGTTCGGCCCGTGCGAGCTGAACGACGCGAGCCGCCGTTGCGAGTCGCACGCGGCCACGCTGATGCTGTCGGGGTACCGAGCGGGGAAGCCCTCAGTGTCGCCGGGCCCGTCGTTCCCGGCCGCACAGATCACAACGCACCCGGCGGCGATGGCCCTCTTGATCGCGGGTTCCTGGAACGGGTCGCGGGTCGGCCCGCCGAGACTCAGGCTGAGAACGTCACACTTGAACTGCGTGACGGCGACATCGATCCCGTGTGCGATGTCCGCCGTCGATCCGCTGCCGCCGTCCGACAGCACCTTGATGGCGATGAGGTCGGCGTCGGGCGCGATGGCGTGGACGATCCCGGCGCAGTGCGTCCCGTGCCCGTGGCGGTCGGGGGCCGATCCCTCCTTCTTGCGGATGGCGTCGTACATCCCCACGACGCGACCGTGCAAGCCGGGGTGGTCGTGCTGCACTCCGGTGTCGAGGATCGCCACCCGCACACCCTTGCCCTTCGCGGCCGGGTTGATGCCCCACGCTTCCGGGGCCTTCACGAGCGTGACGTGATACGGGTGGCTCTTGAGCTTCATGGCCTCGGGGTCGAACTTCTGCACGTTGACCGGCTTCATCGGCGGCAGCTTGACGATTGGCGCTTCGTCTTCCTTCGCGGGCACGACTGCGGCGGCCGGCTGGGCGTGCAGCACCAGCGGGGCGAGCAGTGCGGCCAGCAGGGTGAGCAGGTGTTTCACGGTGTCTCCGTTGTTCGGTTCAGGATGTTGGCCACCGACAGGCTCGGCGGCAGTTCCACGTCTTCGGCCTGGTGCCGCTCGGCTTCGGCCACCTCTTCCGGCGTCTGCGGGATCACATGCCCGTCACGCACGCCGGCCAGTCGCACCAGTCGCCAGATGTCAGCTTCGCTCATGGGAATCACCTCCGCAGGTGAATACGGCGAAGCGTGACAGCGGATTGTCACTTCTTCTCAGGCGGCGGCACGCACTCACCCGGCGGCGGGCTGGCCGGCACCGTGGCCGGCGTCGTCACGGGTGCGACCCACGGCCGCACGTTGCGGGGCCGCTCGCCTCGCGGCACGCCTGCGGTCGGCGGTGGCGGCGGCGGGAGCTGCGGGCGGGTGAACGAATCGACCCAGAGCGCGAATCCGATCAGCAGTGCGGACACGGGGTGTACCCTCCGAAAGACGGTTGTGGTGTCGGTCGGTGAGTGATTCCGGCCGGCGGGTTGGGGCCTTACTTGCCGGTGACTTGGATTGGCCGGGCCTTCACTTCGGCCTTCACGTCGGCCACGTCCTTTTCGATCTTCTCCACCTTCTCCTTCACCACCTTCTTCACGTCCTCGGTCTTGGCCGCGCCGTCGAGGGCCTGGAGCAGTGCGGTGAGCACCACCACGGCGATCGTGAGCCAGGTCTTCCAGTCGCTCGTCTTGATCGGTTCCATCGTGTCGTCTCCGAGGGTTGGGGTTGCACGTCGAGTGTCACACGCCGGCGGGTGGGCTGCCACGTCCGTCGCCGCTCACCGCGACGGCACGAGTGCCCAGCTGTCCCCGAGCGGGTCGGGACCGGGGGTGTGGTCCGGGTACGCTGACTCGATCAGCCCGAGCGGGACATACGCCCACCCGTCCGGCCCCGGCGTTTCGTCGCTCTGTGCCCCGACGCCCCACACGCGGATGCTGCCTGGTACGGCTGTGACGGGTCGCACGTCCCACCCCGCCCGCTCGAACAGCGGCAGATCGGTGTGCGTCACGTCGCGGGGGGCACCAACAGGCGGGGCGAACTCGTACAGGAGTGAACCCGGCGTCGGGTTGTGTTCGGTCACACCCAGGGCGTGGGCCAGTTCGTGCCTGGTCACAGCGGGCAAGCTGAACTGCGAATCCCACGGGCGGCCGGTATCGAACCGGATCACTCCCGCGAAGGGTGTCAGGCTGTTCGGCGGGAACACCGGGTAGGCGTCGGCCAGTGCCCCCGGCTGCGGGCCGGTCTGCACGTCGATGCGGTAGGCGTCGGTCGCGGGCCGGGTGAGCCGCGAGGCGAGCGAATCACCCGCCGCTCGAATCGCGGCTTCGCGTGCGAGCAACCACGGGTCCGGCTCGAACACCCATTCCAGGGCGACGGCCGGCGTGCGTGGTTCGAGTTGCTCGCAGCGGAGGCTCACAACCGACTCCCGGTGTCAGGCAAGCAGGGTGTCGGCCTGCTCTTGGGTGATAATCTTCGCCGCCACCAGGGACGCGACCGCCCCTTGCGTCTCGACCGCATCCAAGTCCACCAGCGAGGACGCCGACAGCCGCAGGAACCACAGGCGAGCGGTGGGCGACGAGTCACCCGCCGCGACAATCGCCACCTGCACTTCGAGCGGCAGGCGGTTCATGAAGTCCAGCGGGTGAATCATTCGCGGGTTGACGGGCGGGTTGCGGATCGCGTCCAGTTCCGCCGTCAACCGCTCCACTTCCGCCCGCAACGCGTCCCGCTCTGCCGTGACGGTCGTGAGTGCCGACTGTGCTGCGTCCCGCTCCGCGACCGCCGCGTCACGCTCGGCCACGGTCTTCGCGGAGAACTGTGCGGCGAACGCGATGAACACGGGGTCGGTTGCGTCGGCGAGCGGTTGCGGGTCGCTCTCGAACTCGCGGCCGTTGAGCGTCGTGAGATACCGGACGCTCGCCCCGCCTGGGGACGTGCCGCGAGTCATCCGGACCAGCAATTCGTAGGGTTCCGTCGTCATACGATCACCCAGCCTGTGGAGAGTGCGAAGACGATCACACGGTTGCTGCCGCCGCCGGCCGGGGTCGCCCCGCGTGTCGTCGTGTTAGAGTCAAGTGCCTGTGCCAATGCCCCGGCGTTGGCGGACGCGGAGGGGAGCGTGGCGACGGTGTAGGTGCCGAGTGTGGTCAGGCCGGACGCGGTGAGGTTGCGAAGCCGCAAGTCGCCCGTGCCGCCCGTGCCCACGCCGTCAATTGCCAGAACCCCGACACCACTGCGACGGATGCGAACGTCAGCGACGTTGAAGACATCGCCGGCCGAACCGTATGTATCCCCAGGTGCCCAGGAAACCGCAGCGTTTACCGTAAGCCCGACTCCGACACCGGAAAACTGACCACGGAAATTTGTTGTGGTTGTCCCGACCCCGAATCCGGTGCTGCCGCCGTGAACCATCCCCGTCGCCGTCAAGCTGCTGACACTCAACCCCCGCAGTGCCCCGCCGCTCGCCGTCCGGGTGCCGTTGTTGACCTCGACGGTGTTGTCGTCGAGTCGGGCGAGAGAAATGGTCAGTGATGCGTTCGGGTTGTTTGTCGTCGCGTTCCAGCCCACCGCCGCCGCTGCGGTGAGGCGAAGCCCCGACTCAACCACATAGACCTTATCGGTGGTGTCTGTGCCAATCGCGGCGAACCGACCAGCGTAAACGAATCCGACAATCGCCCCGTCGCTCGGCCGCGCAACATCAACCCGACAGGCGTCACCGCGAAGCCTGAGACGCGGAGCTATCGTTGTGCTGACAGAGTTGGTGATATCGTAGTTCACCCCGTCGTGAACGTGGGTCGCCTGATGCGTCCCCGGAGTGCCGCCCGTCTGCCGCACCACCACCGTCCCCGTCAGCGTCGGACTCACCGAAAACACCGCCGCCCCGCTCCCCGTCTCGTCCGTCAGCACCCCCGCGAGTTCCGCACTGGTGGTCGCCGCGAACTGTGCGAGCGTGCCGGACGTGATCGCGTTGCCCACCCCCGCACCGATTGCGGAGCGTGCCGCCGCTGCGTCCGCCGCCGTCAACACCGCCCGGCCGGTCGCCGTACTGTCGTTGATCGTCGCCGCAGTGACCGTGCCGTTGCTCGCGGCCGTCACGCGACCGAAGGCGTCGATGGTGAGGGAGGCGAGGGTGAACGAGCCGGCGGGCGACGGCGACGGGTGGGTGAGGGTGGACGCAACCCCGTCGGTCACTCGCACCAGGCCGGTGCCGGCGGGTGCGGGGCCGGCGGGTCCACGCGTGCCCGTCGCCCGCGTGTACGTGACCCCGCTCCCCGCGGTCGTAAACTCACGGCTGTCCCGCCGCCGCCGCGTGTAAGTGATACTCATGTGGGGTCCACCGTGGGGAGAGCGCCAGCCGGCGGGCCTTCAACGAACACGGTCCACGGCCCGATCACGTCCTGCTCGGCCGGCTCGCCGACGCACCAGTACACCCGCCAGTTGCCCGGCCTCAGATCCGCGACCACGTCCGGCGCGAGCAGGTCGAACGCCAGGACGCCGGCGGAGAAGCTGAACTGCGAATCGCTCGTCCCGTCCGGCCGCCAGCGGTAATCCACCCGCAACGGCGTGCCCGTCGAGCCGGCGGGTAGCAGTTGGTCCCACACCAGCGTCACGGAGGTGGTGGCGAAGTCGGGCGCGACCGACGGCGACGTGGCGGTGGCCGAGTAGTCGTCGCGGTACGCCTCGCCCCAGACGATGCGTTCGGTGGTTGTGCTGCTCATGTCGCCGCCCCCGCTGTGGAGTATCCCGGACACCGCGGGCCGCAGCCCTTACACGTGCAGACCACCATCCCAAGCGGTTCGTCGGCGTGCTCGCACACGTGCCAGCCGGCGGGGCCTGCGGGCTGGCCGACGTGGACGCATGGGAGAGCCTTCGTCGCGTTCGGCGGTGTCGGGCTCGCCCCACCGAACGCAGCCCGCCAGCACAACCGACACTGGCTGTTGTCCCACGCCGGGCGAACCTCCGACCCTTCCGGATGCAGCGTGCAATCAGGCACTCAGCACCCCCGTGATCGTCCCGAACGCACAGGGCGAGCCGATGGCCGACGCCACGAACGTGTAGTTGGTGGTCAGGAACGGCGAGCAGGTGAAGCACCCGTCTTCCAGTGCCACGCACGACGCCACCACCCACGTTGACCCGTCGCGGCTGTACTCCATCGAACAGTCTTCCTTGTCCCACCGGAACGACACCGTGCAGCCGGTCAACGCCTTGCTGCCCGTCCAGTACCGCGAGCCGTCGTACACCATCGTCACCGTGCCGCCGGCGGAGAGCGACAGGTACAGGACGCGGGGCACGTCGGCACAACAGAGCGTGTCCACTGGCTCGCCGGCCGGGCACCCAAGATCGCACGATTCAGCGGTGTCGAACGGGCCGGCGTCGAACGTGGTCGGCGTCAGCCCGTCGTAATACTCCCAACACACGCCGTCGATGCAGTAGTACAGCGGGTCGCGGCTGGTGCCGCAGCTCGACGGGGCCACCTCGCAATACGGGTCACCCCGCGACTGGCACCCGTCGGCGGTGGTCGTCACGTTCTGGAACCGCTGGTACACGTCAGTGACGTTCCCCATGGTCTTCACCGCGTACACGCCGATCAACTCGCGCCGCACGCTCGGCAGGATTTCACACAGTTCGCCCGGCGTCGGCGGGACAACTTCCGGCCGCTCGTGCAAGTACACCACACACCGCCGCTGACTCCCGACCCCACTCGGCACGTGCAGCACTCGCACCGTCCCCGTCGCCCCGCCGAGGAGTGCGGCGGTGTCGCCGACCTGCGGGGCCGCCCAGGTCGCGCCGCTCGCCGAGTCCACGTCGCACAGCGTCAACCCGCTCACCGCCACGCGGCCGATCTCGCCGGCGGGGATCGCGTCCAGCGTCACACACACCCAGTCCGTCACCGCCGCCGGCTCGCTCAGCGTCAGCAGCGGGCGGCGGTGCCACGGCGGGCCGCCGTCGTCGTCCGGGTCCGACCCGCCCACGTCCAGCCCGCCGACACCCGTTGCCGCCACCGGCTTGTGTTTGGGGAGGTTCGCCCCCGTGTCGTTCAGCCCAAGGGCCCAGACAACCCCGCCGTACCCGCCGCGTACCGGCGGAGCGTCCGGACGGCTCGCCTGGCGGTGTTCGTGCGCGGCCCCAAGGATAGCGTTCCACGCCTCCGATCCCGTGGGGATGGGGTCGCCGGCCGACACGCTTTTCGGGAATCGAGCCACGCATCAACCCCCGATGCCGAGGAGAAGAAAATCTTCCTCTTCCAGCACCTGCTCGACGTAGAAGAATTTCGGCCGCCGCACGGTGCGGTTGGCGTCAACCCGCTCTTCGAACGACACCCAGAGGTAATCCCACCCGCGGAACGTCACGGCGTACTGCGGGAGCTTGTTCGTGCCGTCGTCGCGGAGCTTGCCGGCGGCGATGGTCGTCTCCGGTCGCAGCCCGAAGCGGAACGTGGCGCTCACGCGGGCGTCGTCGGTGGTCGACAGCGAAGCCCCGATGAACGCCACCTCCCGCCGGGCGAACCGCCGCCATGTGCCGTTGTTCGTCTTCCAGACCATCGACTGCCACCGGCGGACCGTGCCCCACACAACCGAGTCGAACTTGTACGTCATCGTCAGCACGGACGCGGGGTCGTCAATCTCAACCCCCTCCACCTCGCCGTCGACGACGTTGATCGACCGCTTGTGATCCGGCGCGGGCACCAACGCCCCCGGCGGTGCGACCGGCCCGAGCCCGCCGCTGTCGAGTGTCGCGAGCGACGTGAGCAGCTTCGGCGGGCGTCCGCCGATCTCCAACGTCACGTTCGGGCCGATCGGGTCGTTGTCGCTGCCCGGGGTCGGCGGGGTTGAACTGGCCGCACCGCCGCCCGGCCCGGTGCCCGCACCGCCGCCCGCAATCGGGTCGGGGGCCGACGTGTTCGGCCGCTCAATTCTGTACGGCACCTCCACCGTGTACACACCGCCGCCGCGGGGTGTCGCTTGGATCGACTGGCGGGCGAGCCCGTTCCAAAAAAACGGTGCGGTCGCACGTACGGCCACGTCAAGAGCGGCTTCCGGGTCGGCTTCGGAGGTGACGCGAGCGACGTACCGCCACGTCCCTTCCGCACTCGCTGCGTCGAGGCGGAAGTCACGGGATTCGGTCGTTTCGATCAGCTCGACCGCCACGGCGTCGGCCCTCGCGTGTGTGTCAGGTGACCACGAACCCCGGCCGGCTGGCCAGGTCGCGGATCAGCTTCAGTTGTTCGCCGGCGATCTGGTTCGCCCGCTTCTGCTCGGCCAGTTGCTGCTTGGGGATCGCACCGCCGCCGAACGATCGGGCGATGAAGTCACCGGAGCCGCCGAAGGTGCCCATGGCACGGCCGGCGGTGGCAAGCTTGGAACCACCGCCGCCCCCGCCTTCCTGCAGATCAGCCATGAAGTCGGCGAAGATGTTGGTGTTCTTCTGCCTCTGCACGCGCTCGTTCACCGCGTCGATACCGGCTTGAGCTTCAGCCCGGAGCCGGTTCTTTGTCACCTCTCGGTTGGCTGCGTCTTGCTTCAGCCCGGCGGTCGCCAGGTCGTACTCCTTCTGTGCCTGATTCCTCAACACAGATGAGCCGACCCCCGCCGCGTCAATCGCGTTGCGGATGCTGCCGGCCAACTGCGGGTTGATCAGTGCCAGGGCGTCGAGCGGCCCCTTCATCGCGTCCCGAACCGACTTCGCACCGAAGTCGGCCAGTTCGGCGAACAGGTTCTTCACGACGTAGACCGCCGATGTCCACCCGCTCTTGAAGAAGTCCCACGTGTCGGTGAACGCAGACCCAGCCCCGATCTTGACTTCAACCCACAGTTGGTTGAGCCGTGCGACAGCCTCGTCAATCAGGTCTTGCAGGTTCCGGCCCTTCATCCACTCCGTCAGGGGTCGCAACCCGTCGGCCGCCTGCTTGACCAGATCGGCCACCAGCGGCGCAAGTGCAATCACCGCCTGTTGCCACGCGCGGTTGATCTGGCCGCCGGCTTGGGCCATTGCCTTGCTGGCCCGCGTCGCGTCGTCGAGTTCCGATGAGCCGAACGACAGGGCGGCGGCTTGGTCGCGGATTTCCTGCGTGGTCATGCCGAGAATCGGCAGCCACTTCTTCATCGAGTCCGTGCCGCCCACCAGTCCGAGCTTGAACGCCTGTTGCTCTTGCGGCAGTTGGCGGATGGCGTCGTGGATGCGGTAGAACTGCTCGTCGAGCGGAACCCCGGCGAGATCCTTGGCCGACACCGACAACCCTTCGAACAGCTGCGTGGTCCTGGACGTGTCGGCCAGGGCCGTTTGAATCGCGTTCGAAAACTGCGTCAGCCCTTCGACGTTCTCCCCGAAGTCGCTGAACTGGTTGAGCAGGCCGAACAGCCCGCTCCCGCCGCGGGCCGACGCACCGAGGGCCTCCACGGTGGTTTTCATCTTGGCGAGGTCGTCGGCGGTCGACTTGAACGACACCCCGCCGAGCAACCCGCCCACCAGCCCGCCGACGCCGGTCATGGCCAGGGCCTGTTTGCCGAACTCGGCGAACTTCGCCCCGATCCGCTTGAGGTGAGCCGAGAGGTTGTCTTTCGCACCCAATTCGACGAAGGCACGGCCGGCGCGAACCCCGCCTGAGTTGCCGCCACCAGTACCGCCGCCGCCGAGTGCCAAGGGTCAACCTCCGGTGAGTTCATCGAACAAGGCTTGCTCTGCCGCCGTCATTTGCTTCGGTTCGCTGTCACGGCGGGGCAGTGCCCACTCCTTCGACCGCAGCGGATGCATTGCCAGCAAGACTTCCGGCGTCGGCGATCCGCCAAGCTGGGACATCCAGAACGCCCGCCCGGAGATGTCGCGGTCGTACACCCCGCAGGCCATCCACCAGAGTTCTCGGAGCGTCAGCTGGCGGGGGTCGATCCCCCCGCAGACGCCGGCGAGCTGCCAACACTCGCGTTCGAGATCCTCGCCGCCACGTTCTCCGCCATCGCGTCGATCGCTTCCCGGACCTTGCCCGCCATCGCCTTGGCAATCCGGGAGTTCGGGAAAAAACCGACACACGCTTCGATCAGGGCTACCCCGATCGCCTCAAGCGTCGGCCCGTCGATCCCCTTGGCGAATTCCTCCGTCGGCAGGTCGCACCGGGAGAGCATGTACGCGGCGGTTGCCAGCCGTTCGGCATCACCGAACAGCAGATCGGGCAGGGCGTCGCCGGCGGTCACGACCTTGGCCACGTCCAAGCCGATCTCCCGCAACGGCTTTAGGTCGGCCACGGTCAGCCGCAGGGTGTACGTGTGTCCGAGACAATCCGTGAAACTCGGCATAAATTCTCCAGTCGACCGGGCGAATAGACTCACCACCACCGGAGAGCCGTCGTGATCCTCGCAGAAGAACCCGCCATCCCCGCAGCCGACATCACCCCGTCCATACTCCCGCCAGAGGCCTTTTGGGTGTTCGGCGGGATCGGTGTCGTCGTCCTGTTCTTCCCCGCGTTCATTGCCGCGTTGCGTGGGCACCGCAGCACGCTGGCCATCGGTGCAACGTGCCTGTTCTTCGGGTGGACGGTGATCGGTTGGCTGTTGGCGCTGGTGTGGTCGCTGGCGAGCACCGGCAGGGCTGAGCCGGTGTCACGTCGCCGCCGGCGGTGATCAAATCGCCGTGAACACCGGCGCGCCACTGGTCACCACCGCAGTCTTCACACCCTCGCCGCTCGCACGGATCGCGCTCGGCGCCGCCTTCATCTCCTGGTACACGGCGTTGGCGATGCCCTGGTCTTCGTTCGCGCTCGTGATGAGTGCGTGGTACCGGAACCCGCGGGCCCCGTTCTGCGTCGTGCCGCCGTTCAGGAAGAGCATGTCGATGCTGCCCTGGCCGACGGCCGCTTCCCAGAGTGCGATGAACCCCGCGTCGGTGTCGCTCGCCTTGACCGACAAGTCGCAGTCCAGCCCGAGGATCGTCTTCATCTGCTCCTTCACGCGGCTCCCGCGACTCGGCGCGTCCACCAGGTCCCACGGCACGTTGAGCGTGGCGTCGCGGACGGCGGTGATCTCCGTCCACGTGGGGGAGGCGTAGTTACTGCCCGTGTTGCGGAACGCTTTGCAGTCGATACCTAACTTGCCCATGTGTCACCTCGAGACGGAGCCTTTGAAGGTCTGAGCGAAGCGCGGCAGCATCTTCGCCAGGGCGGGAGCCATGAACGGCCGCTTCGGGTATCTGACGGTCTTGCCGCCGATCTCCACCGTCTTCGCGTTCCTGCCCCGGCCGATGACGAACCGCTCGTTCTTGTACGCCATCCGCGTGCCACCAAACTCGTGCAGGGCCGGTACCGGCGTCCCCTTCGCCTTGAACCCGAGCGGGCCGACCACCACCGAACGCGTCGTCGGGTCGTACGCGAAGAACAGCAGCTCCCGCAGTAACGCCCCGTTGTGTTTCGCCCGGCCCATCTTCTTCAAGGCCGCCAACTGCTTGCTCTTGTGGGCTGACGGCGGTTGCCCTGGTTGGCTCGCCCCCTTGCGGTACCGCATCGACGTTTGGGCCGCGCGCCGCACGAACGCCCCGAATTTCGACAGCGCCCGCACCGTCGCCTTGTCCGCCGCCTTCGTCACAGCCCGCCGGTCGAAGAAGAAGCTCTTCAACTGGGCGAGGCTCTTCCCGCCGCCCACATTCGCCCGGCCGTAGCTGTTCAGCGCCATGGCGTTCAGTCGTCCCGGTAGGTGACGGCGAACTCACTCCAGAACAGCTTCCGCTCCAGCAGTTCCGCCCGGACAAACTCCACCGGCTCACTCGCGTCGGCGTACGCCCCGCTCACCCGCTCCCGCGGGTTGTTCAGCCGCTCCACCAGCCCGGCGAACCACTCGGTCAGCGGTCGACGCCAGGAGAGCGTCGGCCGGCCACCGTCGCAGTACCGGGCCACGCAGATGACCCGCACGGGGTAGCTGCCGCCGTCTTCCGCCCGGCTGATCGGGCTGCCGGGGTCGTACCCGTCCTGCGTCACCGCCAAGTAAAGCTTCGTCGCCGAGATCGCCTCGAAATCCACGGACGGGATGTCCGCAACTTCAACCTCAGCGACGAGCGGCGTCGGCGGCGGGGTGGCGGTGACGTAGGCGTCTACGATCGCCTTCACCGCGTCACACAGGTCGTCGATTCTCGCCGCCACTATGCCGCCCTCCGTGTGTGGACACGGACCCGCGTCCGTTCCGCGTCCGCCCACCGCCAGGCCGGCTCCCGCTCGCGGGGGGTCACCTCGAACACCAGTTGCTCGCCGGCGAGCGTCTCGGTGATCCGGTCGCCTTCCGCCGGCACGCCGAGCCCGGCGGAAATCAGGTCGGCCAGCACCACGATGTAATCTCGCTGCCGGTCGTCGCTGCGGGTGTGCTCGGTCGGTGCAAGCGTCTCGTCGGGCTGCTCGCGGGTCGGGGTGGCGACCAGCGGGGCGGTGGCGTCACCGCGGGCGTACAGGACGTTCACGCCGGTCCCCGCCGTGGAGCGGGTGGTGCGGTTGAGGAACGCCTGGCCTCGCTGGTGCAGGTTCACGCCGGGTCTTTACTCCCTAACTCGACCACCTCCACCGATCCGTCGGCGGCGGCGATCACCTCCGGACCGCTGAGCGTCTCCACCACCCGCAGCACATCGTCCGCCCGGAGCACGCTCGTGACGTACACCAGCGGCACCTTGTTGACGTCTATTTCGATCACCAGCCGACGAGCGTTCTTCTTCGGGTCAATGCCGAGGGCGTCGCAGACCTTGTTCAGAGCTTCGATGCCTGTCATGATCTTCTGCTTGGGTTGGTCGCTCACGGCTCGTTCTCGATGGGCAGGAGAGACTTCACGTTCACCAGGTGCGCGACCACATCCGCCGGCAGCGGTTTGCCGTCGGAGGTCTTCAGGTCGGCGGCGTCGATGGTCGCGGGCGGCTGGCCGTCGGCGGCGACGCGGGCCGCAAACGTCTTCCAGTCGCAGTCGCGGAGGATCGTGTATCGCATGGGTTCGGCCTCGGCTTCGGTCGGTAGGGCATGGGGCGGGATTCGCACCCGCACTGCCCGCGGTCATCACTCGCGGGCCTGACTGGCGGACGGCGGGGATGAATCGCCGGCCCGTCTTGTCGCGGGCCAGAAGACCCGCCGCTCGACTGTTGAGCTTCCCACGCCAAAGGTGCCCGGCTCGCGGCCGGGCGGATGGTCATCACACGTACGGCTGGTGCAGGGCCTTGGCGGTGGTGTTCGCCCCGCCGCCGCCCTCGCTGACAATGAACCCGAACAGGGCGTTGTTCGTGCTGGTGGTCGTCACCTTGTTGTTGGTGTCGTCCCAGTACACCTTCGCACCGTTGGCGGCGTTGTTCAGGTTGGTCACGTCGTACACCCCGCCGCCGGCGGCCATCGCCCCGAGCACGCCGTTCGGGATGTCGCTGTGGGCCACGACGCAGGTGAGGCCGGTCGTGTTGCCCAGCAGTACCACCTGGCCGGCGGAGATGTTCCCGCTCGCCGGGGTGTAGTCGATCATCAGCGGGTCGCCGTGCCGGAAAATCGTTTCCATGTGCTCAGGCTCCGTTCAGGGTCGGGGTTGGGGTTGGCCGGTCTTCGTCCAGGGGGCTGCGGTCCACGTACTCGCGGTCGAAGGCGTTGTTCCCCCAGACCCGCGTGTTGCCGAACGTCATGTGCCCGCGGTGCCCCACGTCGACCTTCCGCGTGCAGCCGACCCGCAGGCCGAGTTCGTTCAGCAGCCGCGAGAAATACCAGTCTTCCGGCTCGACCTGCGGGATGTAGTCGCCGTCCTTGTCCACCACGATGCGGTCATTGATCGTGAACCGCACCTTGCGGCACCAGTCGCCGAAGCGGCACACCCACAGCCCGGTGTTCAGCAAGAGCGGACGGCCGCCGGGGATGTCGGCGGCGGTGAACGTCTCCGGCAGGCGGTGCAAGTCGCTCATCGTCAGGCGGCAGTGGACCCGCCACGGGTCGCCGTCCTCGCGAGCCAGGGCGGTGGATGTCACGCCCCGCACGTCTTTGATCGGGACCGCCACGCCGAGCACGTCGAGCTGCTTCGCTTCCAGTTCGTCCACCAGCGTGTCGAGCCAGCCGTCGGGCGGCTCGATGTCGGCGTGGATCATGGCGAAGTAGTCGAGCCCGCTGCGGCGGTGGAGGTTGAGGGCCTGGCACCAGAGGGCGTTGAAGTTATGAGCCAGCAGCGACGACTCTTGCATCCGCATGACGACGTTCAGCTTGGCCGACGAGCGGAAGAACCCGCGGGCCGCGCCGCCGGTGATCGCCCCGTAGCCTGGCATTCCCAGTAGGGCCTTCTTGCGGGTGTCGGTGGCCGTCGTCTCGCCGGACATTCGATCTCGCCCGTGGTGGTGTCGGTCAGGTCGGTCAGTTGCGGGTGATGGACTCGAACACATCGGCCCGGCGTTATGAGCGCCAGATGGGCACCTGCCCACCCGCAGTGTGCGGGGCGACGCCCCGCGGGTCGGGTCACTCGCCCGGCAGCAGCGGCACCAGCTTGTTCAGTTCCTTCCCCGTGCAGCTCGGCGGGGTGGCCGACAGCGTCTTGGCGGCCTGCTCGAACTCCTTCTTGAGCCCGCAGGCGGTGAGCAGCAATTCCGCGTCCGGCTTGCCGAAGGTGACGACGGCGTCGCTCCCCTCGAACCCGGCGGCGATGTCTCGGAGCTTCTTCTTCGGAGTCATGGTCGGCGGTCCGTGGTTTGGTGGTGGTGGTGGCGGTGTGGGAGGCCGGCGGGATGTTCACAGTCACCCCGCCGGCGGCGTTCGGTCGGGTGGCGTTACGCCCCGGCGTTCCGCTGGGCGGCGACGAAGTCTTCGAACCCGAAGGCGAAGTCGTGGAAGATCCTCCACTGCATCCCGAGCGTGTTGAAGTCGGTGTCGGCGCTTTCGAGCGTCGGCGTCTGCTGGCCGTTCAGGAACGCCACCCGCAAGGCGGCGCGGTCCGACGGGTCGGCGAAGAGGTACCACTGCGTTGCCGACTGGCCGGACAGCGCCGCACCCGACTCGTCCCGCAGGTTGGTGTTGTTCAGGTATCCGCTCACCACTGGGCGGAACCGGCGATAGAACGGGTTGTTGTCCGGGATCCCGGCGTTCGCGGTGGTGGTGGCGACGATCTTTTCGTTGGCGAAGATGCTTTCGGCGGTGGCCTTCAAGGCGGTGCCGGCCAAGAGGATTGCCGGCGCGACGTTCACGGCCTTCCCGTTCGGGCTGACCTGGTTCATGAACAGCGCTTCGGAGGCGGTCAGGTTGGTGATGCTGAGCGCCGACCCGGCCCCGGTGAGCAGGTTGCGGTTGCCCGACGCGAAGAACGAACCGGCGTTCCCGAGCAAGGTGACGAACACGCCCTCCTCGATGCGGATGGCGCTCTCGCGGAACATGATCCGCGGGAGTTGGGCGAAGCTGTCGAGGTCGTCGTTCACGATCTGCTGGCGGTTGAGGGCCATGATCGCCCCGAACGTCTCCAGCCGGGTCGCGTACGCGGCCTCGCTCAGCTGCATCGACTTGAGTTCGCCGTCCGGACCGACCCGCCGCACCGCCCCGCCCGCGTCCAGCCGGTACCGGGTGACGGCCTTAAAGTCCGGGTTGTTGCCGATGGCGCAGATCTGGTTCCACACCACCGACACGCTGGTGTAGGCGTCGATCCCGACCTTGTTCGCCACCGCCCCGAGGATGCCGGCGAGGCTCACGTTGCTGAACCCGCCGCTCGCCCGCAGGTCGTGCTCGGACTCGCGGGCCGCACGCCACAGGTCGGTCATGTTCGCCCCGGCCCGCACGGAGCGGCCGGCGGCGTCGCACATCGCCCCGAGTGCCGACCGCAGGGTGAACCCGCGGAACCGGCTGCTCATCACCGTGTTCATGACGCGGTCGGCCTTGTCGCCAAGGTCCTTCGCCACCACCTTGTCACTCACCCGCAGCTCGAGGCACAGCGCGGCGGTCAGCACGTCGGCATCGACCGGGCTGCCACTCGACGCGCCCACCCCGCCGCCGCCGTGGGGGTTGCCGGGGGTGATGCCCTTCGGCATGTTCGCCTTCATGATCGCCAGTTCGGCTTTCTCGGCCGACCACCCCTCTTCGATCGCCTGGGCGACGATCGCCGGCTGACGGCTCGCGCCGTCGATGGCCTGGATCTGGGCCTGCCGGCGGAGTTCGATCCCCACCCGCCGGCGGGTCTCGGCCACCGGGTCGAAGGTGCCGGCGGTGTCCGCCGTCACGGCCGGCTTCAGGTCCACCACATCTTCGCTCGCGGTCGCGGTCTTCAGGGTCATGGGAACCCCTCCAATTGAGTCGGCGACCGCGGGGCGGGCCGAACGGTTGCGGGAGTACGCCTCTTTCACCAGCAGGCCGAACACCTGGTCGTAAGTCTTCACGCCGTCGACCAACTTCCGCTCTTCGCCCTCGGCGGCGGAGAACACACCGCCGGTGCGGACGGCTTTCAGTTGGGCGTCGGTCAAGTTGCGGCCGCGCTTCACGGCCGCGTCGAACGACCCTTGTGCGGAGTCGACGATGGATTGGAAGTACGCCCGCTGCTCTTCGTTGATCGGAGCGCCTTCGGTGCCAGCACCCTTGAGCGGGCCCGTGGCGAACACGATGGCCTCGATGCCGGCGTCGGCCGCCGCCTTCGACACGTCGTACACGGTCATCAGCGTGCCGATGCTGCCCACCAAGGCGGTGTCGCTGTTCAGGTAGATCGCGTCGGACTGCGACGCCACCCAGTACGCGGCGGACGCACACAGGTCGGACACGTACGCCATGACCGGCTTTTTCTTCGTCGCCGACCGCACCTCTTGAGCCAGTTCGTCGGTACCGGCCACGGTGCCGCCGGGCGAGTCGACCGCCAGCAGGATCGCCGAAATCTCCGGGTCGTTGGCGGCCTGGCGGATGTCGCGGCGCATCTGCACCGTGCCCGACCCGCCGAGCGACGAAGACCGCTTCATCAGCGTGCCTTCCACTCGCACGGTGGCGACCGACTTCCCCCGCCCGTCCGGTTGCAGTTCCAGGGCGGCCTTCACGCTCGGCGGGGTGTCGTCGTCGCCCGCTTCTGCCCGCGCCCGCTGGAGTTCGACGTGCGCGAACAGGTCTTTCCCGCGGGCCAGTTCCCACAGCGACCGGCCGGCGAGAGGCTCGATCGCCCACGGGCCGACGTAGTCCGTCACGCGAGCGAACCGCGGGGCGGTGAGCGTTTCGAGCTGAGCGGTGGGCAGTGTCACGCGGCGACCTCCGATTTGGCGTCCGCCGGGTTCTGCGGCACGCCGTCACCCACGCGGGCGGGGGCGGTGGAACCGGCCATCCACGGGGCGAGCGGCAGGCCGGCCGCCTTCCACGCCTCGATGTCCCGCTTCCGCTTGGCGATCAGCTCGCCCGCCGTCAGCCCCTCGCGGGCGGCAATGTCGCTCAGCGTGTCCGTGCCGTTGGTCAGGTTCAGTTCGTCGCCCGTCGCGTCCTTCACCGGGTCGCTCGTCGGCCGCGGGTCGTACTGCCACGCGACCGGGAGCCGCCACAACCGACCCTGCTTGTACTGAGCCAACCGCGGCTCAGTGAAGCGAGCGAAGTCCAGCCACTTGCGGAGAAACGGACCGACGAACTTGGCCTCGAACGCCTGGCGGGCGATGTCGCGGTCCGCCCAATACGCCTCCTGATCCAGCCGGCCGGACGAGTAGTTGTACCCGCTGTGGTCACCGGCGAGCTTGCCGAACGGCATGTTCACAGCGCGGCCGATTTCCTTGAGTTTCGCAGCGACGAACGCCTCGTAACCGGCGGTCGGTTGCTCGGGCTTGAACTGCGTCACCTTCCCGCCGCCAGGCACCGTGAGCAGCGTCCCCCGCACCAGCTCGATGGTGTCCATCGTGTCGGCTTCGGCCCCTTGCAAGGCCGGCGGGTTCATGTCCGGCGGCAGCTCCATCACCCCGGCCAACATCGCCGCAACTTCGGCGGCGGTCAGCGTCGCCGAGGTGAACCGCCGCAACTGCGCGAACAGCGGCAGGGCCGGGGTGAACGGGGTGATGCCCCGCAGTTGCCCCGGCCTGGTCGGCTGTATGAAGTGCAACACGTCTTCGGCGGGGATCTGCGTCGTCTCCCACGGTGCCGACCACCCGCGGGTGTCGCCGGGGTGCGACTTCAGCAGCTTGTACGCGACCACGTCCCCGTCGGCGTCGCACACCACCCCGTCGTCGCCCTTCTCGTTCTGGTAGAACCAGTTGGTGTCGGCCCCGTGGCTCACCTGGTCCGGCTCGAACAGCGGCAGATCCAGGGTCACCGGCAGGCCGAGCCGGGCCAACTTCTTCGACTCGCGGGGGATGCCGAACGACTCGCCGGCCACCAGCTCCACGCCGACGGCGAGACGGCAGGTGAGCGGCCAGTCCGCCGCACCGGCCCACTCCCGCCAGAGCGATTCCACGGCGGCGTTCAGGCGGTCGTCGTCGGTCAGCACCTGGAGCCGGGGGCCGCGGCCGACGGTGTCGTTGACGAGCGTGCGGACCGCCCCGGCAGCGTACGTGTTGTTCACCACCTCGTGACGGCAGCGGTCGCGGAGCCGCTTGCGGACGCCGGGGGTGAGTTGTGCGGACGGTACCAGCCCGTCGGCATCCGCCCAGTGTTTGCGGTTCTCCCGCGTGGTGCGGGCGGCGTCAGGGCCACCGGCGCGACGGGTCGGGGCTTCGCGTGACGGTGCCGGGTTGTACACCGGGCAGCTGATCGAAATGGACGCCAGGGCGGTCATACACCCCCCGGCGGAATCGCTTGGGCCATCCGCAGGCCACGCCACCCGGACCTTGCCCCGCCCTGCGGGTTCGCCGCCGCCAACATCTCGCGGGCGGCCAACTTGTCGGCCACCTCGAGCTGCTTCACCGGGTCCATCGCCGTCGTCGTCTGGCCCTCAGTCGTCGCCGACTGCACCCCGCCCGCCGCGTTCTCGGCGGCGGATGCGGCGATCTCGGCCGGCGTGGGGGTGGCCATGGGTGGGGTCCAGTGCGAGAGACGCGTGCGGCGTTCGTGGACGCGTGTGGTCTCTCGTACTTTCGCCCGGCAGGGGAACGGTGTGAATAGGTCGTCGGAGGATTGGCGGGAAAGGTGCTAGGTCTGGAGCTTTTGTCGGGGGCAGGTCGGCGCGGGTGTCGGGAAACGAAAAACCCCCGGCGGCGGGCCGGGGGTTGTGTGGTGTCTGTCGGATCATTTCCACTCGGCAATCTGCTCATCCGTGACGGCGATCAGCTCACAGCCGCCGCCGGGAATGCCGCGTTCCGCTTGCTGCCGTTGGGCCTCTTCGATTGCCTCGTCCTTCGTGCTGCCGCTCACGCCCGTGTGCAGCCACACCTCGCCGTTCGCGTCGGCTCCGTTCAGTTCGTCCGGAGTCAGGTTTTCGGTCTTCAGGAAAAGAACGTGGTACATCGTCGCCCCTCGTGTTGCCCGCCGCGGTATACGGCGGGTGTGTGGTGTGTGGCGGGCCGGCCAGTCCAACTCCGCCGCCGCCGGCCGGTCAGTTCCAGCAGTTGTTGAAGCTGACCACCGCCGTCTCGACCCCCTCACCCCGGCACACCGCGACGATCAGGTTCAGCAGGCTCACCGTCTTGGCCAGGATGCTGAAGGTCTTTTCCATCGCGTCGGCTCCGTGTCGGGTATGCAGGTATATTAGCACGGAATCCGGATACGTCAAGCGGAAATCCGGATAGCACGGGAAATTATTTCGGCGGGTGCTTTCTCGGCCTCCCCCGGCCCCGCTTCTCGCCCATCGGCGGCAGCGGTGGCATCGGCGGCGGTGGTGGCGGCGCGACTGGCGGCGGCGGAGGGATCGGCGGCGTGTCCAGGTGCCGGCGGGCCGCGATCTCCAGCTCCTGCCGCATCGTGCGGCCGAACTTCGCCCGCAGTGCGTCCAGCTCGGCGGCAAGCGATTCGTCCATCTCGATTTCGACCCGGCGGCGGCCGGGGGTGTTGTTGGCCACGGGCGGGCCTCCGGGGTGGTGGTGCGGCAGTGCGGCAGTCCGGCGGCGGCTGCGGCGGTGGTGGTTACAGTCGGCCCCGCTCGCGGAGCGCGAAGCGGAGCATCTTTTGGTTGCGGCGGCACACGCTCAGCGTGAGCAGGCCGCAGAGATCGACCGTCCGCAGGTGGGCCAGGTCGTCGTAAGTGAGCAGTCGCATGGGTCGGGTTCCGTGGGAGGCAGGCCGGGTGGCGGTCCCCGGCCCGGCGGTCGGTTAGTTCCAGGCGGTGTTGAAGATCACCACCGCCGAGTCGATCCCCTTGCCGGTCGCCACCGCGACGATCAGGTTCAGGGTCGCGGTCACTTTGGCCAGGATGCTGAAGGTCTTTTTCATCTGTCGTCTCCGGTGCGGGGTTCGTTTGCTTGACACCAGTAATATACCCGCCCATCCGGATATTGCAAGTAGAAATCCGGATGGAATCCGAAAAAGTTTTCCGGCCGATGTGGTGAGCAAGAGGTGCCGCTACT
>JACCDR011207112.1_pt1 | contig 21847 bp, 22 predicted proteins | sample 7446431 | NCBI WGS metagenome assembly JACCDR01 (sample SAMN15323443, study PRJNA562643) | freshwater metagenome | isolation source: river surface water | place: USA:Blue River Watershed | collected 2017-08-17 | reverse complement strand
GCGATGACCCCTCCCCCGAATTAAATACCCCGTTTTGAGATTCTGGAATCTTTGATGACTTACAACCTCTGCAATTGCAATGACGTTCCAAGGTTCCTGTGTTATAGTTGGGTGGAGGGGGAGGTAGTGATATGGATTTAAACGAGCTAGACGTATGCGACTGTGAATTAGATTTGCATGAGCATGAAGATGTTGAACAGGAAGAATCTAATGTAGAGCTTAGTGATCGAGAGTCTGAAACCTTAATGGCTGTGCATCTTGCATCCGTAACGAAGCTTGCCCCAGTGATGCCGCCAGTCAAAGGCAAGATTAATTTAATTTGTATTGCTCTTAAATGGCTAAACGATCCAGGTTCATCACCAGCAAGCGTTGGCAGCTCTGGAAGATTCACCGAGCAAATCTACAAAGAACTCTCAGGTGGATTAATCGACTTCAATGTAATTTCAAAACAAGTAGATGTTCCATACAACAAAGCTGCAAAGAATATTAATAAGGCTGAGAAGTTTGCTAAGGCAAAAGTTCCACCACCAAACAAAGACCGAACAATTTATGTGATTGTTAATCACGGCGCAAAAGGATATAGCAACGCTGGTGGCAACACAGCGCACCTATATGGCACTTTAAAGCGTGACTTCCTCCACGAGGTAGGACACTTGCGACCGTTCTCCCTAGGGCATTCAGGAGCCTATATCAACGGCAAGCTTGAAGCCTACCGAGACGGCACTTCTTTTATGGGCAGATTTTCTTCTACTCGTTTGACAGGCGCGCAGCTCTACTTGCTAGGATGGCTACCACAAAACAAAGTTGGACTCTTTGAGGAAGACGATGCGCCTACCGATTTTGATATCTGCCCACTGTATGCAAAGAATGATAAACCTGGAATGAAGGTTGTTGTTATTCCCCGTGGCGATTTAAGACCGCTATACCTATCAATGCCAAATGTTCAAGGTAAAAATGTATTGATGCTTCATCTCTCATCTGGTCGGGGTACGCAGCGTGTAGCTGTGTTTGGCAACCGTGCAGAGTATGGTGATTACATTTTTGAAAAGATTACTGGAAGCGCAGCTGACCACGCTAGTCGTGGTTTAACAGGCGAAGACTTTGTGACAGTTCGGGTTAGTGTTGCTGCAAAGGATTAGCCTGTTTCTTTTGTTCACGTGCCGCTCCTAAATCGTACTTAGGAGTGGTGCACCAATTCTTCTAGTGGATTGGCAAATAGGCTAACGATGATTCTTCCTTCGAGCGCACCTTGTCGCCAGATGTGCAGTCGATCTATTTGGCTATCATCCGTGTATATACCCGCATGACATAATGAATCTAACAAAGACTTTAATATATTATCTAAATCTCTTTTTCTTTTATCCGGTGGATACGCTTCAATAAGCACAGATATTCTATCCTCTGCGGTAAAATGCTTGTGGTGCTTATAACACAGCTCTATAACTTCTCTGCGATAAGATAAACCTTTATCAGTTATAAAATAACGATTACCGTTTCTGCGCCAGTAAGTATTGATAGTAGGAGGCCACGGAAGTTCAAGTTGTAAAAATTTATTCTGCACGCTCTAATGCTTCTTTTTTTTGTTTACTGAAATCAATGTCGATGCCTTCTGCCTTCAACACAGCTTCTGCACCTTGTTCTATGGGGTGATCTATTAGCTTCGTGCGCAATGCAAAGTAACCGCCAACACCCAAACAAACAATAATTGTAAATAATATTACTGGCTCAACTAATCCCTGGTATTTATTCATGATATATCCACCCTGCTATAGTTTGACTATGCTTGATAAATTCTTCAGTTTTATCAACTTCACTATTAGCATTATAGTAGCGCTCATAATATTCTGCTTGCGCTTGTGGGTCTTTGTAACTAGGTATAGCTTCAGGTATCATCCAATACTTAACGCGCGCAACCAAAACATTTAATGTTAAATCACTAAGCAATCCTATTGGAGTTTGTGGCATATCAACTCGTTCACAATAAGTTAATATCTTCTGTTTTAAATCTGTACGTCTATTTAAATATCTGCACACATCTAAATAGGTTCCCCATTCAATCTGACCTGGACCTAATGCCGGACCATCAGGCAATTGCTTTAGATGTGTAAGCTTTGATTCAGTCAGGAATGTACACACTAATTGATACATAGCATCAAGTGAATACATCCCTGTTGCTTTAAGTGCTGGCTCTTGAACCAGGTTTACGAACTGATGTGGATTTAACAAGATATAATCTTATTGCTTCTTACGCTTAGCCGCATCTTCTTTAGCGCCCATGTTCTTCTCTGCTACTTTATCTTTTACTTTTTCAGCAGGCTTTTTCATATCTTTCTTTTCGCTCTTGTAACCCATTCCTTTCGGCATGATTATTTCCTCTTAGATTGTTTAACCTTCTCTGGCAGCTTGGCTCCTTTCGGAGTTTCTGCTGCAAACTTCTTAGCCACTGCTGGCTCATTTGCATATAAGTACTTGCGTTGTGCTTCAGATTTAAATGGCATGTCATTTACCTCTTTTGTATCATGACCCTAGAATATCGTCAATGCTTATTCATAGGCCCATAGCTCCATAGTTCCTGACGCTAGTGCGCCAGAGTTTACATAAATTTCTACCGCATCAACCGCCGCTAATGACTTCCTATAACCGCCACCGTTGATGTTAGACATAAAGGTGCTTCCACCAAAATATGCTGGCATAGTTAGCAGTGTGCTTATCTGGCAAAAACTTATACCACCTGGATTCCAAATCCAAATGCTACCTTGTAATGTTTCTCCGGCAGTTTGCGACAAACCATAACCAGTTTCAGTTGCAGTTAAACTTATAGTGTTCGATGCATTACTGTGTGGATTATATTGTGAACCACCCAATCCTATTAGATTGCCATAAGCATAATCAGATGCACCGCTATCATAGCTCACGCCATTGTTAGTGCTGGTGCGCGCATACAAGTTATTACCTTGTGCAGTAGACAGTACGTTGTACAAGCGTATTTCATATTTTTTAAATAAAGCTGACAAGTCAGTGAATGGGATCTGCGCATCAGATGCAAGATTAACCACTTCTATTAACTCACCCCCACCTCCACCACTACTAGAGCCAGCTACTGAGAAAGCGCTATTGGCCATCATTCACCCCCATAGGTTTTGGGTATTTATCTTTAACGGATTTAATTTTACTGTAAAAATCAGAATCTTTTAATGGTGTTCCTGTGTCTATGGCGTGCCATAACATATCTAACTGTTCAGTAACACCAGGATATTCAGCCATTCGATTGGCAATGTATTCGTTCTCAGCTTTATACTTAATATAAGCTGCGTCTAGTTCTTCCTGAGCTATTGGTAGATTGTCATGCCACACTATACCTTTGTAATCATCACCATCCATTGACCACTGCTTGCCAGGATAAGCAACGCTTAATATAAAAGAATAATTAGTCATTACCCTTTGACCTCCATTAATGTAATTGAACTAACGCTGCGGCCATAAGCATTATTGTCTGCGTCACTATTAGATTGGTTCACATTCAATGTACCAGCTTCAACGTATCCCTGTAGTTTATATGTAACCGCGCTGGTAGTTGCTGGGCTATCAAGGAAACAAATAAACATAGGGCATGGAAAGTTTGAATCCTGGCCACGACTAAAAATGGTGGTGCGCACCCTAGAACCCGCAGTATCGCCCATAAATATTTGTGTTGAGTCTCGTAACAAATTTATAAAGAAAGAGTTAGTGCCATTTAATGTAGCAGCAATTTGTACAATAACTAATACCTTATTGCTTGCGCTTGACGGAGTGATTGCCTGGGACATACCCGTTATATCTGTAGCACTAGTACTTGTTGTTGTAAAAGAATTTGTCTTTGTGGTTTGCACCGTTTGAAGTATTGCACCTGTAACAGTTGCTACTTGTGATATCTGTGATTGTAACTGCCAAGTAGGCCCAGTGCTATTGTAGACAAGATTAACTATTTGATTGGCAAGCATATCGCCTGTGACTAATGCTTGATTAAATAGTTTAGTAATTGCTACTGCACCCAAGCCATTTACATTTATAGTTGCAGGGCCAGTGTTAGCTACGTCCAGCTTTACATTGATTGACATTCCATCTACAAGTGAGGCAGGCGCAGGAGATAGAGTTACTACATAAGTATCATTGCCTGTAGCAGTAGCCGCATAAATCTGTGCGCCACTTTGCGAAACCTTTGCCAATAAATCTGTTTCACCTAATGAGCTTGAAGAAAGATTTTTAGAGCCGTCAGACAATACAAGCTTAGAGGCAGTCAAGGCCGCATTGGTTATATTTCCTGCAACGCTTAATGACGGAAAAGATGTGCCATAAGTGAATTGTGAAAATACAATTGGATCTGTTCCCACAGTTACAACAGTTGCAGTTTGCAAGAATGAAGTTAATGCCAGCGTTGTCCCTGCATCCACCGCAACGAATGCACCAGGTGTAATCTCTGCCGCTGTATCAAAATCTGTAGCACGAGTAAGCACCCAGTTAGTAGAGCCGTTACCTGCGACGGTAAGTGTATATACTCCATTCTGGAAAGTGGATGCTTGGTTCTTAACAAGAATGCGTGCACCGACTGAAGGCGTAATACCATCCGATGAAAACGCAGCTTGCACTCCTGCATTAGTTAATGTTGCGCCTACACCTGCTGTACCGTTAGCGTAAGTTGCAGTTAGAGCACCGGTTGTTGCGCACGCAACGGAAGCTTTAAAATCTAAACCTAATGCCGCTAGTGCATCTACATATTGTTTGGTTGCAGCTTGCAAAGCTGACACTGGGTCGGCAGCGAGTGTTAAAGCACCAGTCATAGTGCCGCCGGACTTAGGTAGCAGCGCTGTGCCATCTATATCTAAATCGTCACCATTAGGAGTTACAGCTATATTGCCGATACCATTTAAGTCACAAGCTACTGGTTTACCATTGGTAACACCTTTGTAGAGTTGGTTATTAGTTAGAGCTGGGAGGCCAGCGTTGTTTGTAGAAAATGCCATATCTATACCCCGTTGAAGGTTCGCCCCTGTGAATTAATTACTTGAAAGAATGTATCTGCTTGCGAGCATAGCAAATGTATGCTTGAACCATCATCGACCGAAGCTAAACTGCCACCAGCTCCCAGGGTTGTCTGGTCTTCATTAAAAGTTATTTGCTGGCCTGCACCTTGAGCAATAGTAAATGTTGCGCCTTCAGATGCAATTTCAATTTCTTCAAATTGTGCGCACGCTGCTGGCAATGTAAGAGTGGCTGTGCTTGTTACAAGATATTTACCACCGGCAGCCAAAGTTGTATTCCCTGTAACTTCTGTCCAACCAGTAGGGGCAGGTTCAACGTCTGGAATAATCTTGCCACGATAATTATAGAAATACCCAGCGGTAGTAGATATTGAAATAAATAATGGCTTTTCAATATGGCCAGGTGTTGTAGGTGGGGTTGCTGTCAACAGTCCGGCAACAGCATCTGACAAGAAATAAACAGTATTATTAACTAATCCGCTTAAGCCTGATACAAATCCAGCAGTTGTTAATTCAAATGAGTTTGCATTCAATACACTGCTAACCATGCCAATTACTTCAGCGTTTGCGGCAGTATCTGCTAAAGCTAATTCATATTCAGAGCCATTCCAAAATACAATTTCTTTTTCGCTAAAGCCATGCGCTACTTGGTTTATGGTATCTACTAAAGCTGAGCCGCTACCACCACCTCCGCTGCCATTGGCAGCTTGAACTACGCGACCAAATTCATCAACCGTAATATCTGCATTAGTATAAGAGCCAGCAACATTTGGCACTTCCTCTAAATCTACATCGATAGTGCCACTTGTTGTAACAGGATTAGTGCCACCTATATCAAGAGTAGAAGACTGAATTCCCACAGAAGTAACAGTGCCGCCTCCTCCGCCGCCAGCATTATAAGGCAGAGCCACAATCTCTGTATCATCTTCATTCTTAACCCAGGTTTCACCAGGGCCAAGCAAAGGTATGATCTGATCTGTTCTACCATTTTGATTGGTGGTTTCACTATTGTTGTATTTAATTGAAAGCTGAAGGTCAGTTAAGATGCGCTGTTGAACCATCATAACCAAACGCATGAAATCGCCATTCAACATCGTTGGCGTAAAATTCTGCGCAGTATAAAAATTCTCATCATCAGCAGGCGTGTTACGCATAATTGTAACAACATCATCCAGTGTGCGCCCAGTTAAAAATGTGACACGCACATACTGATTAGAACCAATAAAGGTTACAGTGTAATCACTTGTTGAAACAATTTGCGTAGCATCATTGGGGGTATCCCCATCTGCCCTAGCATATACGACAACATCGGATGCAGCATTTGCCGTCCAGTTGGTATCAAAAACCGTTTGGCCACTTGTGGCTATCGCCTGTGTCCAAGGGAGAGTATCGTTGATTGGTAGTACTGGCATCTTAGTTAATCCCTATCGACCCATGAATAATATTGTGCATCCCGTCTAGTAGGCGGTAAATCACTAGACTTAATTGCTCTGCTCAAACCAGCATCCAAAGCTAAGTTTAATGGAATTGGCAGAGTATGTAAAAACTTTATCAAACCTTGCTGGCTTATTTTGCCGTCAGAAAACATCTGTACGCTATCCACTATATTAGATGCCAAGCCGCCTAATGGACCCGTGAGCAATCCTTGTACAGACCTACGCCTAAATTTATCTTGACGATATCTGTCTAAGAATGGGAACTGCACCAAAGCATCTGCTGTCTGCACGTACTCAAGGGGGAACCCTAATACCTGTGAATTAAGTAAGCCATCTACAAACCACTTGTCCCATTCCTTTTCGGTATCAATTTCAAATGGATTACCCTTCTGATAGGCGCGCATAGGTTCTACCATCGCACCATAAGCAATCATCATCATTGAGCCTAATATCTTTGAAGCATCTGGGCTTTGGAATAACGGGACTGTAAATTTGTTAAACGCTGCATACATGTAACCCATAAATTGAAATGGCATTCCTAATACAGAGTTGCGCATCCACAATGGTTTATCTAATAATCCAGCAGTTAATAGGGAGCCGGTTATATCGTTTTGAATAGCGCGGCGCATCTGGTTTCTTACCGCTGCGTTTTCCCATACATACCATTTTGAGACGTGGCCGCCATGCAGTGAGTAACCACCTGCTTGCTTGTATGCGTCAATAAACAATTGATAATCTTTAGGATTAATACCATTTATTAAAAGCCTCTTTTGATCTGCTTTGGATAATGTACCCTTGGCCATTGCAAACATATCTGACATTACACGGGACTGTGTAATATTGGCAGACAACCTTTGTAGCGAATTTGTGATCTGACTCGTTAGAAATATTGACTGCGAAGCTTCTGCTGTTCTTTGTAAATATCTACCAAACACTGTACCCGCTATATCATCAGTCACGCTACCTTCAAACATAGCATTACTAAAATGTCCAAGCTCTAACTCAAGACCAACACGAGCATGTGAAGCATTCGCCTTCATCTCCGCACGCGCAGCTTTAGAATTAAAACTTCTAATGAGTGGCAGCATGCCGCCAGTTATGGTTGGCCATAATCTTTGCTTAAATACCATCGCAAACAATTCACCACCCTGTAGCAATGGAACCTTGCCAAGCATAGTGATTGCTGTCCAGTTACGTGTACCACGCGTGAATGCAACTTCTTTAGCATTCATCTGCGTATTACCCATATAGTAATTATATGCAGACTCTATTTGTGATTTAGCTTTATTGAATTGTTTATTGATAGCTTCTACTTCTTTATCGCGTGCCGGTGTACGCTCTCTATTCTTGGTAATTGCATCAATCTTGGCATCACGCTCAAACTTTAAAGACTCAAGCATATCGATTGCGCCTTTGTTCCAATCCATATCGGCGAACACTTGTTTGATTGCAATCTTCTTGGCTAAACTTTGCGTATAGATATTGACTGATTTTTCCAGGTCGGAATTTAAAAAGCCTGCTTCTAGCAAATCTAGATCCGGAATCAAAACGCTTCTGGTTTTAATTGGCGATGTGATGGCACCACCAGATATCCCAGTTAACATATTCTGTGTAAGCTGCTCAGGAGTTAAACCTAGGATTGCATCGTACCATCCCTTAGCTTGTGCAACCATCGCATCAACTGTTGCATAGGTATCTCTGAAGGTTAAATCAGGTTCAATTGAATGAAACTTAATTTGACCATTCTCAGTATAGAATAAAGCATTATCAATCTCTCCACGCTGCGCTTGCGCAACTAGATTGTCATAAAACTTTTTAACTTCATTTCGCATTTGTTTTATGCGCAGGCGTGATGCTTTCTGTTCATTGCGAGTTAAGCCTGGTAATTCTTCAATCGCATTAGCTATACGTTTATTTAAATCTGTCATTGGTTTTTGCAGCTTTTGCAAAGTTTCTAGCTGCTCACTATTAATCCAAGGACGTTCATTGAGTAATGATAAATCTACTAAACCATCCTGCTTCATCTTCTGTAGTTTTTTGACTTCAGATGTTAATGCTTTCTTTTGTTGGCGAATCTTTTTCTTTAACGCCGGCGCTTGCTCCGGTGTTGCAATTTTCAAATCCAAGCTCAACGAACGAATTGAATCCTTCAACGAATTAATCGGCGCTTGATAAGCACGAATTTGTGCATCTTGTTTCTGTAAAGCGGCAACTACAGTGTCAGTCCACTTCTGTGGGTCACGCAACATCTCTGCACGATTATAATTACGCATTAAATAATTCTGCGCAGTCTTTGGCGGCACAATATTCTCAGGCCAGCCATTAACCTGTAGAAATGTTTTCCACATCATGTCTTTGTGTTCACGAATTAATTTCGCAGCCTCATTTACTTCTTTGCTAGTTTGAGATTTAACGCCGGTAATCTCAGCACGATACACATCATTCATGAATTGCGCACGGCTAAACATTGAGCCATCTTTGTAAGTCTTTATCAATGCTTTTGCTGAACCCATAACACCTGGTTTAAAACCATTAGCTTCTAAATACAAATCGTTTAATTGGAATCCAACTTGACGACCTCTACGTGTCATGTCAGTTAATAATTCTTCAACTGTAATTTGTCTTGGGAGTCCACGTTCAATGCCACCGGTTACAACCGATTGATTACCTAAACGATTATAAAATTTGGCAACGGTTGCAAATGGGGAAGTTAAGCCTTGAATTAACTCTGAGCCGAATAATGGTGTTTGACCAATCTTACCGATGATGCCAGATGCTAAACCATTAAACACAGCGCGATTATCTAAATACTCTTGCGCAATTTTTAATTCGGTATCACTAACTACAGCGCCAGGAACTCTGCGTGCAACTAAACCTTTAGTTAAACCTTTGGCATCAACTTCTGCGACAACATCAATACCGGCGTTAGAAACATTCACAACTCTACGCGCCGCCCATATTTCAGAAGCTTTGCCGCCAAATGATATGGCGCGTCCTGCTCCATAGAAGCCTATGCCAAATGCTGCGTCTCGCATAGTGTTAACTGCAAAGTCTTCTACATTGCCGCCAATCTTTGAGCTTTCAATTAGCGCTTCGTGTAGCGCGCTAGATGCAATAATTTTTGGCGCAGTTTGGATCAGCGGCTTTAATAGATGTGTACCGAACTTTGCAAAGCCTGGGGCTTTAGCGATTGGGAATAACCATGTAGATGGGCTTGCAACGATACCAGCGCCACCACCAATGAGTGAAGAAAAAAACCCTCCCTGGCTGAGTCTGTCATCCCATTCTCTTTGTTCTTTTACTTTATTTCTGCGAAATTCTAAATCCGCAGGTGAACGAGACTCTAAAATATATGCCCAATACTTTTCATCAAGGTCTTGAATATTTTCAACTTCAAAAGGATTCCATCCTTCAGGGATAGATTCTTTAGTAATATCAGGAGCGCCGGCATCACTTAACTTAGATACCAATCTACCGGCAGCTATAAGTTCTTCATGCTCTACAAAGTGATTGGCAATATTTTCAAAGAAGCCTGGTGGTAATTCTTGCTTAGGTAGTTTAGCTTTACCTTCGGTGAATGCCGGAGATAGAGTATCTATTTCTATTCCAGGAGGAATAGGAGATGCTTCCTTCTGTTCATCACTAAGGATGCGTCTTACTATTTCGTCAGTGTATGCGCGAGAGACTTGTTCAGGCATTAACCCTCTCCGTTATCATTGGTAATCGTTACGTCTGACTCTAGGCGTTTAGATTCTACAGTCTCTTTGGCTTTGCGTAAGTGATCATCAAACTTCTGCTTAGCTTCAAGCATTGCAGTATTTCCACCGGCTGCTTGGATTTCCATTGTAGTTATATAATCATTTACAAATTTATCTTTGTTTGGTGCAAATAAAACATTGCGACCGTTATAGCCGTCAGCACCGATAAACTCTTGCACTTCACCGCTCATGTCTTCCAGCACTACGTTATAGATTGGAAGACCTGCGTATAAGTCCCCACCGCTTTGTGAGTAGATGTTTAAATAGAAATCTTGCTTTGTGCCATCTCTATAGGTGCGAGTAATAATTGGACGACCTGGGTTTTCATATTGGCGCACAATTTTTTGCAGCGCAACAATATCATTAATTTTGCCAGCATTTTTACCAAGGCGTGAACGAGATGCACCTAACAATAGCTCTCTGGTCATATTAGTGTCTTGCATTAAAGTGCCAAGCTTTTGCTGTGCATCTAAATACTTGGCATCATCAATAACTTCGGTCTTAGTAAATTCATATTTAAAATCAGACTGCTTCTTGTTATATAGTTCATTAAAGCCTTTGAGTTGCAACTCTACCTGGTTATTCATTTGTTTATACACGAACGGTAATTCGGTTGGCGTTATATCCATCACCCTTTCAATTGGCAAATGCACAAACTGTTTCTTGCCGTTAACCATTGTGTAGCCGTGGCTTGCTTTAATTTGATCTAGTGTGGTCTTCTTAGCAGCTTCTTGGTTGCCGGTAGCGTAATAGTTTACCCTGTATAATTCTTTGAATCTTAAAGCAGTTCCTATTTCATCTTCCACTTCAGAAGCTTTAACACCCAGCATATTAAACACTTTGCTTTTTAGATTTACATCTCTTTCACCAAAGGTGGCAACAGATATATTCATCCAGATTTGCTTGCGTCTGTTAGCTTCTGTCTCATCAACCTCTAGTACAGCTTTGACAGCAGTATTAGCCGCAACCACATCATCTTGGCCGCCGGCACGTGCAACACTATACACGCTTAACATGTTACGAGATGTTTCATTAAATCCTTCAAGGGATGCTGGAGTCTTTGCATTCAATGATTGCATACCATGCAAAGCTTCAGTCATATCTTGTGGGATACCTGAGATTGCCTTGGCATTTAATTCGTCAATGTAATCTGGAATTTTCACTGGTAATGTGGATGCAGTTAAAGTCTTAGCTGTCCAATCATCAAGGCCGGATTGTTGCGCTACAGATTTCCATTGCGCATCGTATGCTTTGTTAATTGCACCATTCTCAGCCAAAGCTAATGCACCTGGTTTATTCCAGTTATCAAATACATATTGAACTTTCTCGGCAGAGTCTTTGCGTCTTTGTTGATCAATCGTGTATGACGTTAAGAACTTATTATAATTCTCTGGTGTCATTTGCGTTTTGAAACGCAGCAAAGTTTCTTCTGTGACTTCACCTTGCGCAATGCGCAATGAACCTTCAGACACTAATAAACTTTGGTTCTTGGAATCTGTTAACGTTTGATAATTTACAAGCTCTAATAGTTTGCCGCCAACTTCGATCCACTCACTTTGTGACATTCCTTCCGGTGGCTTCTTGCCAAACTCAGACAAGAATATATCTAGCTCGCCGCGCTCTTTGGCGGCTTGTGCCTTAGAGAACTCATCGCCAGTCATCATGTTGATTCTGGCTGACTTTAATAGAGTTTCTCTATCTAGGTTAGAGATTAAACCGTTGTCCACCATTTGCTGTGCAGATGCACGATATGTTTCATATAATGATTGTGCAGCTTCTTTATCGCCTGACATCGATAAATCAAATATCTGTGTATTCGTGTTAGAGCTATAGACTGCAAAGTTATCTTTGATATCATCTTTTTGTTGTTGAATTAATTTAGCGTGCAGTTTGCCTTGTGTATTTAAATACTGCGCTGTTAAGTTATTGCGTAAAACTTCTTGGTCAACGCTAGGGGCTTGCGCAACAATTGCATCAATTCCCTTTTGCATATTATCTTCAAACGAAGCTAATACTTGCGGTGTCATCTTGCCGGCGGCGGCAACAGTATTTAAAGATTGATTTAATAATTGCGTGCCTTGATTGGTAAGCACAGCATTGGCAGTTGTACGATAGGCATTCCCAAAGGCTTCGTCTGATTTATTAATTGCAGGCAACAAATCTCCGCTTGGGGTTTTACCCATACGAATACCGGCCATTTCGCTGCGAGCAATTCCTGCGCGCATACCGATATCTGCGCCTAGTGTAGATAGAAAGTTTGCCTCACCCACTTCACGCAACTGTCCACTCACGGGTAACGGTGTAGCGCTAGGCTCAATTTTTTCAGTCTTTGTAAATTCTGGTAACTGTGCCATTACTACATTGCTCCTATTGGTGTGCGTGTTGTAGTGGTTGTTGGTTTCTTCTCGATTGTTTTGTACAGCTCGTTAAATGGGATCTGATCGAACATGCGCTTAGACAATTGCTGGCCAAGTTTGGTTTCAGATGCCAATTGATGTAAGGAGCTTAGAGAGCCATGAGCTCGAAGCGTTGCTTCCTTGGAGAGAAGATTCATACGCCGCACTCTTTCATCGGCAGTATAATTGCTTACTGAGGTGGCTTGAGCGGCAAATGCGGTTCCTGCTCCAATGTCAGCGCCTCTAGCTGCGCTAATTGCCCTCTGGCTTGCTAACACTTGGCGTAATTGTTTCATGGCATCAAGGGAGGAAACGGCAGATGCTAACCGTTCTTGTTCAAGCCTGGTTTCAATTTGCGCAAGCTCAACGTCTCGACCAGCGCGGCCAACGCTTATGGCGCGACCTGTGCCAATAGAGTCGCCTATTGCGCCAGCTATTTGCATTGATAGCAAGAACATCTCTACGCTCATTTAAACCTCAATGTTATAAAATATTCCAAGTAAATTAAAATCGTATGGATCATCATGAGTAATCACAAACGCTGGCTGCGTAAATCTATTCCATCCAGCTAAAACGCTGACCCTCATCATTCCAAGCCTTCCGGTTGGTGCTTCAAAGTTTGCAGCATAAGCTTCATTTAGTACGATGTTTTGATTATTAACCCTACCACCAACTGTATCATTAAATAACAAGTTAATGAAACGAATGTGCTTAGCTTGCGCTAGGTTCCCAGTGTCATAATTATTACCCATAGGAATCGATAAAGGCATAGGTATTAATATAGTTTTAATTGGGTGGCCTATTTCTATCTCATCAACCGCGGTGCTTTGACCAAGGATTGTTATTTGTTCTACGCCGTTGATTACAGGGTTAGAATCAAACCTTCTACCATCAGCTTTTACAGTTATGGTTTGTGCATCAAATATGCTAAGACCACTTGCAGATGTTAAGCCACTACCGCTTTGAGTAATTGCGCAATGCGTTTTAACATCGTAACTTAATTCTTCAATAAACAATTTAGACACTAATGTATATGGAATTACATTAGCGGCTGCGCCGGCATTAGTAATTGTGAGTGCATTTTCATCAGCAAGCGCGTCTTCTTGCGTTGCATATACTTTGAAGTTATCAGCGTCAATGCCTATAACAAAATAATAAGTGCCGGTTTCAATTTGCGGCTCTGTTGTTGGCAATTGAAAGCCTGTGGTAAATAAGACAGCAGTAGGTGTAGTAGTACTGAAGTTAGAGCCAATAGCTTCTAATGCATTTAATCCTGTGTCAACTCCAACAATTGCTACCGGAGTTTGCGCAGTGGCTATTTCTCTTTCAGTTACAAACCAGCATCTGCCAAGTACGCTAGATATGGCGTAGCGATAGTAAGCATTGCCATAGGTTTGCTCTAGCATTGACCATGTCCAGCCTGAAACTTCTTCAGTCAATAAGGTTTGATACATTGCCATTGTGCCATCAGTGTTAGTAACAAACACATATCTGCCGCCAGCAGTATTAACGTCTCTAAATGGAGCCATAGATACTGGGTCTGTGATTAAATGGTCTGAAGTTGCAGAAATTAAATTAGGCACATACGCTGATTGTCCAAACTCCCACACTAAAGAATTTAAATCTCTACCAGTTAAAATCATTAACTGGTTATCGGTAATCACCGGCTGAATGCTTGCAGCAGGAGTATTGTCTTGTAATGACAATGCAAATGTTCTTGGTGTTATTGCAAACTCAGATTGCATTGGAGTTGAGTACACACCAGCTTCAGTATTAACAACCAAGGTTCTATATGGTGATATAAATGTAATAGCATTGCCAATATCCGCAGTGGGATACCAACTAATAGCTTGGTCATCATCAAGCGTTGAATCATCAAAATCATCGTAGTCGTTTATAACACTGCACCACAAACCATTGGGCAAGCTTTCAGTGTTGGCAAAAATAGATCTGTTTTGGAAAGAGCCACATACCTTTGGCCATCCTCTTGCATCGCTCCATGCAGGTTCCGTCAAAACCGCAAGCGAACCAAGTATAGCACTCGTAGATGAGAAGTCATCTAAAACCAGAATATTGACGACAGTAGGGCTGCTATAACCAGTAATACGAGCAATACCACCGCCACCAAAGAATAGACCACCAATATACGCAGTTGTAAAGATATTCCCACTAGCTGTAAGAGTCGTGCTTCCAGACGTAGCGCCAGGCGTGAAAGTAAGAGAATCATACCCACCATCAAAATCATATACAGGAAGATTTTTAAAAGTAACATCATTAAAAGTCCATGCATTTTGTGGGACCATCGTATTACCGGAACCGGCCGCTATCAAATCAATACGATTAATATCGTAATATGCATCGGTTGCTTTTGTATAAATTGCCGCGGTGTTTACTGAGAGCGACTTGATAAAATAAGTTCGACCTGTCTTGATTTGTGGATCGGAGGTAGGCAGCGACCCAGCAGTTGTAAATTGCACTGGCAAGATAATGCCGTCAGTAATAGGAGTTGTAAGTGTAATAAAATCATTTGTAGTATCTACTCCACTTATAGTATTGCCGGCACTTGGCCCACGCACCAAATCTCTAGGCTTCTGAAAGCCAGAGGTAACACGCAATCTATTATCCAGGATTGTCCAGTCAATTGATTGCATATCTGTTGCATCAATACCAGTTCCAGTTAAACTTGCAACAAGCTGACCTTCAAGCCAGATATCAATACTATCATCGTAAAAGATAATTATATAAATACATTGGTCACGATATTCAAAAACAATTGGCACAATCTCAAGATAATTAGTTTGTGGCAATTCATTAATGAAGCGTGTACCAAAAGATTTACGCGCACCCCCTTGTGGGATGGGTAAAATATTTTTGGCGGTCTTTACACCCTTGTAGTAAATACTCGTTGTAATGCGAGCATACATCGTGGGAGAAAGTTCGCCTTTCGAGAATACATCTTGTGCGTGTAAGAACTGCATTTAATAAAAACCCGATGGACCAATCAAATCCTGATTAGTAATGTTAAGCACAGGAAAGTCATGCATGACATAGTTAGGTCTATTCTTGGCATCTATTCCCATAGCAATAGCCATTTGATTTGCACGCTTAGTTTCTAATGAACTATAGTACTCAGTCTTTTGAGCATTTGATAACGCAAGATATGCTGCGATTTCAAACACAAAGTATTTAACAAACCATGCAGGGAGTCTGGAAATATCAGGCAAGAACAAATGTTCCATAAAGATCGGTGACTCACCTGTCCAGTCAGAATAAATCTTAGAGTCAGCATAGATTTCATAATTATAGTTTGGCGGATAGACACGGATATTTCCCAAATATCCTGACGGCAATAAGTAAACTGCTTGCCACCAAGCTGGAGGCACTTCTTCATTTAATCTTGTAAGTTGTGAAATCTGCGTAGCAAAACGCCATGAGCATTCGGTAATAGATGCTGGCAATAACATATCAAAAGCTTGCGATGCAGCTAATACTAATGCATCCGAATCTTCTTCATCTAAAGTAATAATCGGTTCATGACCAAGGAGAGTAATTGCGTTAGATATAATTTGGACTTTAGTTAACGCCATTCAATCTATCTCCCTATATAGAAAGTGGCCGACAGTTTCCCGTCGACCACTGAGTTGGCCCTTATTATTAGATAGGAACCGCTGAGTACCATACGTCCACATCCCACTCTGAGCTTGTGCCGCCAGTGAAAGCGCCAGTCGCGTTAGATAGATATAGACCTTGGTTGCCAGTAGTGCTATCCACTAATGTGGTTTGTACTGGAGTGAAGCCAATTGTTGTATCGGCAGTTGCTGCAATCAATGTAGCTGCTGCGATAGTGTCAGTGGCTTTTGGGCCTGCGCCGTTAGCAGTAGCCGCGTACTGGATGTGCACAGCACCCCCGTCCGCCAATACTGTTCCGCCGTAATCAATGTGAATTTTAGCAGCATGTAACACCAGCTTCTTAGAAGCACCTGGGGCTGCAACTAGAATTTCAGGCGCTGCATACATACCTTGAATGTCGGCAGTTGCTAACACTGTTCTTGCGTAGCGAATTAAAGTTTCTTCAAGCTTGGCTGAAGTCACATTCGCATCAGCAATCTTAGCAGTTGTTACCGCACCATCAACAATGTTGGCAGTACCGATAGCACTTGCAAGACCCACAGTCTCAGTTGTAATTGTTGCAGGAACCACAGCACGGTCAACCGCTACAACTCTTACTGACAAGAATGTGTCAGAGCAGTTAGAGAATATAAAATCCCCTGGACACAAATCAAACGCAGCAGCAGAGAAGTAGTTTGCACCACCAACTGTTGCGGCATTATCTGTCCCGCTCCAATAGGTAAAAATAGCTGGGCCGTTTATGCCATCATCTTTACCAGTGTTGTACGCAGAGCTTTGTCGGCTCCAATTATCTCTATCGAAAGACATAATAAATCTCCTAGGTTAAACGTCCACTGTCTGAACAGCTAATGTACCGCGGTTATCAACAACCACTGCGCCAGCACTGAACACACCGTTTGCTAACCAGGAAGTAATTAGCGGCACGTAGTTCACTTCAGCACGGAAGTTCATACCCACACCAAAACCAACGGCTTGCTTATGCCATGCCAAACAAGTACGTTCGCCACCAGCTAAAGGTAATCCACCTTCGGTCATGCTTGGGATGACTTGCACGTTCATACCTAAGTATTCACGAATGAAACCTTTATCAAGCACTTGGTTCTTAGTATAGAAAGTTGATGTAAATTCTTGAGCAGCTAGCAATTCACGGAACTGCTTAGCAGTCATCGCAACCCAACGCTCAGGTAATGGTACGCCGTTATCATCAAAGAACTCTGCAATTTGTGTGTACTTGGCATAAGTCATACCAGTACCACCAGCAGCAATTGTGTCACCCACATCGGCTGCCACTGCATTGATTGTGATTTGGTCTGAACGTCTACCCATCGCTTGACCGATAGTCTTTACAGATTCCATCATCGCATCAAAGTTTACTGTTAATTCTTCGACTTCATCGATAACAACTGGTGTTGTGTACTTTTGCAATGTAGCAGTAGGCACAGCGATACCAGGATTTTGTGGGGTAACTGCCTGAGCATAACCTGTAGGTGTAGAGATAACTTGACCCATTCTTCTAAACTGAACGGATGAACCAATTACGTTTTCTTTACGTCTTACGGAATCACGAAGCAAGAAACCTTCTGAACGGTATTGAAGTTTGACAAGAGCGTCATACTCTATCTGAGCTGCCGGACTTAAATTAAATTGAGACACAATATATCCCCTAACAAAAATTAAACATTAATTGCCTAATCTTTCTTTGGGCTTGTGGCTAACGTGGTTGTCCGGCTAGGGGCCACTACCAGTGAAGTTCTCCAACACTAGAAAAGCTTTTTACACTCTAGCACTAGCTTGCTGTTTTTTCAACATAGTTGCCTTCTTGCTTCGCTGCCAAGTTTGCACGGCGTTGCCAGTCTGCACGATATGCTGAATCGGTTTGAATCTTTCCAATGTTGTCTTGGTATTCTTTTTGCAAAGATGCCACGGTATCTGTTGGCGCTGAATTTTGTACTGAACCATTTGGCACTACGTTGTTGCTCATAACTTTCGACCTCATTTCTTCCATTGCTAATATTGTATCTGCTGTAACCAAATTACTTGTTAATGCATCTGCTGCCTTCTCGCTAAGATTAGCTCTAACCCAATTGGTTAAAACTTCTACGCGCTTGTCAGCATCTTGGCCTAGCTTGGCTTTCTCTGCTTCTATGCTTGGTATTAAGCTTTGCGCATACTTGGATACAGAGTCTAACATCTTAGTGAATACCTCTTGTGGTACTCGCTTCTCTTTAGCAAATGCTGTCAGCTCTTTAAATGCTTCATGGTCTTTGTCAAAAGATTCTGCGTGCTCACCGAAGTCATAATCATTAACCGGCGCGGTTCCTAATTTCTTTTCAAGCTCAGTTAAACTATTCATTGCATCTTTAACCGTCTTGAATTTTTCAGGGAACCAGGCAGGTCTATCACCTTGACCACCTACGCCTTCATCAATGAACCATCGAGGTTCTGGATTTTGATTTTCAGTAATAGGCTCATTATCAGATACAATTGTATCTTCTGGTAGGGCATCTTCCATTTATACCTCTTGCAAATGCTGTTCGTGGGCTTTGACTAGTAATGAAATATTATATACAAACAATCGCATACCTTCTAGGGATGCCATATACAATGATGCATTCTCTTTGGACAGGTCGGTAAATTGTTTCCAAAAGTTTTCTTGTGTCTTTTGTATCCATTCACGACCTTCATGGGTTGAGAATAATTTATAAGTTAACTGTTGATATTTAAAATGCTCAGTGCTTTCAATATTTTTTAAGCTTTGATTATATCCTTCAAAATAATCTTCAGCTTCTGGAATATATGGGTTTTTTAATTTAGGTTTGTCATCAGTGTTATCAGCCATAAATACTACGCAGCCGCTCCTTGTGGTTGTGGAAGGTTACCTTGCATTGCCGCGGCACGCAAAGCATCTTGTTGATCCTTTAATTTTTGCGCCATAGCTTCTACTTCAGGCTGGCTATTAATTAAGCGCATATCTACCTGCATCCACTCAGCCAATATCCAAGGCGCTGTGTTTGCATTGACAATCATCTGTGTAACGTCTGGCCCCATGATGCCTTGCATTACTTGAATGTATTGAGTGAATGTTGCTAAATCTTGCTGACCACGCGCTAATGCTAAAGGTGATCGATATTCAAACATGATATCAACGCCATTTAACTTAGGTCGTGGTAATACGCCTGTAATATCCAGGGTATACATTGTCAGCTCAAGGATAGGCCATAGGAACTCTTGTTGCAGACGAGTGAACAGTGGCCCAATCTTTTCTGCCAAGCTTTGCTGTCTAATTACCAATTCGGTTGCAGTTTTCGGCGGAGCATCAACTGGCCCCAATGGGTCTGCGTACATTAGATTGTTAATCTGGTTGCGCAAGTCTTGAATTGTAACCTGAGCGAACGCTGGGTTTGATGAATCTGGCAATGGAATTAAAGGCACTTGGCCATTAGTTGCAACAGGTGCAATTGGGATTACTCCCATCGGTCTTAACTTAAAGGTGTGCGGATTAAATACGTTATCACTAAATGCCATGTAAGGTCTAAACACATTAAGGTTAGCGCTAGCAAATTCAATCTTAGCCATTTCGTTGGCGCGCATGATAGCAGGCAATGCCGCCATTACAGGGCCGCGACCCCACCACTCGTTATTGGTTTTTTGGAAGCGCCACACAACTCCGCGATTAACTGGTGTGTCTACTTCAACTAAGGCATCTTCACTGCCGGAAGCTTGTCCCGGATAAACTGAGTATGTAAATCTTTTAGATGGCACTTCTTCTGGGTTGTAGGTAATACCTTCAACAAGCTTTGTAGTTGCATTGGGGTTATCAATAGTTTGATTCCAAAGGCTTGGACCGATAACAGCTTGAGGCCATCTTGTTTTGATTTCATTTATCTTTATTTCTTTCCAGGCACGGAACCAAGTTTTAACAGTACCATCGATTGCTTCTTCGATTGAAAGCTGATCTATTGGGATGGATGTGTATAGGAGTGGATTGCGCATATCTGTGGTCGGGTTGCACACGATGCATGATGTTCCAATCCCCAAATCAAAATAAGCTTCACCAACGACAACATCAAAATTAGAACGATGAATATATTTAAATACTTCTCGCATGTAGTTCGCCAGCGTGTTTTGTGCTTCAAACTTTGTCTCCGCTGTAACATTCGGGTCGGACTCATCAACAACTAGAAAACCCCATTGCAGTTGTGGGGGTGTCATGATGTCATGAATCTTAGACACAAAAGCATTCATAGCTTCGACTGCTGTCAAATCATAAAGCCTAGCGTTGTTAAATGAACCCTGAGATTCTGTGTCTTGATAAAATCTATTTCTAAATGGAACTGCATAATAGTAACAAGCTTGTAGCAATGCTTGCCATTCGTCAGCACGCGCCTTGGCTCTTTGATATCGAGTATAAAATTGTTCGCGTTTACTTAGCATTGGATTAGCCTATAGTTTGTGATGCCTGATTAGTGGCCGGTGAATTAATAAAGCTTGCACTTGGTGAGCGGACTCTACGTCTTGCTGCGCGCACTAACCCAGCATCAATCTTTGCGCGCTCTTTGCGCATCAGGTCGGATGCTCTATCGCGTTCAGCTTTTAATAAACTTTGAGTTTCTCTTTCCCTGCCAGCCATGTCGGATGCTTCACGTCTTGCACGTTTAGAAGCTTTCTCAGAATCTAATTGTGAACCAAGAGCGCTACCTGCTGATAAGCCACCTAGCGCATATAAACCTACTAATGATGCGCCACCAGTTGCAGGTGCTAATGCTATACCGGCTGCTGCGCCGAGGATGCCACCTAAAAAGCCAAGCTTTGCCATAATTCATTTTCCTTCACAAATCTATATGTACATATATAACTTTGTCTTCACGTTCCTCTTTGGGGATAAAGTGATCTACAAATTTAACTATCCAGGGCAGCTTTATTTTCTTCCGTAAAGCGTTGAGTTGAGTTTTGATAGTCAAGCTGTCTCTCCTCCATTGCTTTAAGTCCTTCTTTCAATTCATTGATTTCAGATTGTAGTTCACAAATCTCTTGTGCACGTAATCCAATGTTGATGGATTCCATTATCTGTTTAATTTCAGCAGAAGTAAAATCGCCCCGTGCGGCTTGTTGCATTACTTGCTGGTAGTGTTCAAGGGGTGATGATTTAGGATCTATATCTAGGACTATTTTATCTTCGCTGCCAAATATTAATTTAATTATGCGTGCGCTGTAATCTTTAATGTTGCCCTCGGAGTCTTCTGATTTCTCCATCAGCTTTACGAATCCAACTTCTTTGCCGACCTGGACTGCTTGTTTGAACTTAGGGTAGACCTGTTGCCAGTTCATAAACATAGCACGACTAATGCCAGTCTCAACGCAGAAGTGGGCTATGCCTTTACCTTCTTCAAATAAATCGATTATGAGAGCGCAATGTGTCTTGGGTTCATACTGGACACCCTCGACAATAGATTTATACAAGTCACTTCCTAAACTCATTTAGCTACCTCCCCCTCCACCCAACTATAACACAGGAACCTTGGAACGTCATTGCAATTGCAGAGGTTGTAAGTCATCAAAGATTCCAGAATCTCAAAACGGGGTATTTAATTCGGGGGAGGGGTCATCGC
>JACCDR011874671.1_pt1 | contig 21852 bp, 16 predicted proteins | sample 7446431 | NCBI WGS metagenome assembly JACCDR01 (sample SAMN15323443, study PRJNA562643) | freshwater metagenome | isolation source: river surface water | place: USA:Blue River Watershed | collected 2017-08-17 | reverse complement strand
GTAGTGGTCAGTTTTTAAGGAACTTTGAAATGAGCAAAACCCTCGTGATTGCCGAAAAACCTTCGGTCGCGCAAGACATCGTGCGCGCACTCACGCCTGTGGCGGGGAAGTTCGAAAAACACGACGACCACTTTGAGAGCGACACCTATGTGGTCTCCAGCGCCGTGGGCCATTTGGTCGAAATCCAAGCGCCCGAAGAGTTTGACGTCAAGCGTGGCAAATGGAGCTTTGCCAATTTGCCTGTGGTGCCACCCTACTTTGATTTGAAGCCGGTTGAAAAAACCAAGAGCCGCTTGAACGCCGTGGTCAAACTGGCCAAGCGCAAAGACGTGACCGCTCTCATCAACGCGTGTGACGCGGGCCGCGAAGGTGAATTGATCTTCCGTTTGATCGAACAATACGCAGGCGGCAAAAAGTCGCTGGACAAACCCGTCAAGCGCCTGTGGTTGCAGTCCATGACACCACAAGCCATTCGCGATGGTTTTGACAACCTGCGCACCCAACAGCAAATGCAAGGCTTGGCCGACGCCGCTCGCAGCCGCTCAGAAGCGGACTGGCTGGTGGGCATCAACGGCACACGCGCCTTGACCGCGTTCAACTCACGCGAAGGTGGTTTCTTCTTGACCACCGTGGGTCGTGTGCAAACACCCACGCTTTCAGTGGTGGTGGAGCGCGAAGAACAAATTCGCAAGTTCGTGAGCCGTGACTATTGGGAAATTCACGCATCCTTCCAAGTGGCGGCGGGTAGCTACCCCGCCAAGTGGTTCAACCCCGATCACAAAAAAGACCCAGACGACGGCGAGAAAAAACACGACCGCGTCTGGAGCGAGGCCGAAGCGTTGGCCATCGCGGACGCCGTGCGCAACCAACCAGCCACCGTCACTGAAGAGAGCAAACCCACCACCAAAGCCAGCCCCGGCTTGTTTGACCTCACCTCGCTGCAACGCGAGGCCAACGGTCGCTTTGGCTTCTCCGCCAAAACCACCTTGGCCCTCGCGCAAAGTTTGTACGAACGTCACAAGGCGCTGACCTACCCCCGTACCGACTCACGCCACCTGCCCGAAGACTATGTGGCCGTGGTGAAAGACACCTTCACCATGCTCGCCGATAGCGGCATGAAGCACCTCGAACAACACGCCACCGTCGCGCTGAACAACAACTACGTGCGCAAAATTCCGCGCGTGTTTGACGACAAAAAGGTCAGCGATCACTTTGCGATCATCCCCACCTTGCAAGCGCCCAGCGGTTTGTCTGATGCCGAGCAAAAGTTGTACGACTTGGTGGTGCGCCGTTTCATGGCGGTGTTCTTCCCCAGCGCCGAATACATGGTGACTACGCGCATCAGTACTGTCAAAGCGGGTGGCAAAGACCACGCGTTCCGTACCGAGGGCAAGGTGTTGGTCAACCCAGGTTGGATGGCCATTTACGGCAAAGAAGCTGAAGCGGACAAAGCCGAAGACGACGAAGACGGCAAAACCCTCGTGGCCTTGAAGGCAGGCGAGTCGGCCAAGAACGAATCGGTCGATGCCAAAGGCCTCAAAACCCGCCCACCCGCACGCTACAGCGAAGCCACCTTGCTGGGCGCCATGGAAGGCGCTGGCAAACTGGTGGAAGACGATGAGCTGCGCGAAGCCATGCAAGAAAAAGGCTTGGGCACACCCGCCACACGCGCGGCCATCATCGAAGGTTTGATCAACGAAAAATACATCATCCGCGATGGCCGCGAGATGATTCCCACCGCCAAGGCTTTCCAGCTGTTCACGCTGCTGCGCGGTTTGGGCGTGGAAGAGCTCTCGAAGCCTGAACTCACAGGCGGTTGGGAATACAAACTCTCGCAAATGGAACACGGCCAACTCAGCCGCGAAGCTTTCATGCGTGAGATTGCCGAGATGACGGAACACATCGTCAAAAAGGCCAAAGAGTTTGACCGCGACACCATCCCCGGTGACTACGCCACACTCAAAACACCTTGCCCCAAATGCGGTGGCGTGGTGAAAGAAAACTACCGCCGCTACGCGTGCGTGGGCAAAGACGGCAATGCTTCCGACTCAGGTGAAGGCGGCGCAGGCTGCGGTTTTTCGATCAGCAAAATTCCAGGTGGCCGCACGTTTGACGTGGCCGAAGTGGAAGAGTTTTTAACGAACAAAAAAATCGGCCCGCTCGACGGCTTCCGCTCCAAAGCCGGCTGGCCCTTCACCGCTGAAATTGCGCTCAAGTACAGCGAAGAAGAACAAAACTGGAAACTCGAATTCGACTTTGGTGACGACAACGCCGAGTCCGGCGAGATTGTGGAATTTGGTGACGCGCCAAGCTTGGGCAACTGTCCCAAGTGCGGCAGCCCTGTGCACGAGCACGGCAGCAACTACGTGTGTAGCAAAGCCGTGCCCACCAACGCACAACCCACACCCAGCTGCGATTTCAAGAGCGGCAAGATCATCTTGCAGCAACCCGTAGAGCGCGAGCAAATGGTTAAGCTCTTGTCCGAAGGCAAAACCGATTTGCTCGACAAGTTTGTGTCCATGCGCACACGCCGCGCCTTCAAAGCGTTCTTGCAATGGGACGCCGAGGCAGGCAAGGTGAACTTTGCGTTCGAGCCCCGCACCAGCAAGTACCCAGCGAAAGGCGGTAAAACGCCCACGACCAATGCGCTGATCAAAGCGGCGGGTAAAAAAGTGCCGGCTAAAACGACCAAGGCCAGTAAAACAAGCAAGACGGCCAAAGCCGAAAAAGTGGCCAAGCCCAAAGCCCCCCGCAAAGTCACCGCAGGCTTTTTGCCCAGCGCAGAGTTGGCCAACGTGATTGGCGCAGAAGCCGTGGCCCGCACCGAAGTGATCAAGAAAATTTGGGACTACATCAAGGCCAACGGCTTGCAAGACGCCACCAACAAACGCGCCATCAACGCCGATGCCAAACTCAAACCTGTGTTTGGCAAAGACCAAGTGACCATGTTTGAGCTCGCGGGCATTGCAGGCAAACACCTGCGTCCCATTGGCGAATAACTTAAAGTGACCGCATGACCGTGAATGTCAAACCCATGATTGCTACGCCGCAAAGCATGCACTTTGCAGACGCACTGACGCTGCAAAGCGGCGCCAGCGTGCGCGACTACACCCTCGCGTACGAGACCTATGGCACGCTGAATGCCAACAAGTCCAACGCCGTGTTGGTCTGCCACGCCTTGAACGCCTCGCACCATGTGGCGGGCGTGTACGAAGGCCAAGACAAAAGCGAAGGCTGGTGGGACAACATGATTGGCCCAGGCAAGCCAGTGGACACCAACCAATTTTTTGTGATTGGCGTGAACAACCTCGGCTCTTGCTTTGGCTCCACCGGCCCCATGCACACGAACCCAGACACGGGCAAGGTGTATGGCGCGGACTTTCCCGTCGTCACTGTGGAGGACTGGGTGAATGCACAAGCTTTGTTGCTGGACCGTTTGGGCATCAGCCAACTCGCCGCCGTGTTGGGCGGAAGCTTGGGGGGCATGCAAGCGCTGAGCTGGACGCTGCAATACCCCGAGCGTGTGCGTCATGCCGTGGTGGTGGCCAGTGCACCCAACCTGACCGCAGAAAACATTGCCTTCAACGAAGTGGCGCGTCGTGCCATCGTGACCGACCCTGACTTTCATGGCGGCCACTTTTACGAACACGGTGTGGTGCCGCAGCGCGGTCTGCGCATCGCCCGCATGGTGGGGCACATCACCTACCTCAGCGACGATGTGATGAACGAAAAATTTGGCCGCGAGTTGCGTGAGGCTGTGGCCCACAACGCCACGGGCTACAAATACTCCACCCAAGACGTGGAGTTTCAAATCGAAAGCTACCTGCGCTATCAAGGCGACAAGTTCAGCGAGTACTTTGACGCCAACACGTATTTGCTGATCACGCGCGCGCTCGATTACTTTGACCCTGCTCGCACTTACGGTGGCGATTTATCCGCCGCGTTTGCCCGCACAGCCGCTAAATTTTTGTTGGTGAGCTTCACCACCGATTGGCGCTTCTCGCCTGCGCGCAGCCGCGAAATGGTGCAAGCCTTGCTCGACAACCAGCGCGATGTGAGCTATGCCGAAATCGATGCACCCCATGGCCACGATGCCTTCTTGCTCGACGACGCACGCTATATGAATGTGGTGCGTTCGTACTTTGCACGCATCGGCAACGAGTTGGCCAACAGCCACGCACACGCAGGAGGTGCCGCATGACGAATGACACCTTGAAAGCCATTGCCAAGTTGGTACCCAACGGCAGCCGCGTGCTCGACCTCGGTTGCGGTGACGGGGCGCTGCTGGCCTATCTGCAACAACACAAAGACTGCACCGGCTACGGCGTGGAGCTAGACGACACCAATGTGCATGCTTGCGTGCAGCGCGGCGTGAATGTGTTGCAGCTCAACCTCGATTTGGGCCTAAGCGTGTTTGCCGACCAGTCGTTTGATGTGGTTCTGCAAATCGACACCTTGCAACACTTGCGCAACGCCGAAACCATGCTGCGTGAAACCGCGCGCGTGGGCCGCACCGGCATCGTGGCCTTCCCTAACTTTGCTCACTGGCCCAACCGCCTGAGCATCTTGCAGGGCCGCATGCCTGTGACCAAACGCTTGCCCTACCAGTGGTACGACACGCCCAACATCCGTGTGGGGACGTTCAAAGACTTTGAGGTGTTAGCCGAGAAAAATGGTCTGGACATCACCGATGCCTTTGGCTTGCAAGATGGGCAACGTGTCGATGTGTGGCCCAACCTCATGGCGGGCACGGCTGTCTTCAAGTTTGAATCGTGAACCAACGGGCCATCAACGGCCCGTTTCTACATGCCCGTCAACTGAGTCTTGAGCGGGGGTTTTCTGGCTCAATAAAAAAATGGTCGCCAAGATACAGGCCGAGCCCAACCAATCCAATACGCCGAACGGCACATCCAGCCAAAGCACAGCCACCACAGCGGCGGACAAGGGTTCTGCGCACGCCAATAAGCTGGTAGTTTCTGGTCCAATTTTTTGCACGGCGGCCAAGTAGCCATAAAACGCAAACAAGGTCCCGAACAGCACAATGAAAGCAACCGCCAAGTAGGTGGCGACATCCCACACGCCCGGCACGTCCCACGGCTGACTCACGCCACAAAAACCCAATCCACCAATCAGCATGCCCCAGCCAACCAAGACCGTGGCTTCGTTTTCTTTGAGCAAGCGCTCAGGCTGGATGCTATAAAAAGCCAACGCCACCGCAGACGCCAAACCCCAAAACAAAGCAGCCGGTGAAATTTGCAGCGTTGTCAAATCGCCATGCGTGACCAACAGCACCGTGCCTAAAGAAGCCAACAACACGGCCAACGCTTCGGCACGCGTTGGCCGGCGTCGACGCACGCACACAAAGTACACGGCAATCAAAACTGGACCGACATACTGCAACACCGTGCCGGTGGCCGCGTTGGAATATTGAATGGCAGCGAAATAGGTGTACTGAATGGCGAGCATGCCCAGCAAACCAAAAATCAACAAGCTCACCGCCGAACGTCGGGTTTGCCAAATGCGTGCAATCGCTCGCCCACGCCAATGCGCATAGGCCAACAACAAGCTACCTGCTAACAGCAAACGCACCGTCACCAACCAGCCAATCGTCACGCCTTTATTTTGAAACACATATTGCGCGCATGCCCCCGACACACCCCACAGCACCGCAGAGGTCAAGGCCAAAACGAAACCTTGCTGCGTGTCTGACAAACGCAAAGTCATGCCAGTGTGAGCAAGGCCAAAGCGCCTAAGGCCGCTGTTTCAGCGCGCAACACACGAGCACCCAAGCTAATCGCCTCAAAGCCTTTTGCACGGGCGGCAGCGTCTTCTGCATCGGTGAGGCCACCTTCGGGGCCATTGAGCAACACCCAAGTCTTGACACTTACCGTTGCGCCATTTTTCGCCTGTCGTAGCGCGGTCAAGGGTTGTGTGCTCGCATGCAGCGACAACACACCATACACATCCTCGACTTGCAACGCTTGTCGCGCCAGCCAAGCGTCTAAGCGCTCAGGCAAGTCGATGACGGGGACACGGTTGCGACCGCATTGCTCGCTCGCGCTAGCAGCCACAGCTTGCCAATGGGCTTGTTTTTTCTCGGCGCGTTCACCCGTCAGTCGCACCACGCTACGCTCAGTCATCAAAGGCGTGATGCGATGCACGCCCAGCTCGGTGGCTTTTTCCACCAGCCAATCCATGCGTTCGTTGGCGGGCATGCCTACGACGAGGTGAACCTGAACGGCAGCTTCGCACTCCAACGCTCGGTGCTCACCCACGACCACACGAACATCGCTGCGACCCATGTGCTGCACTTCGGCGCTGAACTCGCCGCCTTCGCCGTTGAACAAGGTCAAGGTGTGGCCTGGCTGCATGCGCAACACCTGCACATGGCGGGCAGCGGTCGGCGGCAAGTCCAACACTTGACCAGCAGCCAAGGGCACGGGGCAATAAAAACGTGCCACCTGCGTCAGGCTCCGCTCTTAGGACCAAGGCGCGGGGGCGCAAAGCTCATGCCAGGATCGATACCCTCCACCTGGTCGATGAAACGCAGCAAAGGGGTGAGCTCTATGTAACGGCTGGCCGTGGAGCGGATGTATTTGATGAAACGCGGCGCATCGGCCAAGTACTTGGGCTTGCCGTCGCGCAAGGTGAGACGCGCAAAAATGCCAGCCACTTTGAGGTGACGCTGTAGGCCCATCCATTCCACGGCGCGGTAGAACGCACCAAAGTCGCTGTGCCAGTCTTCAAAGTCCATCAGACCGAGTTTGCGGGCGCGTTCCCAATAACGGATGGTCACGTCGAGCACCATGTCTTCTTCCCATGTCAAAAACGCATCACGCATGAGGCTGGCAATGTCGTAAGTGATAGGGCCGTAGACGGCGTCTTGAAAGTCGAGCACGCCCAAACGTTGTTCGGCGGGGTCATGCGGCATCATCAAATTGCGCGGCATGAAATCGCGGTGCACGTACACACTGGGCGCGGCCAAGTTGCGTTGCACGATGGCTTGGAAGGTCTTGTCCAGCATCTCGCGTTGGGTACCGTCAATTTGCAGCTGGCGGTGCTGGGTGAGGTACCAATCCGGGAACAGCGACAACTCACGGTGAAGCAAGGCATCGTCATATGCAGGCAACACACCGGGGCGACTGCTTTGTTGCAGCGCCAACAAGGCGTCTAAGGCGCGCATGTAGAGGCCGTGGTTGGCCTGTGGGTCGTCGCGGTTGATGACATCCATCATGGTTTGCGAGCCAATGTCATCCAGCAACATGAAGCCCTGTGGCTCGTCCCAAGCCAAGATGCGCGGGGCATACAAACCGGCATCCAGCATCAAGCGGGCGATGCGCACAAACGGTTCGCAATTTTCTTTATCGGGTGGCGCATCCATGACGATGCACGAGCCATGGGCTGTGTCGACACGGAAATAGCGCCGAAAGCTCGCGTCTGCAGAGGCAGCACGCACGGTAGCCGGCAACAGGCCATGGGCGCTGGCTTGCACGTCTAGCCACTGGTGAAAAGCCACTTGACGCTCCGGTTGCGCCCATTCGATAGGGGCATATTGTTGCGCGTGGGGGGATGTGCCAAAAGGCTGGGAAATAGAGGATGTGCTCATGGATAATCTAAATTCTACAAACGGCCATTGGCCGCTCATTTGAAAGAGCTTGCGTTTTCATGCTGCTGCCTAATTTTCGCCGCCAATCTTGTGCCTTGCCTTGGCTGCTGCTTGGCGCGCTTGGTTCCAGCACAACCATCAGCGCACAAACAGTTGATGCCCCTAGCTTGATTTTGCGCCCCAGTAGTCTGCTTCAAGAAAGCATTCCCAAAAATCTGCGCGGCGACGCACCGTCATTCATCCAGAGTGACACCTTGAATGAGCGATCAAACATTCAAACCGATTTGAGCGGGCAAGTCGTGATTCGACGCGGCAGCTTGTTGCTCAAGGCCGACAAGGTGGAGTATGACCAAGCGGAAGATCTCGCAAAAGCGCGCGGCAATGTCAGCATCAATCAATCGGGCAATCTCTATGAAGGCCCCGCCCTTGATTTGTACATTGATGCGTATGAAGGCTTTTTCACGCAACCCAAGTACCAATTTCTGAAAAACAAGGCTTACGGCCAAGCGGAGCGCATTGATTTCATCGACAGTTCGAACACCGTGCTGCACAAAGCCGACTACACCACCTGCCAGAGAAAGCCTGGCCCGAGTTGGGTGCCCGATTGGTTTTTCACGGGGGAAAAAATCTCGATTGACGCGGACCGTAACAGTGGTCTGATTGAAGGGGGCAAAGTCACCTTCAAGGGGGTGACGGTTCCTGTTCCAGAGGTCGAAGTGCCCATTTCCGATGAACGTAAATCCGGCTTTTTGCCCCCTAATATTGGCGCAGACAGCATTGGTGGTTTGGAATACACACAGCCTTACTACTGGAACTTGGCCCCCAATCGCGACATGACGCTGACGCCCACCTATTGGAGCAAACGAGGCCTCAATTTGGGCACGGAGTTTCGGTATTTAGAGAGCGCAGCACCCGTCCCTACGCTGGGACAAATTCGTTTGAACTACATGGAGCGCGACCAAGAGCGCGACAACCAACGACGCTGGAGCACCTCCATTCAGCACTCAGGGTTGATGAACCCTTATTTTGCGGGTGGCGCATTTGGCTTGAAGCTCGACATCAATCGCGCAAGCGATGACAACTATTGGAAAGATTTCTCCCTGGCCAACGGTGCGGGCGTTCAACGGTTGTTATCCAGTGACATCGGTTTGAACTGGACCAATGGTTACGTCACGACAGGCATTCGTGCACACAAGTGGCAAACCCTACAAGACTTGGCCAATCCAGCCAACCGCATCACACCCCCATTTGACCGACTGCCTCAACTCACAGCGCGCTTGCAGCGCTTCAATGTGGCGGGCGGGTTCGACTTCAGCATAGACGGTGACTTCACGCGTTTTTCATCTGCGCGGGAAATTGATTGCACCACCGCCAAATCCAGTGGCAAATATGACAACTGCGCCCCCAACGCAGACCGTACGGTTGCCATTACCCAACTCAGCCGCCCATTCACCTCACCGTTTGGGTACCTCACACCCAAAGTTCAGCTCCACAGCCGCTCCTATCAGTTTGATGGCGGCTTGCCCCACGTGGGCTTTTACGGCGATGAACAAGGGCGTGGCACGGCCAGCGTGACGGTACCGACATTCAGCTTAGACACCGGCATGGCGTTTGAACGTGCCTACCGCTTGTTTGACCGTTCATGGACGCAAACCCTTGAGCCTCGTCTTTTTTATGTCCGTACGCCCTACCGAAATCAAAGCTTCTTGCCTAATTACGACTCCGGCTTGAACGCGTTCAACTTTGCCAGCGTGTTCACTGAAAACGCGTTTGGCGGACACGATCGGATCTCCGACAGCAACCTGCTGACCCTCGGCGTCACGTCTCGCTTCATTGACCCCGAAACCGGCGCTGAAGGTGCGCGTTTTGGCATCGCCCAAAGACTTCGATTTGATGACCAGCGTGTGACGCTCCCCAATGAGCCCGTGGCGCAATCAGGCCTGAGTGACCTGTTGTTGGGGGCTTCCGTCAACGTCACACGGTCTTGGGCGGTGGACTCCACCATCCAATTCAACCCAGACACTGGCAATACCCTCCGTCGTGTGATTGGTGGGCGGTATCAGCCTGGTCCATACCGCGTGTTGAGTGCTGCACTGCGAACCGAAAACTCTGAAGCAGGATTGCCCGTCTCTCGACAAATCGACATGGGCTGGCAATGGCCTTTGCACGATCTTTGGGGCGCCAACGACAACCCCTCTGATGTGGGCCGTGGTCTGGGCGAAGGACGTTGGTACAGCGTAGGCCGCATCAACTACAACTTGTTAGACGAGAGGATCATGGAGTCCATTCTGGGCTTTGAATACGACGCAGGCTGCTGGGTCAGCCGTGTTGTGACCGAACGAATTCAAGTCGCTGATGGCGTGGCACGCCAACGAATTTTGTTCCAGCTTGAGCTTATTGGCATGTCTCGCATTGGCACCAACGCACTAGGCACGTTACGCACCAATGTCTCGCGTTATCAGTCGCTGAACCCTCCTATGATGTCTCCAAGCCGTTTCGGCAATTACGATTGAACTTGATCATGCTTTTGAAATCATCTTTGTTAAGCCGCGCTTTTTTATGCGTGACTGTGTTGGCCACGAGTGTGATGGCCTCCGCACAAAATTCCACATCCACCATCAGTCGTGACTACATCGTTGCTGTTGTGGACTCGACACCCATCACCAACCATGACGTGAATGCCCGCGTGCCCACGCTGCGTGACCAACTGAAACAACAAGGTCGGCCCATTCCGCCAGATGCGGCTTTGCTCCAAATTGCACTTGAACGATTGATCGTCGAAAAAGCCTTGCTGCAACACGCCAAAGAGGCCGGTGTCTCTGTCGAGGACGAGGCCCTCGATCAAGCGGAACAACGGATGGCCGCTCAAAATCAGATTTCCGTCACAGCGCTTCACAAAAAACTAAAGTCGGAAGGAACGAGTGTTGAGCGTTTTCGACAAAATTTACGTGATCAACTCGTTCTTCAGCGTCTAACCGACCGAAACATTCCCAGCCGAATCAAAATCAGCGATGTTGAGATTGATCAAGTCGTACGCCTTCGCCAACTTGCAACAGAAGACACAAACCCCACCATTGAGTTGGGTCACATGTTGATTGCTGTCCCAGAAAAAGCCAATGAATCTGCAGTGGCAGCGCTCGAGGCCAAAGCACAAAACGTACTGGCCAGCATCAAGCGTGGCGATGATTTCGCGCACTTGGCCAAAGAACATTCTGACGGTGCAGAACGAGAAAAGGGGGGCTTGATGGGGCTCAGGCCAGCCAACCGTTACCCCACTCTTTTCACTGAAGCCACAAAGAACCTCACCGTAGGTGACGCCGTACTGGTGAAATCTGGCGCAGGTTTCCACGTGCTCAAACTGGTGACCAAGCGCGCCAGTGGCGTTGTGACCATCACACAAACACACCCTCGACACATTTTGTTACGTCCAGGTGGACAGTTGAGTCAAACCGCTGCGCGCGCGCAACTGGCCGAATACAAGCGCCAAATCGAAGCGGGCAAAGCTGACTTTGCCAAACTTGCCCGTGAGCATTCACAAGACGGCAGTGCTGCAGATGGCGGCGATTTAGGCTGGGTATCACCCGGCGTATTCGTGCCTGAATTTGAGGAAGTGATGAACAAGCTGCAAGCTGGACAAATTGCGGATCCTATGGTGTCTCGCTTTGGCGTTCATTTGGTTCAAGTCCTTGAGCGCCGAGAAGCTCCCATCAGCGAACGTGAGCTACGCGACGTTGCGCGCAACAATCTGCGAGAAAAGAAGTTTGATGAAACCTATCAACTTTGGACACAAGAGGTGCGTGGCCGTGCTTATGTCGAATACCGCGATGCGCCGCAATAAACAAGGCCCACGTTGAAACATATTGCTCGCAAGCGCTTCGGACAGCACTTCTTAACCGATAGCGCCATCATCGACGGTATCGTCAGCGCAATTGACCCTCAGCCTGGCGACCCAATGGTCGAAATTGGCCCAGGTCTGGCTGCGCTCACACAGCCTTTGGTCGAACGGTTGGGGCGATTGCATGTCATTGAGTTAGATCGGGATTTGGCGATACGCCTGCGTGAACATCCACACCTGAATGTGATTGAGTCCGATGTGCTGCGCGTGGACTTCAGCCAACTGGCAAGCACACTGAACACGACGAAACTCCGTGTGGTGGGTAATTTGCCTTACAACATTTCATCGCCGATTTTGTTTCACTTGCTCACCCATGTGGACGTGGTTCAAGACCAACACTTCATGTTGCAAAAAGAAGTGATTGACCGCATGGTGGCCACGCCTGCCAGTGGCGATTACGGCCGACTGAGCGTGATGCTGCAATGGCGCTACGACATGGAAAATGTGTTGTTTGTGCCACCCGAATCGTTTGACCCACCACCTCGTGTGGACAGTGCCGTCGTGCGCATGGTGCCACTGGCTGAACCCCCGACTATCAACGTCACGTTGATGGAGGAAATGGTCAAGGTGGCCTTTAGCCAACGCCGCAAATTACTGCGGCACACTTTGGGGCGCTGGCTCGAGGCACGTCAATTTACAGGGGCTTTCGATGTGCAGCGCCGCGCCGAAGAAGTGCCTGTCGCTGAATACGTGGCGCTGGTTCAGAGTCTCTAGCAGGGAGCAGCCATAAACCCATAAAAAAACCCGTCAGCAGTTGCCTGCGACGGGTTTTTAGTTTGTGTCAGCAACCAATTAAGCGGCTGTCTGCCAGTAGCCTGCGTTGAACGGGCTGCTCATGCGCAAAGCCATGGGTGACACATCGACCAATTTGTCGGTTGGCATTTTTTCGCCCTCTTCCAGCAATTCAATGCCTTCCGCAGGTACGCCCGCCTTTTCAGCCGAGGGCACACGCGCCACAGAGAAAGAGTAGAAGCAACGGAACGCCACTTTGCGGTCAGACCAGTAATCGGCCGCTTCGCGGAAGATGTCCAGCAATTGCTCACGGGCTTCTTTGTCAAACTTGGCATGAGCGGGGATGTGCTCCAACACCAAGATAAAGCCGGGTTGTGGACCTGATTTATGCAAAGGGTCTGTCATGCCATCGTACAAAGAATCAAAGTTCTTGCTGGATGTGGCAGACAAATTGAACTCCTTGGCAATGATGTCCAAGATGTCTTGTTTGCTTTGAGCCTGTGCCAAATTGACATACAAAAAATGATGGCCGAGCCCTTGGGCCGCTTCTTGTAAATCTGACACGCGGAATGCGCGAATGGACTGAACGATATTGGTTTTGATGGTACGCAGTGGCATAGGAAGAGGTATTTGTTTCTAGTTCGGGTTAACCCGAAAATTGGAAGCGCAAGTGTCTTCGAATTGAAACAAAAAAGCAAGAGCCCCGACCATTTCTGGGGGGCTCTTGTGGGCTTATTTAAACAAAATTAACTAATTTTGTGGTCGAAAGCCTGTTAACGGACCGCACTGGCATCGGCCACGGTCAACGCCGTCATGTTGACGATGCGGCGCACAGTGGTGCTGGCCGTCAAAATATGCACAGGTTTGGCCGCACCCAAGAGCACTGGGCCAATCGCAATATTGCCACCAGCTGCCGTTTTGAGCAGGTTATAGGCAATGTTGGCCGCATCCAAGTTAGGCAGAACCAACAGGTTAGCGTCACCGATCAGCGTCGTGTCGGGCATTTGCGCGACGCGCGCAGCACCGTCTAGAGCGCTGTCACCGTGCATTTCGCCATCGATTTCGAGCCAAGGTGCTTTTAGCTTGACCAACGCCAAGGTTTCGCGCATCTTGATCGCGGAAGGTTGATCGCTGCTGCCAAAGTTGGAGTGCGACAACAGCGCCGCCTTGGGCTGAATACCAAAACGACGCATTTCTTCGGCGGCCATCACCGTGATCTCGGCCAACTGCTCAGACGTGGGGTCGTAGTTGATGTGCGTGTCAACCAAGAACACTTGGCGGTCAGGCAAGATGAGGCCATTCATGGCGGCATAGGTGCTCACACCTTTGCGGTTGCCAATCACTTGGTTGACGTAGTTCAAGTGCGTCAACGGGGTGCTCCATGTGCCACAAATCAAGCCGTCGACTTCGCCTTTGTGCAGCATCATCGTGCCAATGAGGGACAGGCGGCGACGCATGTCAATCTTGGCCAATTGCTCGGTCACGCCTTTGCGAGCGGTCATCTTGTAATAGGTTTGCCAGAAGTCGCGGTAGCGGTGGTCTTGCTCAACGTTCACCACCTCGTAATCCACACCCTCTTTCAAGCGCAAACCAAATTTCTCGATGCGCTGAGCGATCACGGCAGGGCGACCAATCAAAGTGGGCTTGGCCAAACGCTCGTCCACCACGATTTGCACCGCACGCAACACGCGTTCTTCTTCACCCTCGGCGTAGCACACGCGTTTCTTCGTCGCACGCTTGGCGGCAGCGTAAATAGGTTTCATGATGGAGCCAGAGGCATACACAAAGCCTTGCAGCTTCTCAATGTAGGCTTCCATGTCTTGAATCGGGCGTGTGGCCACGCCACTGTCTGCCGCCGCTTGTGCCACAGCGGGCGCAATCTTCATCATCAAACGAGGATCGAACGGTTTGGGAATCAGGTACTCAGGGCCAAACGCCAAACTTTCACCCGCGTAAGCCGCAGCCACCACTTCGCTTTGCTCAGCTTGCGCCAATTCAGCAATGGCGTAGACCGCTGCAATTTCCATCTCGTCGGTGATGGTGGAAGCACCCGCATCCAACGCGCCACGGAAGATGTAGGGGAAGCACAGCACGTTGTTCACTTGGTTGTGATAGTCGCTGCGACCGGTGGCGATGATCGCGTCATCGCGCACGGCCTTGACATCTTCAGGGGTGATTTCTGGGTTGGGATTGGCCAGCGCCATGATGATGGGCTTAGCCGCCATGCGCTTGACCATGTCTTGCTTGAGCACACCACCGGCTGACAGACCCAAGAACACGTCAGCGCCGTCGATGATTTCCGACAGCGTGCGTGCATCCGTTTTTTGGGCGAATTGAATTTTGTCTTCGTCCATCAGCTCGGTGCGACCTTCATAGACCACGCCCGCCAAGTCCGTGACAAAAATGTTTTGGCGAGGCATGCCCATCTTGAGCAACAGGTTCAAGCAAGCCAACGCGGCCGCGCCCGCGCCCGAGGTGACGAGCTTGACCGTCTTGAGGTCTTTGCCCGCGACTTTAAGGCCGTTCAAAATCGCAGCGCCCACGGTGATGGCCGTGCCATGCTGGTCGTCGTGGAAGACTGGGATTTTCATGCGCTCACGCAACTTGCGCTCGACATAGAAGCAGTCAGGCGCCTTGATGTCTTCGAGGTTGATGCCGCCAAACGTGGGCTCCAACGCCGCAATGATGTCCACCAACTTGTCGAGGTTCTTCTCGTCAATTTCTAGGTCGAACACATCAATGCCCGCAAACTTCTTGAACAAAACGCCTTTGCCTTCCATCACCGGCTTGGAAGCGAGTGGGCCGATGTCACCCAAGCCCAACACGGCCGTTCCGTTGGAAATCACCGCCACCAAGTTGCCTTTGCTGGTGTACTTGTAGGCGCTGTTGGGATCCTTGACGATTTCTTCGCAGGGTGCAGCCACACCGGGCGAGTACGCCAGCGCCAAGTCGTGTTGGTTGATCAGCTGCTTGGTCGCGTGGATCGCCACCTTGCCTGGGGTCGGGAACTCGTGGTATTCGAGCGCAGCGCGGCGCAATTCGGCGCGCGCCTCAGCGCTGTTGTGTGATTGGTTGGAACCCATAGAAATCTCCTTGTTATGCAAAAGGCGGCTGTGCTTTGCAAAAGCACACCGCCTCGGCTTGTGAATTCATTTTAGGCCTGTGTCTAAGGCACTTTGTGCGTGGATGTGCTTATGCAAGTGGCAATGGTTTTTACTTATTTGCAAAAGCGAAACGCCCCAAGACAAATATCACGCACGCATCAACGCTTCAATTTCGTCGGCGATGACGGGCACCCCACGCGTGATCAACTCACACCTACCCGCCGTGACGATCGCATCGTCCTCAATGCGAATGCCCAAATTCCAAAACGCCTCCGGCACGCCTTCTGTGGGGCGCACATACAAGCCGGGCTCGATGGTCAGCACCATGCCTGGCTGCAAGATGCGGCTGGGACGATTGACGATGGTCTCGCCCGAGAGCGGGTCTTTGCGTTCGCTCACCTGACCCAACTCGGTCGGCTCAACATAACTGCCGCAGTCGTGCACATCCATGCCCAACCAGTGGCCGGTGCGGTGCATGTAGAACTGAAAGTAGGTACGTTTCTCAATCACATCTTGCGCGTCGCCGTGCTTGTCTTTGTTGAGCAATCCAAGGTCCAACAAACCCTGTGCGAGCACCTTGACGGTGGCGTCGTGCGGATCGTTGAAACGTGCACCCGCCTTGGTGGCCGCCACCGCTGCGTCTTGACTGGCGAGCACCAAGTTGTACAAATCGCGTTGTGGGCCCGTGAACTTGCCATTGGCGGGAAAGGTGCGGGTGATGTCGGAGGCGTAGCCATCTAACTCACAACCCGCATCAATCAATACCAAGTCGCCATCGCGCACGGGCGCCACATCGGCACGGTAGTGCAACACACAAGCGTTGGCACCTGCCGCCACGATGGAGGTGTACGCAGGGAACTGTGAACCGTGCATGCGGAATTCGTGCAGCAGCTCGGCATCTAAGTGATATTCACGCACCTCTTGTCCTGCACGCAGCATGCGAGCGCTGGTTTGCATGGCGCGGATGTGCGCTTGCGCGCTGATCTGCGCAGCACGTCGCATCACGTCTTGTTCGTGCGCGTCTTTGATGAGGCGCATTTCATCCAACGGTCCACACACATCGCGTTGCTGCGCGGGGCACAACGCGCCAAAACGCACCCGCGCGCGCACGGCGTTGAGCCAACCATCGACGCGCGTTTCCAACCCTTTGTGTGTGGCAAATGGGTACCAAACCGTGTGTTGGTTTTCCAGCAACTTGGGCAATAGCCTGTCCAGCTCCGCGACCGAGTGCGCCGCGCTCACGCCCAACGCATCGACGGCAGCGCTAGGCCCCAAGCGATAGCCATCCCAAATTTCACGTTCCAAATCTTTGGGTTGGCAAAACAAGGTGCTGTGACCCGAGGCATCCAACACCAGCCACGCATTGGGTTCGGTGAAACCCGTCAGGTAATAAAAGTAGCTGTCGTGGCGATACGCAAAGTCGCTATCGCGGTTACGCGGTTGTTCGGGCGCGGTAGGAATGATGGCCACGCCACCTTCGCCTTTTGTGCTGCAAAGCTGAGCGGCCAACCGGGCGCGACGCGCGGCGTAAATTGGGGCGTTGGAAATCATGGGCGGATTTTAGAAGCGACTATATTTGGCCTCACATCAGTCTGCGCAGGCTTTGGCCCTGTGCACAACACAGGAGACAACATGGGTTTGAAAATTTACGGCATCGGCGCCTCACGCGCCACGCGTCCGCTGTGGGCGGCGTTGGAGTTGGGCGTCCCGTTTGAACACATCGCCACCCCCTACGCTGGGGGCGCGACACGCACACCGGAGTTTTTGGCCATCAATCCGAACGGCCACATTCCTGCGGTGGTGGATGAACGTCCTGAAGGTCCCGTGACCGTTTGGGAAAGCATGGCTTGCACGCTCTACATCGTCAGCCAATACGGCGCAGGTGATGAAGGCATTGCCCCGGCCAATGCACTGGAAGAAGCAGAGGCCTTGCGCTGGAGTTTTTGGACCGTGACTGAGATCGAGAAAGATGCGCTCACCGTGCTCATGCACCGCATGGCCATGCCCGAAGACCGCCGCAAACCCGAACTGGCCGAAGCGGCTGAAAAGTCACTGCTTGTGCCCTTGGCTGTTCTCGAACAACACCTCCAACACCAACAAGCACAGGGCAAGGCCTACCTCGCAGCTGATCGCTTCACCGTGGCCGACTTGTGTGTGGCCAGCGTCGTGAGTTGGGTGCGTCCCGCCCCTGATGTGTTGGCGCAATTCCCGGCCATCGATGCGTGGCTCACCGCTTGCGTCAATCGCCCTGCGCATAAACAAGCGCGAGGCATGAAGTAAGCGTTAAATTTGGTTGAGCTGCGCCAACCGTTCGGGAGTGCCCACATCGGTCCACGCACCGGTGTAAAGCGAGGCACTCACGGCGCCTTGGTCCATCGCAGCCCGCAGCATAGCGGCGAGTGGAGCTTTGATGCCCGCTGGGTTGCCCAGCGGAATATCGCACCACGCGGCTTCAAAAAATGCACGTTTGTACAAGGCGATGGTGCTGAAGGTATAGAGCGCTTGCGTGGTTGTCGACTTGGGCAAATTCAGCGCCAAGCCTTCTGCCGACAAACCAAAATCACCACCCACGTTGTGCGCGGGGTTAGGTACCAGCCACAGATGTGCCAGCTGCGGGCTGGCATCGAAACGCGCCAAGGCTTCGGGCAAAAACTCAAAATTCGGTGCAAACACATCGCCGGCAGCCACCCAAAATGTGTCCGCCAACCAAGGCATTGCACGTGCAATGCCGCCTGCTGTTTCTAAAGCACCGCCAAAGTCCACGCCTTCTTGCGAGTAGTGCAGGTGCATGGGGGCTTGGCCCGACACGGCCAACGCAGAGCCAAAATGCTGCGGAATTTGCTCCCCCAGCCAGGCTGTATTGATCGCCAAGTGGCCCACGCCGCCGCGTTGCATGCCCTCCATTGCCCATTGCATCAAGGGTTTGCCGCGCACGGGCAGCAAGGGTTTGGGCGTGGTGTCGGTCAGCGGGCGCATGCGCTCGCCACGTCCCGCCGCCAAAAGCAGGCCGGTGCAAGGCTGAGGAAGGGGTACAGAAACAGGGGTTTTCGTCATCGACAGGCAGTGTAGCCAGCCGTCAGGCTTGTGTACCGCGGGCCGCTAAAATCGTGGTTTTCCCTCACCCCCCATCGGAGCCGCCTGACATGGCAAACACCCAACAAATGGCCAGCGCAATTCGCGCCTTGGCAATGGACGCTGTACAACAAGCCAACTCAGGACACCCTGGCGCCCCCATGGGCATGGCCGACATGGCCGTGGCTTTGTGGGGCCAACACTTGCATCACAACCCCACCAACCCACATTGGTTGAACCGCGACCGTTTTGTGCTCTCCAATGGTCATGGCTCGATGTTGATTTACGCCTTGTTGCACCTCACGGGCTATGACTTGCCCATGAGCGAGTTGAAAAACTTCCGCGTGCTGCACAGCAAAACCGCAGGCCACCCCGAAGTGGGCGTGACCCCAGGCGTCGAAACCACCACCGGTCCTTTGGGCCAAGGCATCACCAATGCCGTGGGCATGGCATTGGCCGAAAAACTGTTGGCTTCTGAATTCAACCGCGATGGACACAACGTGGTGAACCACAACACGTACGTCTTCTTGGGCGACGGTTGCTTGATGGAGGGCATCAGCCACGAGGCATGCTCGCTCGCCGGTGCTTGGAAACTGAACAAGCTCATCGCCTTGTACGACGACAACGGCATCTCCATCGACGGCCAAGTGGCGCCCTGGTTTGCCGACAACACACCTGAGCGCTTCAAGTCGTACGGCTGGAACGTGATTGGCCCCATCAACGGCCATGATGCGGCCGTGGTGAGCCAAGCCATTGCATCCGCTAAACTGAGCACCGACAAGCCCACACTGATCGTCTGCAAAACCAGCATCGGCAAAGGCAGCCCCAACCGCGCTGACACGGCCAAGGCCCACGGCGAGCCGCTGGGTGCTGAAGAAATTGCACTCACGCGCGCCGCCATCGGCTGGAACCACGCACCGTTTGAAGTGCCTGCCGAGGTGTACGCAGACTGGGACGCCAAAGCCAAGGGTCAAGCCCAAGAGGCCGAATGGAACCAAACGTTTGCGGCGTACAAGGCTGCTCATCCCGCGCTGGCCGCCGAGCTGCAACGCCGCATGGCGGGCGAGTTGCCCAAAAACTTTGACCAAGTCGTGTTCGACACCGTGGTGGCCGTACACACCAAAGCCGAAACCGTGGCCAGCCGCAAGGCCAGCCAATTGGCACTGGAAGCCTTCACCGCCGCTTTGCCTGAACTCTTGGGCGGCAGCGCTGATTTGACAGGTTCCAACCTGACCAACACCAAATCCACACCCAACCTGCGCTTTGACGCGGCAGGTCATGTGGTGAAAAACGAAGCTGGTCAAGGCGGTCGCCACATCAACTACGGTGTGCGCGAGTTCGGCATGGCCGCCATCATGAACGGCGCGGCTTTGCACGGTGGTTTCATCCCCTACGGCGGCACCTTCCTCACCTTCAGCGACTACTCACGCAACGCCATTCGCATGGCCGCGTTGATGAAGCAGCGCGTGGTGCATGTGTTCACGCACGATTCCATCGGCTTGGGCGAAGACGGCCCCACACACCAATCCATCGAACACGCCGCATCGTTGCGTTTGATCCCCAACCTCGACGTGTGGCGCCCCGCCGACACCGCCGAAACTGCGGTGGCATGGGCTGTGGCACTGAAAAACCAGCACAAACCCACCGCGTTGTTACTGAGCCGTCAAAACCTGCCTTATCTGCCCAAGGGTGACACCGCCGCTGACAAAAAAGCGGGCGAAGTCTCTGGCTTGGACGCCATCAGCAAAGGCGCGTATGTGCTGGCTGAACCGAGCGAAGTGGGCATCAAGAAAAAAGCACAAGCGGTGTTGATGGCCACAGGCTCTGAAGTGCAGTTGGCTTTGAAAGCACAAGCCTTGTTGGCCGAACGCAAGATTGCGGTGCGCGTGGTGTCTGTGCCCAGCACAACCACCTTCGATCGTCAAAGCGTGGCCTACAAATCTGCCGTGTTGCCCGCTGGCGTGCCTCGCATTGCTGTAGAAATGGGCTCCACCGACGGTTGGTGGAAATACGGCGTGTCCGCCGTGGTCGGTCTCGACACCTACGGTGAGTCGGCACCCGCTCCTGTGCTGTTCCAACACTTTGGTTTCACGCCTGAGAACGTGGCCGACACCGTTCAAGCCGCGCTGCAACGCGGCTGAACCAGAACCAGTTTTTAACTTCCTCCTGAAGGCTTCACATGACCATCAAAATCGGCATCAACGGCTTTGGCCGTATCGGACGCTTGGCTTTGCGCGCTGCGCTCAAGCACGGTTACAGCGACATCGAAGTCGTAGGTATCAACGACCCCAAGTCGCCCGACTACTTGGCCTACATGCTCAAGTACGACAGCGTGCATGGCCGCTTTGATGGCACTGTGGAGCACACCGAAGACGCCCTCATCGTCAACGGCAAAAAAATTCAGCTCACCCACGAGCGTGACGCCCACAACCTGAAGTGGGGTGCCATGGGCGTGGACATCGTGCTCGAATGCACGGGCCATTACTTGACCGAACCCACCTGCCAATTGCACATCGATGCAGGCGCAAAGAAAGTGGTCATTTCTGCCCCATCCAAAGACAGCGTGCCTATGTTTGTGTATGGCGTGAACCATCAAAAATATGCTGGCGAAGCCATCATCTCCAACGCTTCATGCACGACCAACTGCTTGGCCCCTGTGGTCAAAGTGTTGAACGACAAATGGGGCATCAAGCGCGGGTTGATGACCACTGTGCACGCAGCCACCGCCAGCCAAGCCACGGTAGACAGTTCATCGCGCAAAGACTGGCGCGGTGGCCGCGGCATTTTGGAAAACATCATCCCGTCCAGCACTGGCGCAGCCAAAGCGGTGGGCAAAGTGATTCCCGAAGTGAACCAAAAAATCACGGGCATGGCTTTCCGCGTGCCGACGTCTGACGTGTCGGTGGTCGACCTCACCATCGAGTTGGAAAAAGAAGCCAGCTACGACGAAGTTTGCGCAGAGATGAAGGCCCAAAGCGAAGGCGCAATGAAAGGTGTCTTGGGTTACACCGACGAAAAGGTGGTCTCCACCGACTTCCGTGGTGAGCCTTGCGCCTCCGTGTTCGATGCCACCGCTGGTATCGCCTTGGACAAGACGTTCATGAAGGTGGTCACTTGGTATGACAACGAATGGGGCTATGCCAAGCAATGCTTGGAAATGATCCGCGTGGTGGCGAAGAAGTAAGACTTTTCAGCACTCACATCCAGGCGCCTTCGGGCGCCTTTTTTTCGTCTGTTATTTTTGCCGCCTCATCCTTTTGTAAAAAAGATACAAAAAACACCTTGAGTTTATGTAACAAAGTTTCATACAATCCGACCATTCTGAGGAGACAAACATGACCATCAAAATCGGCATCAACGGCTTTGGCCGCATCGGACGCATGGTGTTTCGCGCCGCCATTCAAAACTTTCATGACATTGAAGTGGTCGGCATCAACGACTTG